>Ga0325414_1001947_pt1 | contig 20493 bp, 12 predicted proteins | sample PopdelMetagenome_8_FD_206183 | JGI IMG/M metagenome (GOLD analysis project Ga0325414, IMG submission 206183) | Populus deltoides microbial communities from Bellville, Georgia, United States - Leaf-PdKOR-R3 | ecosystem: Host-associated > Plants > Phyllosphere > Phylloplane/Leaf | place: USA... | reverse complement strand
CCTATCGAAACATTAAAAGAAACTTCATTACTAAAAAGCACATCAATTATTATAAAAAACCCAAATAAAAACAATAAATACATATGTAAAATAAGAGACTTAATGATACTTTTGATGCACAATCACCTTACTTAACAAGGAGACATGGAACACATCATGGATCTTGGCTAATTGTGGGGGCAAGTCCACTTTGTAGGCTACTGGCCTGATTTTCTGCAAGATTTTGAAAGGTCTGATGAAGCGGGAGTTAACTTCTCTTTCAATCCAAAATGTAACATGTTCTTTCACGGGGCTACCTTCAAGAACACCTGGTCCCCCGCACTGAACATGAGAGGTCTCCTCCTCACATTAACATACTTTTTTGTCTATCTTGTGTGGCTTTGATGCGATCCTGATGGTTCTCACTTTCTCCGTGGTGACTTGAACCAACTCCGAGTCATACAACTTTCAGTCCCCAACATAAAGGAGTCATGCACTTCCTACCATACAAGGCTTCGTAAGAGGTCATTCCTATTATGGCTTGGTGATTATTGTTATACATAAACTCCACTAATGCTATGTGTTCCTTTTAGTTTCCTTCAAATTCTAGTACACATGCCCGTAATAGGTCTTCCAAGACTTGGATGACTCTTTCCGACTAGCCATCAGATTGGGGGTGATACACAATGCTCATATCCAATCTTGTCCCCAAGGTGTGTTGTATGCTCAACAAAATTCGGAGGTGAACCAGGGATCTCGATCCGAGAAAATGGATACTAGAATCCTATGGAGTCATACCGCCTCGTTTATGTAAATCTTGGCAAGCTTGTCTATCAAATCGGTCATCTTTATGAGCAAGAATAGTGTGGATTTCATCAAGCAATCTACGATGACCCAAATTGCATCATTTCCTTTCCTCTTTTTAGGAAATCCAGACACAAAATCCATGGTGATCATCTCCCACTTCCATTCTAGAATTTGTAATGGTTGCAATGGTCTCGCAGGTTTTTTATGTTCAACATACTAGGCTATTTTCCTTTTCATATTAAGCCACCAATAGAGGTGTTTCGAGTCCCAATACATCTTAGTGCTGCCAAGATGTATGGGGAACTTAGACTCATATGCTTCTTGTTGACCATCTGTTTGACTGTCTTATCATTAGATATGTACAATTATTGATCCATCATCAAAGAAGTTCAAGTATAAGTATATCATCGATGAATACCACCATAAATTTATCAAAGTATGGTTAAAAAACCCGATTGATTAAGTCCATAAAGATGGCTGGGGCATTCGTCAACAGGAACGGTAGCACCAAAAACTCAAAATGTCCATAATGGGTCCTAAATGCAGTCTTTGCTACATCCGCCTTTTTAATCTTCATTTGATAGAACCCTAACCTCAGATCTATCTTTGAAAATGCCCTCGCTCCCTTTAGTTGATCAAATAAATCATCTATCTATGGTAACAGGTACTTATTTTTCATAGCTATTTTGTTCAACTGACGATAATCAATACAAAGTTTATGGGTTCCATCTTTCATTCTTATGAATAGAACTGGCTCTCCCCAAGGAGAATTACTGGCCTGTATAAACCCTATGTCTAGCAATTCTTATAGTTGAGTCTTTAACTCGTTCAATTCTATTGGAGCCATCTAGTACGGTTTTTGGGCTATGGGTGGGATTCCAGGGAAAGTATCTATAGACATTTCTATCTCTCACTCTGGGGGTAGTCTTGGTCATTCTTCAAGAAACACATCCAGGAATTCCTTCACCATAGAAATATCCTTCAGTCATGGGCCTCTGTCATCAAAGTTTAAGATGTATACAAGGTATCCCATACATCCCTTTCCCAGAAGTTTCTGAGCTGTTACAATCGATATTAAGGTGGTCGGTTTGGGAATTCTCTCTCCTTCGAAAATCATCCTCCTACCCTCAAGCATTTGGAATGTAACAATTTTAGCATAACAATCTATCAGGGCCTTGTATTTACTAAGTCAATCCATGCCTAGAATTATATCAAAATCATGCAATTCCAAGGGAATCAAGTCTACTTCGGTTTCATACCCAACTAAACTAACCCCCACTCCCACTCATATTATTTATTTCAACCATATTCCCCGACTATCTCTGGATCTTGTTCCCCTATATATGGTTCGCAGCCCATTTCCCTCATACTTTTGATTAGTCGCATGAGTAGCACCATGATGTCCATGGTTGCGACATTCATAGGGGCTGTCTGTGGAATCTACATGGCGGGAGTTGCTTGTATCGTCGAGTCGGCCATGTGCTTTAACTATCTAAGAAGTCTCAAGTCCACATACTATAGGGCACCCTTGTTGGGAGAGTTAATGGTTGTGCATATGACCTTTCTTGTTGCCCTGCAGCAGCTGCGGGTACTTCCTATGTTTGGTTAGGCATCTGACCTTCACCTGTTACCGCAGTTCTTTCCCGCAAAGTTTTAGGTGATCTTACTAGAGCATGCGATGTTGTATCATCCAAATGATCTTTGTCTTGCCAACCATGGGCACCTTGACCCCCTCCCCTCCTTTATAAGGAGGGCAGCTCAGTTCGTGTCCCTTGTCGGGTGGGCACCATCCTGAAATTCATCACAACAACACAATCATTAATGATCCTCAAGATCCAGACCAAGTGCTCTGATACCAACTGTAACAACCTGGCTTTTCAAAGCCAAAAAAATAGTAATTTTGTTTTTTGATAACATTCCAGAAATTGATAAACCGATTTCCACTCGTTATCGTGGCAAACTGATATGCCAAACATCAATCAACATTTCATTAACAACAATTCTTAAACATACACATAATATTACTTTTGCATGATTACAAGCTCACATTATAATATACATACATAATCATAAGTTTGCCTTTATGTACCACTAATAGACATCATGAAATTAAATGAGTATCGAATAACAGATACACAATTAGTACACTTAGTTCATACAAAAGACATCATGATTCAAAATGCGATTGCATGATTCTTTGCAAAAGTGAGTTCCTGTGTAATGAGTTTCCTAGGTACCTCATTGTTAAGATGTCCCTAATGCAATACAAATATTTACAAGAATTATAAACAATTACTAATAATAATTAAATAGTTTAACAGAAGCATTAATGTTATTCTCGGTTTAAGGCATAACAAGCGTAGTTCTTCCATATACTTGATATATACGAAATATAGTACACATAAATATATCAATTCTTAAAACTAACTCATAACTCGCAGATCTGGCTATCCTCTTAAGATACCATTAATCAAAGCTAATGATTTAATCACCTCGGTCATCCTCTTAGGATGCCGTTAGCCAAAGCTAATCATATACTCATCCCAGTCATCCACTTAGGATGCCTTTAGCCGAAACTAATCATTTAATCATCCCGGTCACCCTCTTAGGATGCCCTTAGTTGAAGTTAAACATGTAATCATCTTGGTCATCCTTTTAGGACGCCATTAGCCGAAGCTAATCATATAATCATCACGATCATCCACTTAGGACGTCATTAGCCGAAGCAAATCATGTAATCATCCTAGTCATCCTCTTAGGATGCCATTATCCGAAGCTAATCATTTAATCATCTCGGCCCCCCCTTCTTCTAAATAGGTTTGAGGAAGGTTTGACAGTTTCCTTCTTTTCTTCTCCTGGTTTTCCCCCCTTCTTCTTCCTCTCTTGGTTTCTAGCCCCTTTTCTCCTTCCCTCTAGGCAGCTGTTCAATCTTCTCTCAAGTTCTCAACTCTCTCTCCCTCTCTCACACATGTTCAAAGAGGTATTTACTGCTAGGTTGGTTTAATATCCGTTGGGAAGGAGGAAGAGAAAAGAAGCATGCAGCTGAATATGCAGCTCCTGCAAATAGATTTTAAGAAGAGGAAGGGTCACCTTCTCTCTCCTCCTTGTATTTATACCCCCTTTTAAAGAGCTGGGGTGTTTGGATCCTGGTTTAAGTTGGTTCTTATCCCCTCTTTGGTTATTCCAAGACCGCTCCCCACCCCTTTCTTAAGGCAGGCCAGTTTGCTCCCCTAACTATCACTTAGCATGATCCAGCCTTTTACTGAGTCAATTTATGTTGGGTATTACAACCACAAATGACACATATATTCATCAGCGCTCATAACCACTGTTGACTCAGGAATTGTCACAAAAAACTGAGTCGCTGCTAATTCAAAAATCGACAGCGAAAACTGATTTTTTTCTATTCTTGTTTAATTCCAATCTGGAGTATACCCATAAAAATAATTTTTTTAAAATAATTTAAAACTAGGATAGGACTAAATTCAATTAAGACAGAGGTAAAAAATATTATAAATTATAATTTTTTTCATGCAATCCAATGAAATAACAACTATACATTTTTTTTAAAGAGTGGTTAGTTACTATGAAATTCCTTTTTTAATTTTTTTAATTTTTTTTCTTTTTTTTTATAATTCTAAATTTACATGTATATATAACAAAGACAAAAAATTATTATAGTATAAAAATTATCAACTTGATAATTCAAAAATAAAAGCCACATGCACTATATTTACTGCATGCGGAGAGACCCACAAATTAATTTTTAAAAATAAATAAATAAACAGCTATGAATGAATATACGGCGGATCAGTCTTCCCTTGAAGTCTCCAGCACCGACTGCTCTTGGCCTCTTTCACTTGACAAGGAATAAGCTTCGCTCCACTAGCCTTGATTGGTGGATGGAAGCACCGAGGATAGTCTGGTGGTATGCCACTTTCATGATTCCACTAGATTTTCAAGATTGGGTTGGTGTTCTCTGTACCAAAAGATTGGTATTCCAATGAACTCAAGCAATGGAGAGATCTTAAGCTTATAGGGTCGTAATTCAGAGTCCACTAGCCTCAATTTTTAAAGTAAAAGATTCCTTAAGCTTGATGTTTTAAGTCTTGAAGGAGTGTCAACCATTTTTGGAACACAAGGGTCACTTCAGAGCAATAATTTCCAGAGTCTTGCGTTCTCTATAGACTACTTATGATGTTAAATAGGCAATTCCTTGAGACGAATATTTTCACATCTAGCAAGGCCAGCCATTTTGTAATATAACAAAGTGAGAGCAGCAATGGATTGCATCCCCATGCTTGTTTTCTGCTTCATTTCATTTCTGATTGTAAGAACAGCCACACCTACTGACACCATAAACACAGCTCAGCTCAGTTCATTAGAGATGGAGACACTAAAGTTTCAGCTGGTGGGACCTATGGATTAGGATTTTTCAGTGGTTGCATTAGAAAGCCTGCACTAAATTGTTCCAGAGATGGGTTTCGGAAGCTCTTGGGTGTGAAGAATAAAGAGTTGGTTTATGATGGGTTAAGGGTCACAAAGCCCAAAGTTAGCTTTGTCTTAGATAAGAATGTATAATTACTTGTCTACTAATGATTTAAGAGTCTATATTTTCCTAATGGATATGCTTCAAACATATTGAGATTGGTGACTTTAAAGGATAATAAATTATATGAAATGAAAAGTCATGACTGTCACGTGTTTATACAGACACTCATTACACTTGTATACCGGGATTTATTGCCAGAAGGGATATGAAGTGCACTCTTGGAGAAAAATATTTTTTTAGAGATATATGCTCTAAAAATTTATATACCCAACACATAGAGAAGCTTGAAAGAAATATCATCCAGAAAATCTGAAAACTTGAGATGATATTCCTTTCATCATTCTTTGACTCAATTGAGCATCTCCCATAAATCTACTGTTTTAGGTAAAAATTAGAGGTCTTGTCCAGTATAAATGGATGCATCCATTCGAGAGGTTAGGGATTACATATTCATCTTAATTAAATATCTATTATCTTTTTTTTTTATTTAAACATTCATTTAATTCCAAGCAGATACTTGTTCAACCTAAAAAACAGTTCAAAACAAGGAGCATATTAAGGCTTTGACATGTGAGACTTATATTTTTAAATAAATCTCAATATTTATCTTGTGCTATTTTGAGCTTCACTTTATAATAAGAATCAATGGCATCCCAAGACATGAAAAGTTAAAAACAAGAAGAATGTTAAGGTTTCGATATGCAAGGATTATATTGTTAAATAGATCTCAACATTTATCTTGTACTTTTTTTAGCCTCACTTAATAATAAGATTCAACCGCATCCCAAGACATAATGATGTGGGGAAGTGTCTTTAAGTGAGAATTTGTCAATATTTTCTCAACCTGAATGACTTTTACCAAAAATTATTGTAAGGGGAAAATACTTGACAAAAATTGAATACATACATCTATATAATTTTGTGCTATTTAACTGCGATAAATTGAGACCTTTTATTTAGTAAGTATAATATTAACATGTTATTTTTAAATATTTTTTCTCTTATACTCTCATAAACTAATAGATTGAAAATTCATCGTAGGCTACATCGCCAATTTCTACTATCTCAAAATTCACATATGACTGAATCTCCAATTTTCCAATTAAAAGATGAAACTTTTTCCATATAGGATGGAATGTTTCTATTAAAACATAATTTCATTAAATATTTCTCTTTAATTGTTAATGATTATAATCATGTATTGGGTTTATCAATTGAGAGGGAATGTTAATTATAGTTTGAATTTACTTTATTTGGGTCTTAAAAGAAAAGTCAAGTGCTATAACAGGTATTTCATCAATGAATATGTCCTTTATACTGAAAAGTATGGTCATGCTAGAAAGACCTATAATAATGGAGTTTGTGTTATGGGATCAACTTTTAATGAGTTTAAAGCTGATTATTATGGAAAGTTAGAACAGGTTATTTAACTAAAATATCATAGCAAGCTTAATAAAGTCTTTTTATTCAAATATTATTGGTATGATACCATCAATAGAGGAATAAGAGTAGATCTCCACCATGGTTTGGTTGAAATTAATACGAAGGCTAGACTTCGTAACATCGACGATGTCTTTTTTTTTTTTTTGCCAAGCAATGGACACACATTTGTTATACATAAACTCCTTCATTTTGAAAGAATCGTTTTATAGTTGAGTGGTTATGCGTAGTGAAAACTAAACATAGAGGTCATGTCCAAGTTATTTAAGATGGTAATGATAAAGTAACTATGAGAGATAATGTCTTCAAAAATCATGAGTTAATTGATATATATCGAGTTACTTACTAACTTAGAAGAAAATTCAAATTTTTATATTGTTGAGAATATTTTTTTGTTTGATGTTGATGTTGGGGAGTTAAATAATATATTGAAAATCAATGAACATATAGAAGTCAATAAAGACAAAGATATCAACGAGTATCAATTCAACGAAAAAATTATGAAGGACATTACGATGATGAAATTGATGAAGAAAAAGATAATTCTAATTAAATTGTTAAACACTGATGAAACATTTATTGTTGTTGTTTTTGTTATTATGAACAAAAATAGGATTATTGTGTTGTTATTTCACTGTATATGCAAGTTGGATAGATAGGGAATGCAAAACACTTTGGAAAACAATTACATGATGAACGAATTAAGTAACACAACCGGAATTACTGACAAACTAAGCCCCTCAGAAAGTTCCAGAGAGTTGAAAAATAATTACATGACATTGCCACTAACAATTACAGACAGGATCACTAACAGACTAAGTCCCTCAATAGAGAGTTGAAAAAAATTACATGACCTTACCATTGATAATTATAGACGAAATCACTAACATAAAGAAAATTATAGATTTTTCCACTAATAATTACAGATAGAATCATTGACGGATATAAAATTCATCAGATAATCTTAAGTGGGGTGCAAAATTTTAAGATTCATTGCAATTTTTAAGTTTTAAATTCCAAAAGAATTATCAATGGACTATAAAAATTAATATATATTTAATTATCCATCAGTAATAATGTCAATATAAAACTATAATTAAAAAACCAGAATCTCTAATTTCATTTCTTTTCTATTTTTATTCTTCTCTCCCTATCAACTTCTCTCTCAGTTTAAAGTAGCCACACATGTTGGCCTATCCAAGTTTAGTTTCACCTTCTTTTTTTCACCTCTAATTTTTTTTCAATTTAAATTGAAATTAATTAAAATAATATTTGGATGTCAACCTAGCTGATCTTTAATTTTAATTGAAACTTATTAAAATAAATTATTTAAAATGTTTTTGTGATATTATTTTATTAAATATCGTTCAAGTTTTGGTTGGTTTTTTAAAAAGATTATGTTTTTTTATCACTTTTTTCACAATTATATTTTATTTACCACATTTTCAAAATTAAAACAAATAGCATGTTAATTAGATAAAGGAGTCTTCGTTTGAGAAATTTTTTTTTATCCTTATTTTGAATTACACTTTTATTTTTGTTCTGATAGAGCAAAGAATTATATTTTTTTTTGCTTGAATTAATAATATTAATAAGAAAAGGATTACTTATACTAACAAATTAGCTTGTTTCTATGAAATTTAAATTATTATTATTCTTATAAATAAAATATTTTAATAAAAATAATTAAGGATTTATATGTTATTTGATTTAAATCATGTTAAAAATATATTATAGCACGCAATTTAATATAATATTTTGAAAAAATTTATTAATTTATGTAATTTTTGAAATTATCATGAATTGTGGAACTATTATCATTTTTGGAACCGTTGTTAAAGAGTGTCATTCTACTATTATATTAACTTAAAGAGTATTTTAGCAATTAGGAAAATACTGGAATATAAGGCACATTAATTTTATAATTATTTTACAATTCGTGGTAATGGATGTTTTAGTCTCGATAATAAGAAAATAATATGCTTTTGAAATATGATTGTTCATTTTTATTAGGTTTCTACAATACAAATACTAATTACTTTGTTACAAATTAAAGGATAATTTATACACACATTGTAAAATTAATTATCGAAATTAACTACCATTAATAAACTATTTTTTAGCAGAGCCGCTATAATTAATTAATATGAGACCAAAAATGTGTCATATAAATTTTAAAAGTGAAAATTGAATAATATATAAATTATGCACCACATAAAATAAACCACAATGAAGTAGATGAAAATAAATCCATGTTTGAAAATAAATACAATAAGTCTTAATTTAAGGTTTGAATTTCAAATTTATAACAAAATTCTTTTATTTAAATCAATAATAGCCTTTTATCATTTTAATTTTTAAACATAGTAAAATAATTAATTATCTTTATTGTTTTTTTAAAAAAACTTGAGTCTAAAGATTTTTTTATCTTTTCAATTTAATAAAGAACAATTTGCAGAGGACACGGCATGAATAGAAAAATGTCAGAAGCAAGAAAAATCCTACAAAGAGTTTAAGAAAATATGATTGCAACCCAGTACTCGTTAGTGTCAAAGTAAACGATTGATTCATTGAACTGAGCTTAAGTCTTGATTTAGCGTCAAACACTTTTTGGTGCTCAAGGGCCACGGCACATCATCAATACATGACATCGCCGGAGCTTCCCTTAGCTCTCTGAGTGTTGACTATCTGTGTCAATTATGCATGCTAATTTCACAAACCAAAAAAATTCCGACGACGAGCGTTTACCGGTAGACTGACTGTGGTGATAAATAGGCAATATTTTAAGACGAATATTTTTCACATCTAGCAAGGCCAACCATTTTATAACATAACAAAGCTAGCTACTTGAAACAATCACGAGAGTGCCAATGGATTATATTTCCGTGCTTCGTTTTTGCTTCACTTTGTTGCTGATTGTAAAGGTAGCCACCCCTACTGACACCATGCACTCAACTCAGCCAGTTAGAGATGGAGATAGCATGGTTTCAGCTGGTGGGACCTATAAATTAGGATTTTTGAGCCCCGGTAAATCCAGAAACCGATACTCGGGGATATGGTATGGTACAATATCGGTCCTGACGCCAGTTTGGGTTGCCAACAGAGAAACTCCACTTAACGATTCATCAGGTGTTCCAAGATTGGGTATTCCAACGAACTCAAGCAATGGAAAAGAGATCTTAAGCTTATAGGGTCGTCATTCAGAGTCCACTAGCCTCCATTTTCAAAGTAAATGATTCCTTAAGCTTGATGTTTAAAGTCTTAAAGCAGTGTCAACCATTTTTGGAACACAAGGGTCACTTCAGAGCCAATAATTTCCAGAGTCTTGCGTTCTCTGTAGACTAATTGTGATGTTAAATAGGCAATTCCTTGAGACGAATATTTTCACATCTAGCAATGCCAGCCATTTTGTAATATAACAAAGTGAGAGCAGCAATGGATTGCATCCCCATGCTTGTTTTCTGCTTCATTTCATTTCTGATTGTTAGAACAGCCACACCTACTGACACCATAAACACAGCTCAGTTCATTAGAGATGGAGACACTATAGTTTCAGCTGGTGGGACCTATGAATTAGGATTTTTCACCCCCGAGAAATCCAGAAACCGATACTTGGGGATATGGTATGGCAAAATATCTGTCCAGACAGCAGTTTGGGTTGCCAACAGAGAAACTCCACTTAACGATTCGTCAGGAGTTGCAAGGCTTACCAACCAAGGACTTCTTGTCCTTCTCAATCGTAGTGGAAGCATCATTTGGTCTTCCAACACATCAGCACCTGCTAGGAATCCAGTTGCAAAGCTTTTGGATTCAGGAAACCTAGTTGTGAAAGAGGAGGGTGATAATAACCCGGAAAATTCCTTGTGGCAGAGTTTTGAACATCTAGGTAACACACTTATTCCGGGCTCGAAGCTAGGACGGAATAGATTAACTGGCATGGACTGGTACTTGACATCATGGAAGTCACCAGATGATCCTTCCAGCGGTAATATTACAATAATCCTTATTCCTGGTGGATATCCTGAGTATGCAGCAGTGGAAGATTCAAATGTGAAGTATCGAGCTGGGCCATGGAATGGTCTGGGGTTCAGCGGCTTGCCTCGGTTAAAACCAAATCCAATATACACATTTGAATTTGTTTTTAATGATAAGGAGATATTTTACAGAGAAACTCTTGTCAATAACTCAACGCATTGGAGAGCCGTCGCAACTCAGAATGGTGATCTCCAGCTCCTTTTGTGGATGGAGCAAACCCAAAGCTGGTTTCTTTACGCAACAGTAAATACAGATAATTGTGAGCGTTATAACCTCTGTGGTCCCAATGGTATCTGTAGCATTAACCACTCTCCAGTTTGCGATTGCTTGACTGGATTTGTACCAAAAGTTCCAAGAGACTGGAAGAAGACAGACTGGTCAAGTGGTTGCGTTAGAAACACTGCACTAAATTGTTCCAGAGATGGGTTTCGGAAGCTCAGAGGTTTGAAGATGCCGGAGACAAGAAAATCATGGTTTAACAGGAGTATGAACCTGGAGGAGTGCAAGAACACATGCTTGAAGAACTGCAGCTGTACTGCGTATGCAAACCTGGACATCAGGGATGGAGGAAGCGGTTGCTTGCTTTGGTTCAATGATTTGATTGATATGAGAACTTTCCTTCAAAATGAGCAAGACATTTTTATACGGATGGCTGCATCAGAACTAGGTATGAATTTTTCCTCAGATTAGAGAAATCGTTTCTTCTTCTTATTATTATTATTATTATTATTATTATTAAAATTCGAAATATATTCAAACTAGTAAGCTATTGGCAAAAGGATACAACGTTTAAAAATCTGAAAACCAAGCTATATAGTCTCTGAGCGTATCCAAACCTTTCCTTGCAAGGCTATCAGCAACAGAGTTTCCTTCTGTTTTAGGCTATTAATTTTCCCTTATACACAACTAGATTAGTCATGACTTGGCATGTCACTTGGTGATGGATTGGTTTTCTCCCACTCAAAATGATAGTGTTTTATAATGAATGAGTAGAAAGCTGAAATTGAATGATCCAAATAACTAGATCATATATGGCCAATGAAAACTTTCCAGCCATAATAACTAACCAAACAAATACAGAAGGCATTTGGCATTTCCTCTTTTTAACACCAGTTTTTCTGTACCATGTTATAGATAACGGTGACTCTGCAAAGGTTAATACCAAATCCAAAGAGAAGAAAAGGATCATAGTAAGCTCTGTGTTGTCCACTGGGATTCTGTTCGTTGGCCTGTGCTTGGTCTTGTATGTTTGGAAAAAGAAGCAGCAGAAAAACAGTAAGTATTCACATCATCAGATGGCAAGATTGGTTTTTTATTAAAAAAAAATTAATTTGATTTTCAGTAATATAAGGTATGACTGTAAGGTGTTCAAAGCCCCGTTGTGTTTGATCCTTTGTCTTTCTTTCTATTTTTTCAACAAGCATAACAGTTATGCTGACAAGAAAAATGACAGGTAATTTGCAAAGAAGATCAAATAAAAAGGACTTGAAGGAAGAACTAGAATTACCCTTCTTTAACATGGATGAGTTGGCTTGTGCAACAAATAACTTTTCTGTATCCAATAAACTAGGAGAAGGGGGTTTCGGACCTGTTTATAAGGTAATAATTATCCATAAACAGTCGTGCAATATAGCATCTGAGTTTTCATGGTACAAACTCCAGGCACCAATGGAGTTCTGTAGTATTGAAATTGTTCCACTACAGAACCAACCTTTTTTTAGCATAAAAGGATGACTGATTGGAAAGAATTCCTGAACAGATACAAGCTACATGAAATTCTCTAGGAATTCAGCAGACAACGCATGATTTGCTTATGATGCTGAGTCATTATTTACAGGGAACATTAACAGATGGACGAGAAATAGCTGTCAAGAGGCTCTCTAAGAATTCAAGACAAGGACTTGATGAGTTTAAAAATGAAGTCAAACATATCGTGAAACTTCAGCACCGGAATCTAGTGAGGCTTCTTGGATGCTGCATTGAAAGAGATGAAAAAATGTTGGTCTACGAGCTTTTGCCTAACAAAAGCTTGGACTTCTACATTTTTGGTATGGATCTCACAAAACATTTCAAAAAGTTATTCCAATGTTTCAAATTTAGCACTATTGAGATTCCAAAATGGATTTGACATCAATTGTTTAGCCATCTATTAAGCATCGTTCAAAGCCCTTCGGAAGGTTGTTTTGTAGGGGAAGATTTCTCCACTTTCATGCTGACAAATTCTGCCATATATATATATATGTAATTGTAACTCAAAATTCACTGATCGTAACTTATCATCTCCTTTTTTCTTGTTCCTTCACCAACATTTATGAATCTGATAAGAGATGTAATGGATTGACTTGGGCAGATGAAACTCGAAGCTTGCTACTAGATTGGCCTAAGCGCTACAACATCATCAACGGGATTGCTCGAGGACTCCTTTATCTTCACCAAGATTCCAGACTAAGAATTATCCACAGAGATCTGAAAACCAGCAATATTTTGTTGGATTACGAAATGAATCCAAAAATCTCAGACTTTGGCCTGGCTAGAAGTTTTGGAGAAAATGAAACTGAAGCCAATACTAATAAAGTGGCTGGAACGTAGTAAGTGTCATCTCCATCATACGCATTTTATCTTCATAGTCTGCAAATGGAACTTAAAATTCTATGAATACATGCAGTGGTTACATATCTCCAGAGTACGCAAATTATGGGCTCTACTCGCTAAAATCAGACGTCTTCAGCTTTGGAGTATTGGTGCTAGAGATAGTGGGTGGCTATAGGAACAGAGGATTCCGTCATCCAGATCACCACCTCAACCTTATTGGGCATGTAGGAGTCAAAGCTATGTTACTTATTATCTTTAATTTCAATATATTCTTGTGTATTTTTTTCAGAAACCAGATGCCTGCACATGTTTAATGAGACCTGAACACTTTAAATCTTCAATGTGTTATTGACAGCATGGTTTTGTTTATCAGGCTTGGAGACTGTTCAAACAAGGCAGGCCTCTGGAACTGGCTGCGGGATCAAAAGTTGAAACACCCTATTTGTCTGAAGTGCTACGTTCAATTCACGTGGGGCTGTTGTGTGTGCAAGAAAATCCAGAAGATAGACCAAACATGTCATATGTGGTTTTGATGTTGGGTAATGAAGATGAATTGCCTCATCCCAAACAACCAGGATTCTTCACTGAAAGGGATCTCGTTGAAGAAAGCTATTCATCAAGCCAGAGCAAACCACCTTCGGCAAACGTATGCTCGATTTCAGTGTTAGAGGCAAGATAGATTACTTGTATTTTTATTCTTATGAAAACTTGTGTGCTTGTTTTGCGAGGTCTTGATGTTTGTGATCGTGTGATCATAAAAACTCTGCTGTATGTTTTCCATGGCAAGGTTAATTTCTAGGAAATTACAAATATTTTTTCAGTGAAAAAAAAAAGAGAAAAAGTTGAGAAGTTGGATCCAAAAATTTGATCCAAATGCCACTGCTTTTAAAGGGGAGGGAATTAGGCAAAATGGGCTCTCGACTGAGGCCTGAATTTGGATGTGTTGTAAAGTACAAAACATTATTTTATCCCAATTTATATTTGAATTTGGGTCTGGTCTTTAAAAAATTACCGGTCCGATCCATTAATGGTTAAACTAATTAGTTTTTTTCCAGAAGAATTTTTATAGATCTGAATAGTTTTTTCAATTTAAAAAACATCTAATTTAAAGCTATAAATTTGTTGATTTAATTCAAATTTTATGAAAGGTAAACAAAGCTGATAATGAGAGAATTCTATAGCTTTTGGTTCTTACAATTGTCTATAAAAAGGACTGAAGAAGAGTGTTTTCAGGTTGGTTTTTCTGCACTGTTGGGATAGATTTTTCTACAGAATTTGACATTCTTCTTCACATATTTTTTCATCTTAAATCTTCTGATTTTTTAGGCTTTATTCATTTTTCAAGCTTTATTAATTTTTGTTTTCCTCGTAATCTAGAGCTTAGTTTCAATTCTTGTAGAAAGACATTGAGGATAATTTATTTGTATTTGTCGGACCTTGTTTACAAGTGCACCTAAATAAGATGGTGTTGTTGAATTCTTGTGAGGCTTATTAAAGTGAATTTTTTTTTTTTTTTGCACAAAGTGAAAACCAATAAAGCTTTAATGATAAATGATTTTAACTTTGGCAACAAAAAAAATGAGCATATTTACTTAATATATTTTTTATACAGATTTAGTATACATGCTAGGATTGTATTTCTATATCTCATGTAAGTCTACATATTTACTTAATATGTATGCTAGGATTGTATTTCTATATTTTCTATCTTTTTTTTATTGCAAGGTTACCATGTTCTTATTGAGTCCTGAAATTCATACATGCAGCGAAAACAATAAATTTAAAGTAACATTCCTAGGATTTTGTTAGATAGATCTAGAGTTGTATCGTTTGCATGTCAGTCATGCGACCAAGTGCTCACGAATAAGGGCGGAGCTAGGGGAGGTTAGTGGGGGTCTAGGCCCCTGCAATGCAAAAGTCTTATGATTATATAACCAAACCGAGCACCTTGTTTTTTTAAGGGAAACGTTGTTGTTTTTCATTAAAGATATAAATCCCTAGTTAATAATAATTTAGATTGCCGCATCTTTCTTTGTGAGTGTGTGGGGGTGAGTTTTCTCTCTTACTTTAGTTCTCTAACGAACTGAATTGACTTATCGAATAACAATTGTCTTCGTGACGTCATCCTATACTTTTCATTCATGAATTGCTAGTCATTGGGTGAGAGTATCATAATCCAATAATATTGATGCTTAGGTTCAAGTTTATTTATATGTCACACTCTCAAACTTGATTTCTTAATTTTTCAGAAATTGTATCATTTGCATATGAGTAAGGTTACCAAGTTCTCACAAGCAGAGGCGGAGCCAGGGGAGCTTAGGATTCTCCATAGGTTTATTGTTAATTTTTCTGTCGTTTTTATTTTGTATAGCTTATAAATTGCATTTCTCAATTTTCTTTCTTAGCTCTGATCACTACAACATTTAACAGTTTTACCGACGGAATTTTTCCGTCGGTGTAAGATTCATATTCCATCGGTAATTAATTTACCAACGAAATCACCGACAAAAATGCTCCGTCTGTGAATCTTTCATCGATAATTTTTTATCCGTCGGTAAATCTGTTGGTAATAAAAAAATATTATTACAGACGGATTTACTGACGGAACAGCCACGTAAAAAAAAAATTACCCGCTTCATTCCTTCGGTATATCCCTCGAAAAATACCATCGGTAATTATATAAAAACATTTTTAAAAAATCCATTTTATAAAATAATTAAATTAACATAAATCAACTCTCTATCATATATACTCAAAATGCTTGGAAAAAAAATAAGAAAATCAACTCAAACAAATTTGCAACAAATAAATAAAACGAAAAATAAATTCAACTAAAAAAATTCATATGAAAACAATGAAGTTGCAATTGCTAAAAATTTAAAAATCCTATAAATAAATCAATTAAAAATTGATCTCATATGAAAAAAAAAATCTCACAACAACATTTATACAATTATTAAGAACAAAAACAATTAAAAATAAAATAAAAAACAATATAGTGAAAAAAATTATGAAAAAAGAAGAAAAAAAGAAAAATCTTACCTTAATGTAGTTGCAAGTACTGAAGCTAAGGAGAGAAAAAATTTTTTTGTAAAGCATATTAATTAAAAAAAAAACTAAGAGGATAAAAGAAGAAAGAAGAAGAAGACATACCCGAGCATGGAGAAGAAGAGAAGGAGATGAGGATAGAAGAGAAGAGAAAGAAATAGATATTGATGTTCTTTACCTATAGTGAAGAAGAAGAAGAAGAAGAAGAAGAAGAAGACGAAGAAGAAATGAGTTTGTCTCTTATGAAATAAAAGGATTCAGGCTTTTTATTGGGACGCGTTAGCGACGGAATTACCGATGAATAATTAAATATTAATATTTTTTAATTATTTCATCAGTAATTCCGTCTGTAATATTTAATTTAAATTTTTAATTTCATAAAAAGTTTTCAGAAAACCGCCAAATAACACCGACAACTTTTCAATCCGTCGATGATTTTGTCCATAAAGAAAAACAATTAACAGTGCAATTGGAAAGTGAACAGTTCTGGAGCTCTCTAGAAAATACCGACGGAATTTTTCATCGGTGATTCCATTTGTAATTGACATAATGAACAATATTCACAGTTTACCGACGGAATAATTCCGTTGGTAAAAATAACACGTCATCAATTTAATTTTATTTTGCTTTGTTTTAAATTTGTTTTCCCACTATAATTCCCTCGGTATATACCGAGGGAATATTTCCATCCGTAAATTAAATTCCTCGGAAATTTACAGACAGAAATATTCTCTAAGTATTTCTATTTGTATTTATCGATTTTCTAGTAGTGGGTTCGGTCTAGTAGTGGGTTCGGACAAAGCACCCTTTCTTTTCATATAATATGATTTATTAGTATATAATATAATGCCCGTTTCAATCACTGAAGCCTTATTTTCTCTTATTTATCAACTCTTTCTCAACCCTTTTCACAACAATCACGTTAACTTTCTTTAGATTTATTGACTCAACTTTTCACTCAAAATATATTTTTTATTATTTTGGCAAGTCTTGTCATTTTTAATTTCACTATTAAATTATTTATACTAATATGCTTTGTTTGAGATTTGTAACTTTAAACTGCAATGCAATCTATTATTATTATTATTCGGTGTTATAAGCTTGAAACCGAAAAAACTGAACCGAATCTAAACCAAACAAAACTGGAAAAAGAACCGAGCCAAACTAGAAAAAAACCAAGCCAAACCCGAGCCATACCAAAAAAACCAAGTCAAACCGGAAAAATATTTTTCTATAAGTGTTATTGATATTGTTATATTTATTTAATAAAACTATTAAAAATGTTTGAATTTGTCAAATTTGTCAAGATGTTTAACAAATAAAAACAAAACCATAATCTTTTTCAAGAATATAATCTGGAATGTTTATAAAATAAAAGGATGGTTTTAAAAAAAAAAGTTGCAAGAAATTAAAATTTTCAAAAATAATTAATCATTAAAAAATTTTAAAATATAAAAAAATAATTAAATATTTTACTGAATCTTACTTTTTATATATTGCTAAAAACTAATTAACATAGTTATTCTTTATGTTTTAAAATTCATTCAATTTTTTTATACGTGATATAAAATCTAACTAAGTTCTTAGAATTATTTTTACGCAAATTCATTCAATTTTTTTAAGTTAACCTTTAATTTGCACTGCTTTTCACATTTAGATCCTTCAATAGTGCAATCGAGTTTCTGAACAAAGTTAAAGATCCAATTTGGTCCCTCAATCTCTCATTTATGCATGTATATCATTCTTTCGCTTGTTCATGCCAACCAAGTCACTTGTCTTCGTGTATTTCTTTTATTTTTCAACATTTATTTTTTATTTTTTCTTATTTTTATTTAAAAGAAAAGGATAGTTATGACATATAATTCTAATTGAAAACCGTTGTAGGTAAGTGACCTAACTTACATACAAGTCATTACTTATTCTTCTCTTATTATATAAAAATTCTAGCGCCTCATAGTCAGAATATAATACAAACTCCTTACAAATCAAATAATTCTCCCACTTCTTAAGAGTTTAAAAAACAACATGAAACTCTTTTTCATGTGTGGACCACTTTAACCTAGCATCACTTAGCTTCTCATTAAAAAATACCACGGGTCTCTTCTCTTGGGATACAAATCCACCAATCTCGACACCATAAGTATCACATTTTACCTTAAACAGTTTGTCAAAATCTAGAAGTGCCAAAACCAGAGCATTGCTTAATTTTTCTTATATCAAAACCAAGTTGTTTTTGGTCACTTCTCTCCAATCAAATTTTCCTTTCTTCATGTATCTAGTAATGAGAGCCACAATGTTACTAAAATTTCAAATGAATCAATGATAGAAAGTAGCTAACCCATAGAAACTACAACCTCATTAACCAACAACATAAATGTTAATTGCTTCAAGAATGTTTGTTTTTTTCTTGTTCATCCTCTAATGTGATGTAGTCAAGCTTATGATAACGAGTGATTCTGAGTCGTCAAATGTGAGTCTACCATAACTAGATGAGGATCTGCTCTAGACAGATTACGTGGATGGTCTAGCAAAAGCATTTATGGACTAGTGGGACAGGTCAAAGCCCAAGAGAAGGTTTGGTCGTGCTAGGCCAAAATAATAGTTCAAAAAAGTTATAACTTTTAATCCAATTGTTGAATCACACTTAAATGTTTACAAGATTTTTTGGAGGTTGTTTTCTGTATAGTAGCCACTGTGTCGCTACGCGAACCATGAATCTTTAGATATAAAAAATATTATTGAGGCCCACGGTTATGCATTTTTTTTGTGTTTTTCCTTATTTTAATAGTTCTTGCTTATTTTGGATTTTATGCTTCTTTTCTTTGTAATTTTAGATTTTAGTTTTTGTTTTCTAGTTAAGGTAAGGTTTTTGGTCTATTTAAAGCTTTGTGAACCTCATAGTGATGCGGACTTCAGTATCATTATTTTTAGAGAGAGTAAATTTGTGAATTTGGAGCTCACACTTGCAGGTCATTTCAATCATTTAAAATATTATGTGTTCTTTATTTAATTATTGTCTTTAGCTTCTGCCTGCATTATAATGCCTTTATAACCATTGCATGAATCTGCCTAGTTTCTCGTACCTCTGTTTGCATCCTAAGTTCTGAACTAATTATTATAATGAAAGCCTTTCCCTCTACTTTAGAAGCTTTAGGGTTGGATTCTCCCTTCAAAGGTATAAGACTATAATTCATTTCATTCTTTATAATCTTGTACAAATTATCTCTAACCAAGTGTTTAACATCTACATCATATTGCCAAGGCCTACTGAAGATTAAACTATAAGCAACTATATCTACCACATCAAAATACATCTCACCCTTATACTTCCTAACCATATAGTTATGGTTTTAGCAACATCTTCCTAACCACATGGTATATCTCTCATTATCATCATCATATTTATATTTTTTTTTCTTTATCACCCCCATCAGATCCACTCAACTTGCCCTTGTCGTCAGAGGGTTCTAGCTCATACTATTATTCAATTAGATTAACCAATTTCTGTCTTCTCTATAATAATTGGAATGATGTCCTGGTTGTCCATATATAAACAATTTATCTATCATTAGCATCTTATAAAGGTTATTCAATTTATTTATTTCAACTTGTTTTTTCAAAATCTTATCAAGTCTAATAGTATCGGGGCTTATTAGAGTTGGCCTTGATGGTTGCATTGCATTCCCCTTATCAGTAAGATCGAATCTACTTGTCTTATTATAGTGCCTTCTAGAAAGATCATACCTGTCAAATCTAATATTGTTACCAACCCTCTCTTTCATTAGCATCTCAACTTTTAACTCTATATTTCTCGCCTTAAAGAGAGTAAACAATAATTGTACTCCAATCTTATGTTGCATTGTTGGTTTTAACCCTCTCATAAACCTTACAGCCTATTGATTCTCTGTGTCTTAGAGCTTGCTATGTTCTATTAGCTTTTGAAATTCACTGGTGTACTCACTGACAAATTTATTACCTTGTGAATAATCCTAGTATCATTGAAACAAATAATGGTCATAGTCATAAGGAAGGAATCTCAC
>Ga0325414_1001946_pt1 | contig 20494 bp, 16 predicted proteins | sample PopdelMetagenome_8_FD_206183 | JGI IMG/M metagenome (GOLD analysis project Ga0325414, IMG submission 206183) | Populus deltoides microbial communities from Bellville, Georgia, United States - Leaf-PdKOR-R3 | ecosystem: Host-associated > Plants > Phyllosphere > Phylloplane/Leaf | place: USA... | reverse complement strand
AACCAGTGAGGTGAATGCTTTTTTAAAATATATTTGTTTTGGTAAAATATGGATATAATATAATTTTAATAGGATAATATTAAAAATAAATAATAGTTGAAAAAATAATATTTTAATATATTTTTAAATTAAAATTATTTTTGAAAAGCATGTTGAACAACAATATCAAGCATATATTAAGAGTCTGGTTGGTTTTGCGGTAGCTGTTGTGGTTGTGATTTGAAAAAAAATATTTTATAAAAAATTACTTTTAGTTGAGGTTGGTTTGAAAAAATAGGTATTTGGTTAAAACTGTGGTTTAAATTGAGGTTGAACAAAAAGTAGTTTAATGTGTTTGGTTAAGAATGCTTTTGAAATTGAGGTTATAAAATAATTTTTAAAAATATATATATATATATATATATATATATATATATATTAATATTAATGGTTTTTAATTTAAATATTGTAGATTTAACTGTTGCTATTATATCGTGAAATAAATTATACTTTATATAAAAAAATTTATTATTCCATTAAACTATCTACAATTTTATTACATACAAAATTCATCCGATAAGAATTACAGTTTCGATTATTTTTAGAGCGTGCAATAAAATTAGATAAAATATTATTAGAAATAAAATTGAGATTACAGTACGAATAAATTTAATTCAACTTAAACTAATTTTTTTTAAAAAATAAAAATTACTATCACATTCACGTGAACAATGCGAATGAAATCAATTAACTACACTGATTTTTCAAAAAACAATTATTAACTGATTTTTCAAAAAAAAAAATATATTGTTTAAGTGAACAGTGCGAATGAATTAAAATTCACTCGCATTGTTGGAGAGATGTTGCACTGTTCACTGAACAGTACAGTATGGTGCAGCCACGAGAAGCAAGTGGGACCTGCTTTCAATTTCTATGCGTTTCAAATGAATAATTTGGTGGAATTCATGAATAGAAACTTATGTTTATTATCAAATGTTGTTGCATCTGCGTTTTAAATAAAACACAGACGCAATAATGAAATATAATAAATTTTGTTTTTAAATATGTTTTAAAAGGTTTTTTTATTTAAAAATATAATAAATTAATAATTTTATTATTATTTTGATACATTAATATTAATTATTTTAATATATTTTTAAATAAAATAAAATAAAAAAATGTCATATTTCGCTGTACTTGACATACAATACTTAAAGTAATCAAATCAGTCAAAACCCAGTCCAATCAGTTGAATTCAACGAGCCCAGCTAAAGACATGGATTGCTACACAGTGTTATAAAATTTTTGCCACTTAATGATTAAAAGATTTTTCGTATTAAGATAGTTTCTGTTTTTTTTATAATAAAAAATAAAATAAAAATTGTTAGTTAAATAGCTTTTTATATAAAATACTAAACCCTACATAGATTTTTTAAAAAAACTTTAGTTTTGTAAAGACTAAAATAATTTACTTTTTTATTTTATAAAAAAATATTATTTATTTATTTTTCATGTAAAAATTCATCTTATAATAATTTTAATCAAATAAATATATTTTTCAAAATTTATTATTTTTAAATCATAACTAAAATTATTCTATCTCCTTCTTATTTGCATGTCATGGAGGGAAATGAAATAATTAAAAACAAAAACAAAGCTACCGTTATTCATCTAGACAAAAACCCATCACTTCTTTGTATATCTACGTAACATGGGCTTTATCTAGCCTTTTAACCTGTATTTTGTTGAGGATTAAATATATTGGTATATTTTTATATAAAAAAATTAAAATATAAATTAAAAAGTCTATGCAAACAAATTTAAGATATTTTATAATATAAAATGGGATATACATCCAATTGTATTTGTTAAATACATTTATTTAAATAAATAAAACATAAGTCCATATCTTAAAATCTCATAATTTAAAAAATAAACATAAATGAAACTATTTCAATAAATTCATGCCATAAGAAATATCACGCAAGACCGAACGTATTAGCAATATAATTTAAAAATAAATATTTTTTATTTTAAAAAAATAAAATTCATTTGTATAAAAAAATTACAAATGAATTGGAATAATACCTTAAAAATGAAATAAAAATAGAATAATTCAAAAAAATATTCAAAAATGCAAAAATCATGACTTAGGCCATTAGATCGAGATAAACTCATAGAAAAAACCAGAAGATAATCACAAAACTAGTATTAAAAAAACTAATGCAGAATAATAAGATTGTACAAAGCTGAGTTTCCAACAAATTAAAAGCATAAAAACAACGAGGATGAGAAAAAAAATTAATTAAATGGATAACAATTTTCAATTTAAGGGTTTAATTGAATTGAAAAACAGCTTTAATAAAAGGAAAAAAATAAAAAAAAATGAGGGTCAAACTGAAAAAGATAAAATAATAAAAACTTTGATTGAAAGATGAAATTGAAAAGAAAAAATTCAATAAAAGTGCTAATGAAAAAATTATAAATTTTTAAAAATAATGACCAAAATGAAAAACCAAACATGTAAGAAATTGCAATTGAATTACTAAATTGAAGAGAATTAAAACTTCTATAAATGAAAAGGGAATGAAATAACAAATTAATAGAATTGGGACTAAAATTGAAAAGTAAAAAACAAATAGGACAATGATGTACATTACATATCAGGAGAGAGAAAAGAAGGGGGAGAAATCAAACAACCATCGAAGTCTGACCACCGTAAGCTGGCACACGCCAATCCAAATAGAAAAGGACACGGTGGCACATCTAAGGAGACGATGGAAGCCCAGCTACATGTATTGAATGGCATCATACATGTCGTTTGAAAGGTACAAACACCCCCCACGTGATGGGTGTGTCGAGCATGTTCCAATAACTTTAAGTATTAATTAAAAAAACATGAAAAATATCAAAATACCCCTCACAACAATAACACAAAATACTCATATGAAAGTATAAAAATACCATCAATACTAAGATTATTTTTGTCTCTTCCAAGATTAAAGATATAATTGCAATGTATATTAAAATTTAAGAACCCCAAAACATCCTTATTTACCGGCACAATAATTTTCTAACTTTAGGAAAAATATGTATTTTTATTATTAAGAAGTTTATATAAAGTCAAGAAAATATATGGTTAACAATTTTATATTTTATTGATCTTGAAGGAGAAAAAATATTTTTAATATGTAAGAAAAAAAGACATCAACATCCCGATTTAAGAGGTTCAAGTTTTTGGAATGTAAAGGTAATTTTATTGTAATATAGTTTTTTAGGTAATATTGAGAGGATGGGTGGTGATTGTTATTGATGCGCGGGACAGTTTGTTTTTTTAGGTTGAGATCAAGTTTTATGATTTTATGAATTTGTTTTATCTGAGGTTAATTTTTTAAATATTTTTAAATAATTGTAATTTATCAATAAAAAATAAAAAATTAATTTTTATATATTTTTAAATAAGAAAATAATTTAAAAGCAACAGCTTACAATCAATGTAGTATTGACTGAGGGCAGCTGTTCGGGATGCTTTTTTGTTGATTATTTTGCGGTGGGTGCGATGCCCACGCAAGTAGAGAAGTACAGAGCCAGGATCTTTTGCTGATAATTAAAAGGATGAAATGATTAAAATCCACGAGTAATAAATTTTCATGATTAAAGTTGATTTTGACGTTTGATGGGTGTATTCTTGGGGCAGATGAGTTCTGGCCATTGTCGTTTATAACCTTTCAAATCTTTTCAGTTTTATTGGATGCCTCTGCCTCCGAATGCAATCTCTCTCTCTCTCTCTCTCTCCCCACTTCATGCCCACTTTCCTCTGCAAGAAACTGTGTTATTTTCGATACCATTTTATTCTAAGAATTTAAATTATTAGATATAATTTATACCTAGACTTGGCCCCGCCATATATCACGGGTCCATATTTTATACTTGGAGAGCGTGTTTTAAATTTTTTTAAAAACCACCTATTTGGGTCATAGCTATACACAATGGCCGGAAAAAAAAAATCCAAAAACAAAACAATTTAGGGTAAACTTGAAAATCTAGATGATTAGATATGAAAATCATCAGAAAAAAAAAGAGTTGTGGAATCAAATCAAAGATTCGTTCAAGGCACGATTACTCAATGATGAGAAGCTACCAAAAGGCTTAAGATACGGCTCTAGAAACCACAATTTAGCATTTGAACAACACCATGGTTAAACATCATAACAATTCTTCACTTGCTGATGCGTGTAATGCAAGTGTTATTAATTTTTAATTTTTTTAATTAAATATTAAAATACAAATATGTCTTTAATCCCGCCTAATAATAATAAAAAAAACCAATTTAAAAAATGATGAAAACAACACTTGACCAAAGGTAAGGTTGTTTTGACTTTAAGAATATTTAGTAACTGGGTTTTTTTTTTTAATATTTATTAAATATCAAAGTATAAATCTGCCATTAGCCCGACATAACAATAATAAATAAATCAATATGAAAATAATGAAAATAACCCCCGACCAAAGCTAAGATTTCTTTGACCTCAAAGGCATTTTAGTAACTGCATTGCTCATTTAAAGATAAAAAAAACAAAAACACCCCTAAACACCTTGCTTTTTATTTTTTATACCAAGGGTATTTTTGTACTTTTATTGTTCAAAAATAATAAAAAAACCCTGCTACCACTATCAACAGGCTAATTTTTTATGGCACGGGGAGCAAAATCAACTTTCATTATTACAATTCACAGTGCATATGAGTGTTGTCATAACTCAATTCTGGGTTATTCTTCAAAATTCATTTTTTTTCAAAATAAAAAAAATAATAATAAAGGCTGGCAACGTAGAGAAAGTAAGCCAGGAAGTCAAGTTGCAATTTTTGAAGGAAATTCAAGACCTAATTGTGCCCCATTATGCCCAAAAATAGAGAAAAAAATACAAATTTAAGGTTAAATTAAATGATTATTGGACGAATTTGCATAAAAATTAAGTCCAATGACATAATTAAATTTTTAATAGGCCAATTTGATTTAACCATGGGCCAAATTAAATTTTAATTATTTTTAAGAATAAATTTGGGTCCAATTGAAGGATTTAATTAAATGCAAGGACTTAATTATACTTTAAATGGGTCAAATTAATTTTATTTGGGGCTTAATTGATGAAAAATTAAGTTTGGGATCTTAATTTGGGCTTAATTGAGAAGATTGAAATTTTAAAAGACCAAATTTAATTTTTACCAAGTTAATTGATTGAAATTAGGGGCCAAATTGCATGAACATTGAAGTTTTGGGGTCAATTAGGGGTTAAATTGAAGAAATTGAAAGTTTAATGGTCAATTAGGGATGAAATTGCATAAATCCGAGATCAAGGACCATATTGCAAAAGGCGCGTAAATCCGGGGCTGAAGTTGAAGTTACGCCGGGACCAAATTGCATTAAATCAAAAGTTTAGGGTCAATTAGGGATTCTATTGAAAGCAATTGAAAGCTAGAGGACTAAATTGAAAATCAGCAAAAATCCCTAATTTTAAACCAAAACAACGTTGTTTTTTTACTTAAAAAAAAAAACAGAGACCAGGCGACGCGTCGCTTGGTCACTGTTCATCATCTTCCCTGTGAAGCTGTCAGGGTAGCAGTTTTGTAGGTGCATTTAATGCCTCGTTTGACCCCCAAAATTGACAACTCATTCACCAAAATGGCCACCTGAAACCTCTCTATCCCCGAGCATTGTCCGGTCAGGCCTATAAACGTCAAAACTGCTCCGATGACTGGCCTAAAGTAGCCAACTCGAGCAACCTTGGACTGTCAAATTTGGCAGTTCAAGGTGCATGCTTTGAACCGACGGCTTAGATTCTTCGAGTCAAATCAAGGGCTGAAATTTTTTCCCCGGCGAAGACAAGATTACCCTCTTCCACCCCTATAAATAGGAGCAGATTTCATGTTCGGAGGGAGAAAAAAATCGAGTGTAAAGTTGACAAAAAATCAGCCTTTCTCCCCTGTTTTCATATTTTTCTGCTTTCTCCTTCTCAACCGTACCTTCGGCCGCCACCACTCTCACCACCATCCTTCCCATTACGTTCTACATCACAACCAGACACTCAACAACCTCACGTGGTGGCTGCACCACCCAGCTAGCCCATGTAGATTTTTTATTTATAATAATATATTATAATATTTTTTAAATAAAAAATGAAAAAAATTTCAAAAATCCTTTTGAAAAATTTGTGATTTTCTCAATATTTTTCTACCAATTTTGCATAATATAGGATTGTATATTTACACTGTAAAATACAAATCCGGTTTTAAAATACCCGATTTTCTCCAAAATATTTTTTTTAAAAAAATATTTTCATGCCTCCGGCCAAATCCTAAAAACTTTTCCAAGCATATTTTCACTAAAAAAAAAACTTGCATCTTTATCATGTTTTGAAAATAAAAATGGATATCATAACCGGTTTATGATCATCCATTAGGGTTTGACCAAAATATCAAAAACCTAATTTTCCGTTTTTTAAGGATCCAAATGTAGACTTTAATATTTATAAGTGTAAAATTACACGATAAAGTATACCCTCAGGTATTAAAGATACAAGGTGTAAATAAATATGATGCTAAAATGTAGACTTTAGAACGGTTATGATTTAACCCCAATAAGGTAAAGCTTTTCTCACAAAGAGAGATCTATCTTGAACCTTAGAAAAGACCAACGAATAGAAACCTGACTTAAAAAAAACAATGCAGCTTACCTTAGGTAGGGTGCACTGAGGTGATGCGTCTTTTCCTTGTACAACCAGTCCCTTACTCAAACTTTCGCAGACCATAGGTTTCTAGTAACCATAATACTAGGTGGCGACTCCTAAACATTAATCATAATTTTATGATTAAATCCAAAACCCTTTCCAACACACAACACAGTATCTTACACAAGAGGCACGATAAGAGCCTCTGTCGTCGCCAGACGACGTTGCGTCGGCACTCCCCTGCGACAGGATGGCGACTCCGCTAGGGACCACCTTGTTTGGTCGGACTGAGCTTTGTTTGTTTGATTATCTATTTTGGTCTGTTTAACTTTACTGTTTCAACATTTTTATTTCCTGTTCATACATAAATACATCAAGATTAATGCATTCATGCATTTTTAATTCTGCAAGAAGACCTAATTCTAGGATAGGTGGGGAGTAGCGGTCTGCCTCATGACTTTCAGTCGGGGTTCGGATTTGTGAAACATTCAATTATGAGCTGAGTGTTTACTCGGTGATGGTGGTCACATAGTGCCCCAACCATCCCTTGTAAACCCCCATACTGCCTTCACGAAAGGTAGTCACTGGGCAGTTCATAGACCTTTTAAGACCAGTTAGAAAACATATCCCTCATATAATAACCCAGAATTTGTCTAAACTTTACAGGATTTTTGAGCTAAGACCATGACTTCCCTTACCTTTTCAGAATATGGGGAAAGATATGAGATGATGCAATTAGTCGAAGGGGTGCTCAAGAAGCAAGGTTGAAGAATTACCACACATAACTAAAGTGCACTGTTCCATAGACAGCTTAAAGAAGCTGGCCCCTATTCTGGGATATATTGATGAGAATCTGTTTGAGAAGAAGTATGGAAGAATCGCTCATCTAATAAGAATGCCTGTTCAGATTTCAGCAGTCAAAGCCGTAATGTATTTTTGGGATCCAAGCTACAGATGTTTCACCTTCGGGGATATTGATATGACCCCTACTCTTGAAGAGTATGCTCAGATCTTGAGTTTTCTGAATGACCCTTACAAAGTGTACTTTAGGCAAAGAATTGAGAGTAAAGCTGCGGTAGTTGCAAAACTTCTACATTTGGACCAACTTGATCTGTACAGGACATCCAATGGAGGGTTCAAGTGGAAAATGATCGCGAATAAATTGAAGACAGATAAGGAAAAAGGGAAGTTGGGTGAAGAAAGATATTAGATAATTGCTTTTGCCATCTTTGGGTTGGTTTTGTTTCCTTCAGAAGCCGCTGGAATTATTAGCATTGAAGCTGCTAACGCATTCCTTGAATTCGAAGAGACAAAGAATAACCCTACTTAAGCTATCTTAGCTAAAACCTTCCTATCTCTAAATCATTGTAGATTGCATGGGAAAGGGGCGATGCAGTGCTGTATTCCTCTCTTATTCATGTGGATAGTTAGCCATTTGGAAACGTCAAAAAAAGTCTTCAATAATTTCTGGTGGTTTAATATAAGGCCTCTTGAGTTGGTGCTGACTGAAGATGGAATGATCTGGATGAAAAGGCATGGGTAGAGAAATTCCGATAACTTCCCCAAAGTAATTTCAGATGGAAAGCTCCTTAGGTAAGTGGTTCATCTTACCTCATGAGTTGTGGCGACAAAGCATGGGTCCCATTAATTGGCTTGACTGGTTATATCAACTACTCACCCTCATTGGTGGCTAGACAGTTTGGAGGGGTACAATACGTACCAAGAACTTGGGGGTTAGCCGAATATACCGGTCCGTTTAAAGAAGCTAGTTCTTTGGATAAGTTAGACGCCATCAGAATTGATTGGAAGCGGCCTATTTTGGTCCACAAAGAGGAGCTTCAAAAAGAGTTCTCAGTTAGCCCTAATTATTCAATATGGAGGAGTGGCAATTCATTAAAAATACTTCAAGAGGCAACAAAGCTAGGGGTAACCCAAGATAAGTCATCCATGACATTGGAGCTCAAGAGAAAAAGGGTCAACAACGAGGAAGATCTCCAAGAAGAACTGGATAAGCTGAGGATTGAGCTTAGCAAGAGCAAAAATCATCAGAAATTCCTGGAAAACCAACTCTTGAAAGAAGATGAGATGAAAGCCTCTCTAGATCAGCAATTGAAAGAAAAAGATGAGCAAATTGTTAAGTTAAGAAAGAACCAGCACGAAGCAAATAAGCAACTGGAAGAAGGGAAGGTCAAGTATGATGAGTTGGTGAACAAGCATGTAATGATGGAGCAAGAATTTGTGACTCTAAAAAGGGCCTTAAAAAACAGAAAGTTTGCTGACAAAGAGACAATAGCTTCTCTGAAAAAAGAAATGGACCAGTATAAATTAAAATGGGAAGCTGAAAAAGAGAAGAACAAATTAGCTGATTTCACCATTGAAGAAGAAAGAAGTTTAAGAACTCGATATCAGGTCTAAGCTGATGATGAGAGAAAAGCAAGGAGGATAGCTGAGTCAGATATGAAAGAATACCTGGACAGAATAAATGGTATGAGAAACTGAGTTTCTGCTATACAAGCCGAGCTTGAGTCCCGAGAGGAAGAAGCAAAGAAGATGCAAGAAAAATATGAGGAATGGCAAGACTATATCAACAGCCTTGAAGTACAACTAAACACTAAGGTAGCCGAGCTTGATATAGAGAAGGAAGAATTACAAAGGGCCAGAAAGCAGATTCAGCAGATGGAAAAGATGGTTCAAATTTTAGAGATAAACAATGAATCATTAGTCGCCAGTAATGGAACACTGTTCAAGATAACACCCTGTTCCATTACAAGATCGAACAAACTGACAGGCTAATTGACATGGTGGCTCGAAAGGCAAATGAGCTACGAGTGAAGGCTTCTAGGATTGCCAACAACCGTCATAGATATGATGACTATCTGAATGAAGTTTCCTCTTTCATCAGGAATGTAGCCAATAGAGGAATATCATTTGAATAAAGACACTTTGTATGAACCATCTATATTATGCCTATTTTTAAACTTTTACAATGTGTATGGAATTTAATCAATAAAAGGAATTGGGTAAAACCTCTTTGTGTATATCAGACTTCGGATGCTACTTGTATTTGACAAAGGAAGTCACGAATTAGCTCTTTAATCCATATACCTGTATTTCTCATTTGCATACATATTCATACATTCATTCATTATAACACACATGCATATGCCAGGTTAAAATATAGGTCCCCAACGAGTCTACAACACCCGACTTCGAGTAAGGAACATGGAAGATGAAGAGCGTGCTTATCGTGAAACTCATTTCCAAGAAGAGGTGGATTCTCTAAAGGATAGTGTGGCTTGCCTCACCAGCTTACTCGAGCATGCACTAAGAAATACCTCTGATGAAGGCCCTACAACTAGACCTGCCACTCTCCCAGCAAACCAACCTGAAGAAATAATAGGAGAACATGCACAAGAGCCTCAACACAATCCAACATTTGTGCAGTTAACAACACCAGTACCAACACCTGCAGTCGCAGATGCTTTCGTTAATGAATCCCATAAAACCAAGCCATCTGATGACATTGATCAGGACAAAATGGCAGCACTAGAGGCCAGGATTCGGGCCATTGAGGGAGTAGACTTATATGACCCTGTGCGAGCCGTAAAAATATGTCTAATCGCTAATGTGGTGGTACCAAAGAAATTTTGAGTTCCTGAATTTATCAAATATACCGGAACTCAATGCCCTGTTACCCACCTCAAATCTTATAGCAATAAAATGGTCGAAGTAGTGCACGATGAGAAAATACTAATGCATTTCTTCCAAGATAGTTTGAGTGGAGCAGCGTTGAGCTGGTATATGAGGTTAGATAATACCAGGATCCATACATAGAAGGACCTCGTAGATGCTTTCATTAAGCGATACAAATACAACATGGATATTGCTCCTGATAGAACCAGTCTGACTAATCTGGAGAAAGGAGATAAAGAAAGCATAAGGGAGTATACCTAGAGATGGAGAGATATGGCAGCACAAGTACATCCCCCTCTCCTAGAAAAGGAAATGATTGCTTTGTTTGTTAACACGCTAAAAGCGCCATACTATGAACACGTGATGGGTAGTTCGGCTCAACAATTCACCGATGCTGTGGCAGTAGCAGAACGAATAGAGTAAGGAGTAAAGAGTGGGAGAATCTCTGCACCCATGGAGAAAAAAGGTTTTGGAGTAAAAAAGAGAGAGATTGATCATATTGAAAGTAGTTATAAAAGCAAAAAAAGTCAATTCCAAAGATATAACATTCAATCCTCTTCATCCCAAATTGCCAACGCCAATTTTAACTTCTCAATCCTAGCTAGAAAACTTGAACCCCAAAACCACCAAGTAAAAAACCAAGTTGAGAGTTTCCCCAAAAAGAACTACCAAAGAACCCAAGAACAATTACCTCCATTGTCGTTACCCCTAAATGAAATGTACCAAAAGCTACTAAGTATTAGACAAGTAGCCCTTGTGCCTTTGACACCCCTACAACCATCTTACCCCAGTTGGTATAAGTCAGATCTCACTTGTGAATACCATGCCGGTGTAGCTGGACATAACATCCATACCTGCAACGCCTTCAAGAGAAAGCTTCTGCAACTGATCAAAGCAGGATGGATAACATTTGAAGATGCCCCTAATGTGAATACGAACCCTCTACCCAATCATGCTTCAGGTAGTGGGTCTGTAAACATGTTAGAAATAAAACACTCAAAAATCTTAAAGGTGTCAATGGATAGGATCTATCAAATGATGGTAGATGCAAGGTACAAAGAGGGTAGCGAGAAATGCTGTGAACATCATAATATAGAAGACCATGTGATCAGCCATTGCGAGGGCTTTCACAAAAAAGTGAAGCAAATGATGAGTCGTGGGTTGTTACAAATTGAGAAAGCAACAAGTGAAGAGGTGTTCATGATGAAGGCACCAAATAAAGAGGTGTGTCGAGTAGAATTCACTACAGGAAGGCCACCCAAATTGGTCCTATCCAAACCAGTAGTGGAACATAAAGGGAATTATAGTGCTTTACCTCATGACTATGAGTATTCTTTCAAAAACACTCGGCAACCGCCTATTTATCAAGCAGAAATTAGGGGATTGACCCATAGTGGCAGATGTTTCACTCCGGAAGAGCCGGAAAAGCAAAGAAAAGCTAAGGGTAAAGAGGGGTTTGACGTGACTGAGGAAATAAACAAACCTGTCATGAAAGAGAAAACCAATGAATTCTTAAAGCTGATGAAATATAGTGAATATAGTGTTGTTGAACAGCTCAAGAAAACTCCAGCAAGAATATCGCTATTGTCTCTGATTCTAAGCTCTGAGCCACATAGAAAAACTCTACAAAAGGTATTGAATGAAGCATATGTCCCTCAAGACATCAATTAAAAAGCCATGGAACATTTAGTAGGAAGAATCCAGGCCTCAAATTATATATACTTCACTGAAGATGAATTGAGTCCCGATGGTACTAGGCACAACAAGCCACTATACATTACAGTGCGTTGTAAGGACATTCTAATCGGAAAGGTACTCATCGATAATGGTTCCGCATTGAATGTCCTACCAATGTATATGTTGAAAGAAATGCCTGTCGATGAGTCACACACAAAACCTAGCACTTGATGGCTAGAACATATGATGGTTCGCCAAGACAGATAATTGGGACCCTAGAAGTGGAGCTATATGTGGGGTCGCAGATGTTCTTGATAACATTACAGGTAATGAACATTCACCCATCTTACAGCATATTATTAGGAAGGTCGTGGATTCATGCAGCTGGAGCAATGGTTTCTTCATTGCACCAGTGTTTAAAGTATATCATGAATGGAATGCTGATAACTGTCAAAGCTGAAGAGACATTTTCTATGATAAAAAATATGGCCACACCCTTTATTGAAGCAGAAGATTGTAGAGATGGGATTATTCATGCTTTTGAAATTGTGAACGCAGAATGGGTTCCTGAAGGTGCAGTGCTGAGAAAGCCTAGAATTCCAGAAACGACAAAGATGGCTGCCAAATGCTTTCTAAAGAATAGGGCTCCTTTTTAATGTAATCCTGAGACTGAAATGCCTAGGTTGATCAAGCTAAAGTGTGCAAATCAAAGATTTGGGCTTGGATATAAGCCCAAGAAAGACAATTACAAGCGGGTCACTCAGATTAAAAGAGAGGCAAGAATGGCGAGGATTGAAGGAAGAGAGCCAGAAGAAGAGTAACTTGTCATCCCACCACTCCAAGTGTCTTTCCCAAGGGCTACAGAAGTGATTAAATCCGGCATAATGGATCTCCGCATCAATACCCTGGAGAGCTAAGAAGAAAAACGGATAAAGGAAGCGGATTTGGAAGTGAAGGATGAAGTTCTGCCACAGCTTTCCATTCACACCATTGATGAACCTCCTGCCAGATTTTTCGTGTGAAGATTGACTGAAGGAGAGGTGTACCAGAACTGGAAGATGGAGCTTGCTCCTATTGTGTTTAAAAAGTAATTATTGTTGTTTGATCATGTTCGGACTTGTTTTGACTCGTGCTAATCTTGTCGGTATTTTAGCTCATGATACCGCAAGATTTTCTATGTTAACCGAGCATTTTTGTTTTAATAAGATCATGCATTTTCTCGTGTCCAATATGTGCCTGCATTTTTTTATTTTTTCACGAATCACACTTACACGAGCACGCCTTGCACTTTCAGGAATCCTAAAAGTTCCATCGATTCATAAAACCATTGCACTAAGAATAATTGGCCAAACTTTGATAATATGATTGCAATGGATGATGAAGAATGGGGAGAAGAAGATATAAGAGAGTTTACTAAGCTGGTAGAAAATTCTGAAAAAGCCTAGGAACCTGCTAGTGAGAAACTAGAAGTCATTAACTTGGGAAACAAGCAAGAAAAGAAAGAATTAAAGATTGACACTTTTGTTACAACTGAAGAAAGAAATAGACTGGTCTCTCTATTACATAAGTATGCAGATGTTTTTGCTTGGACTTATACAGATATGCCCGGTCTAGATACTGACATAGTAGTATATATGATTCCTTTAATAGAAAGAAGTAAACCAGTTAAGCAGAAAACCAGGCGAATATGCCCGGACATGTTACTCAAGGTAAAGTCCGAGATACAAAAACAGTGGGACAGGGTTTCTAGATGTAGTCCAATATCCTCAATGGGTAGCTAATGTGGTCGTAGGCCCAAAAAAGGATGGGAAGATTCGGGTGTGCGTGGACTATAGAGATTTGAACAAGGCGAGCCCAAAAGATGATTTTCCTTTACCCCATATAGACATTCTCGTTGATAATGCCACAAGAAATGCTACATATTCTTTTATGGATGGATTCTCCAGTTACAATCAAATTAGAATGGCTGAAGAAGATAAAGAGAAGACCACTTTTGTCACACCTTAGGGGACGTTTTGTTATAAAGTAATGCCATTCGGATTGAAGAATGCTAGAGCCACATATCAAAGAGCAATGGTTACCCTGTTCCACAATATGATGCACCGAGAAGTGGAAATTTATGTGGACAACATACTTGCAAAATCAAAGGAGGAGGAAGATCATATGCAAGTGTTAAGGAGACTATTTGAAAGGCTGTGAAAATACCAGCTAAAGTTGAATCCTGCAAAATGCTCATTCGGGGTGAAAACAGGAAAACTATTGGGCTTCATAGTAGGTGGCCGAGGAATAGAAGTTGATTCTGATAAAGCTAAAGCTATTCAGGAGATGTCTGCCCCTAAGACAGAAAAGGAAGTAAGAAGTTTCCTCGGGCACCTGAATTATATAGCTCGGTTTATATCCAGTTGAGAGTGACTTGTGAACCAATTTTTTGTTTGCTCAGGAAGAAAAATCCTGGAGTTTGGGACAATGATTGTCAGGAAGCCTTTGATAAAATAAAGAGGTACTTGCAAAACCCACCACTATTAGTACCTCTAACGATGGGGAGGCTTTTGATCCTATACTTGACAGTAACAGAAACAGCTATGGGTTGTGTGCTGGGACAACATGATGAGTCAGGAAGGAAAGAGCAAGCTATTTACTACTTGAGTAAAAAACTCAATGATTGTGAGTTGAGATACACAACAATTGAAAAGTTGTGTTGTGCCTTGGTTTGGAGTGCGAAAAGACTCATGCAGTATATGTTATACTACATAACCTGGTTGATTTCAAAATTAGACCCGCCCAAGTATATCTGTGAAAAACCTTACATGTTAAGTAGAATAGCAAGGTGGCAAGTATTGTTGGCAGAATATGACATTGTCTTTATGACAAGAAAAGCTGTAAAATGAAGCATAATTGCCGATCATCTTGCAAATCATGCCATGGAAAACTATGAGCCTCTAAACTGTGACCTCCAGATGAAGATGTGATAGTAATCGAGAATAAAGGTGGGAAAAGCGATCAGTGGACCCTTTACTTTGATGTTGCAATAAATGTATCAGGAAATGGGGCAAGAGCTGTAGCAATTTCCCAGAAAATAAGCAGTATCCTGTTTCAACAAGGTTACTGTTTGAATGTACCAATAATACGGCCGAGTATGAAGCCTGCATCATTGGCCTGGAAGCTGCTTTAGAACTTAAAGCCAAGAAGCTTGAGGTCTTTGGGGATTCCTTACTAATCATCTGCCAAGTCAAAGGTGAATGGCAAACCAAGGATGAGAAATTGAATTTGTATCAAAATTATCTCTTGAGGTTAGCCAATGAATTTGAAGAAATCAAATTCACCCATATAAGCAGGGATAAGAATCAATTTGTTGATGTCTTGGCAACCTTAGCCTCAATGACACAAGTTGATGCTAAAAGCAAGATCCAGCCAATAGATATCGAAGTCAGAAGTTTGCAAGCCCATTGTTGCTTAATTGAAGAATCTCCAGATGGGAAACCATGGTACAAAACATCAAGAAGTTTCTCCAGCATTGAGAATATCCTCAAGGGATTTCCAAGATAGATGAAAAGACTTTGAGGAGAATGACCATGAATTTTTACTTAGATGGAGAAATTTTATATAAAAGGTCATTTGATGGGACTCTGCTCAGGTGTCTGAATGAAAATGAGATTGAACAAGCATTAAAAGAAGTCCATGAGGGGATTTGTGCTACACATGCCAATGGACATACAATGGCGAAACAAATACAAAGGTCTGGATATTTCTGGTTGACCATGGAGAGAGATTGTATAGACTATGTTAGAAAATGCCATAAGTGTCAAATATATGGTGACAAGATAAATACGCCTCCAACGCCTCTGTTCAATATGATCTCGCTTTGGCCTTTTGATATGTGGGGTTTGGATGTTATAGGGCTAATCAACCCTAAAGCGAGCAATGGGCATGGATTCATTTTGGTGGCCATCGACTACTTCACCAAATGGGTAGAAGCCAACTCTTATGCCCATCTAACGCAGAAAGTAGTCAAGAGATTCATTGAAAAGGATTTGATCTGTCGTTATGGTTTGCTCGCAAGATTGGTAACTGATAATGCTCAGAATTTCAATAGGAAGCTGATTGACGAACTGTGTACCAAATGGAAGATTAAACACCTCAATTCTTTCCCTTGTACATCGAAGATGAATGGGGCAGTCGAAACAGCTAACAAGAATCTCAAGAAGATTATCCAGAAAATGGTGGTCACCTACAAGGATTGGCATGAAATGCTCCTATACACACTCCATGCGTACTGTACCATAGTTAGAACTTCTACAAATGCAACCCCATATTCTTTAGTATATGGAATAGAGGCGGTTATGCCCTTAGAAGTAGAAATTCCATCACTACGGATCCTGAAGGATGCAGAACTGGACGAATCAGAAAGGGCAAGGTTAAAATTTGAGCAACTAAACTTGATCGATGAGAGAAGACTAGCAACTATTTGCCATTACCAGCTATACCAAAGCAGGATAGCCAAAGCTTACAACAAGAAGGTCGAACCAAGGGTGTTCAAGGAGGGGGATTTGGTGTTAAGGAAGATCTCATTAGCATCAAGAGAAGATCAAAGTAAGTGGGCATCGAACTATGAAGGGCCATATGTGGTGAAAAAGGCTTTTTTTGGAGGGGCTTTAATTCTGACTAATATGGATGGAAAGGATCTACCAAGACCTGTAAACTCAGATGTTGTAAAGAAGTACTATGCCTGATGTATTTACCTTTATCAATCAATAAAATTAAAGTTTGACCAAGATTTCTTTAGTGTGTTTCCCCTAAAAAGTTATGCATGATCCCATATTTTGATAAAGATTTTTGGGAATTCAAAGTTTTAGTACAAAACTAAAATCAAATTGGTGCTTGTTCTAACAAACAAGTTCTGAAAATTCAAGTGATATCCTAACACTTAAAAAAACCTGAAAGACAACCCAAACACCATAAAATAACTTCAAAGCTGAGTTTTGACTGCATGAATAATGAGAAACCATTTTGCATATTCACATGTGAGAAAGCAAAGCTTGTCGATTCTAACTACATGCGTTTGAAATGAAGAAAGACCATCTTTGATCATCGTTTCACAAAATCTAAAAAAATCCCTTGCAATCCCCTTTTGAGCCTAATGCATTTTTCTTGAAAAAATAACCTTGGCTAGGATCACACCTTACACTGGGAACCAAGCGCAAAAATCTTTAATGATTAAAAGTGCCCAAACAACTTTAGGAAGCATGAAAAGGTCCTTAACGATAAAAGTGCCTAAACAACACTAGGGGGTATGAAAGAAAATCCTCAATGATCGAAAGTGTCCAAACAAAGCAGGGGGGCATGAAAGAGTCCCAAAAAGATTTGAGTATGCCACAAAAATTACTAATATAATGATGCTCAAAACCAAAAGAAGAAAAATCCCAACACTGGGGCACCATGGACCATTTTTGCAAATTAATTCCAAGGTTTAGAAATTCATGAAAAAGAAAAAGAAAAGAAGAAGAGAGAAGAGTTTGGGAAATAAGCACTAGTGATCCTTAGTCTTAAAGTCATTTAAACACCTTTTGAGCCTATATATATCCTTTTTCTTCATAACCAACAGCCTAACCCTACATTACGTGCCCAATCAAGCCCTTTCTGATCAAAGGCATGCAGTGTGGATCGATGGGCAATGCTTTCCCACGCGAAACAAGTCATTATTCATGCATTCAAAATGAAAACTTTGAAAACTGGTTCTTTGAAACCCTCATATTGGATCTTGAACCCTTTTCAACCAACAAAACATCATTTCACATTTTCACCAAATACAACACTTATGCAAGCCTATCCATAAGAATCGTTTGAATTTTCAGAACAAGTTTGTTTTAAACAAACATCAAAATGATTTTTGTTCGGCATAGCTTTGAAATTCCAAAAGTTCTTTGTGAAAACAATTCCTTGTAAATAAACAAATTTTCTTTCAAAGTCTTGCCCACAAAGAAAACCCTAAACAAATACTTGCGGGCATGATCAAGCTGAGGGGCAATCCAGCAAAACACATAGGGTTGACTCCATAATTCCCTTTCTAAGAAAACAAGAGATATGGTGCAGAGGTGACTATCCTTCAGATAAAGGTTTGTGGACAAAAAGGTGTGTTGATGTCATATCCTTCCTAGGGGTTAAGATCACAAGATGCGACTCGAGTAAGCAAGAGTGAGAAAGCTATCAAAGCTCACTATCAGATAATCAAACTTTTAGAAGAATGAAAACTCCATAAAGAACAAGTCCATAAAGTGTGACTCGAACTAGCAAGAGTGGAAAGAACCATCAAAGCTTACTATTAGAGACTCGAACTTTTGAGAAAAGGAAAACTCCATGAAGAAAAGGGGACCTATATTTGTCAGGTAAGTATACATGCATATTGATCATGATGCATTACTCTCTTCATTGACAGATCGGTGTCTCACTGTCACCTCTTTTTGAGTGAGCTGTTGAGGCCTCAACCATCTCAGCTAGTGCGCTTTATAGCCTTACCTTTTTCCCTTTGAGTGCGCCTTCGAGCCCTCCACCATCTTAGGTTTTGTGCTTTACAGCCTACTTTGAGTGCACGTTTGAGCCCTCACCCCTCGGGTAGTGTGTTTTCTAACCCTGCCTCCTTTCGAGTGTGCCTTAGAGCCCTCGACCACCTTAGGTGGTGCGTTTTCCAACCTTACCTCTTTTAGAGTGCGCCTTCGAGCCCTAACCTCTTGGGTAGTGCGTTTTCTAACCCTACCTCCTTTTGAGTGCGCCTTTGAGCCCTTATCTCTTGTGTAATGCATTTTCTAACCTTGCCTCCTGTCGAGTGTGCTTTTCAGCCCTCATTCCCCTTCGAGTCTTATCTCTTTTTGAACGCTCATTTAAGCTCTCATCTCTCGAATATTGCGCCTTCGAGCTCTATCATGTCTTTTTTTCAAGACATTTTATTTTATTTTATTTTATTTTATTTCATTTGGGTAGGTCGCCCATCACAACAAGACCACTTTGAAAAATCTTTGCATTTTTCACCACTTTGAAAAAATCTATGCATTTTTCACCATTTTGAAAAATCTCTGAAAAATCTGTGTTTTTCACATGGGAAAGTCACCCATTACAATAAGACCACCTCAAAAAACTTTTTTTCCTAGGTAGGTCACCCATGACAATTCGACCACCTCAAAATCTCTGAATTTTCAAAGGAAAAACCTTTCAGTTTTACTCTGAGTGCGCTTTCTAGCCCTCAAAAGAATTCATCATTTCTCAATATGATGAGTCCATCATCTCTCATTCTTCCTTTTCTTCTTTACAATGCTTACTACCTAAAGTCTCTTACGAGACTTTCCATCATAAGCCTTGTAAAGAGGAGGCAACTGTCATAATCCAATTCTGGGTTATTCCCTAAAACTCATTTCTTTTTCAAAATAAAAATAAAAAATAATAATAAAGGTTGGCAACGTGGAGAAAGTAGGTCGGGGAGTTAAGTTGCAATTTTTGGAGGAAATTCAAGCATATTTTCACTAAAAAAAAAACTTGCATCTTTATCATGTTTTGAAAATAAAAATGGATATCATAACCGGTTTATGATAATCCATTAGGGTTTGGCCAAAATATCAAAAACCTATTTTTTCATTTTTTTAGGATCCAAATGTAGACTTTAATATTTGTAGGTGTAAAATTACACGATAAAGTATACCCTTGGGTATTAAAGATACAAGGTGTAAGTAAATATGATGCTAAAATGTAAACTTTAGAACGGTTATGATTTAACCCCAATAAGATAGAGACTTTCTCACGAAGAGAGATCTACCTTGAACTTTAGAAAAAGCCAACGAATAGAAACCTGACTTAAAAAAAAACAATGCAGCTTACCTTAGGTAGGGTGCACTGGGGTAATGCGTCTTCCCCTTGCACAACCAGTCCCTTACTCAGACTCTCGCAAACCAGAGGTTCCTAATAACCATAATACTAGGTGGCGACTCCTAAACATTAATCATAATTTTATGATTAAATCCAAAACTCTTTCCAACACACAACACAGTATCTCACACAAGAGGCACGATAAAAGCCTCTGTCGTCGCCAGACGACGTCGAGTCGGCACGCCCCCACGACAAGTGTAAAGCTATAGTAATGTGCATTATGGATTTCACCTTTTCCTTGTAGTAAATTTAGTTATTTTTTAATATATTTTCTTATATGAAATATTTTTAGATTTAAAATTTATACAAGTTTGTATTATTTCATGCTATTAATTTTATTTATGAAGTTGTATAAAGTTGAATCTAATCACTCTCATTTTCTAATATATTAAAATTTAAGAGAATGAAAGTGATGAAATTTGAATTTATGATCGTTTAGTCACAAGACTCTAATATTATATCAAATGATCATCCCAATCTAAAAATTTAGATTGGTAAGTGAAACTCA
>Ga0325414_1001943_pt1 | contig 20502 bp, 11 predicted proteins | sample PopdelMetagenome_8_FD_206183 | JGI IMG/M metagenome (GOLD analysis project Ga0325414, IMG submission 206183) | Populus deltoides microbial communities from Bellville, Georgia, United States - Leaf-PdKOR-R3 | ecosystem: Host-associated > Plants > Phyllosphere > Phylloplane/Leaf | place: USA... | reverse complement strand
AAAAAAACCCCCACAATTCTGGAGGTGGCAGGTGTTCTTCAAGTTTTACAAGACAGTAGCAGAAGAAATGGACAGTAGCTGGGACTCCAATGCTTATGGGCCATGGCCTAGCATCATCAGCACAAAGCTCAGGATGGAGCACTAGCCGGCCTCATGAGTCACTCTTTCCTTTAATCAATCTTGAACCCCACCAAAAATTACCATTAAATTGTTTTATATTAAGCTTTTAATAAGGAAAATAATTTGGACGGGTAAACTCGGGGACTTAGCTGATTTAGAATTAAAACTAAACTAGATTTAAAAAAAATTAAAAAAAAAATCTGGGTGATCCAATAAAACACTTAGATTAACCTGGTTAAAAATTTAATTACAACCTATTAATTATTTATTTTTAAAAAAAATTTTATAAAAAATTTTAAAATTTGATTATGTTAGAATTTATGATGTGGGTCTTGGCAGGCCAGGTAAAAACTATAAATAAATCAATGAAAAATCTTTCTAAAACGTGATTCAGTGGCCACTCGATCCAAAAATTCCACTTTACCTGTGAACTTCCGCTCGGTTGATGGGCACTCATGGAAGCTCATCTTGCATACAATTTTAGGGTTCCAAGCCCGTCCTTCATCCTGCGCCTCCTTTCTATTACTTAGATTATAATGATTATAATCCGAACTTGCCTAGCTAAAGTAAGCTATTAAATATACAAATCATATCCTCCACCAATCTATGTAAGTTATATGAGGTTCCTCTTGAGTTTAAAAATCAGTATTTTATCAGCATTTAACTCCAATAAAAGTAATTTTTTTTACCTCTTTCAACTCCTGCAAACTGCTTGATAAAATTTATCTTTAGATGATCTTGTTTAATTACTTGAATTTATGCTGCCATAATCGAGAAGATTTGCTGATCTGCCTCCTATATCATGTGATAAAATAAATAAATAATGTAGCAAAATCTATAGGGGTCTTAAAATGAAATAAATATAATTCTCCTGTCTCTCTATATTCCCGAAAAAACAAAGCCTAAAATGTCTGTGGCTGTCATCAGAGTTCCTTGTTCATTACAAACGACATTCGGGCTCATCGTCAAATGTAAGAAAATGCCAAACACAAGATTCTCCTCTAAATCCCTCCAATCCAAAACAGAGATTTCCACTTCAGACACAGTCCCAGGTCAGAGAGAACCAAAACCTTAAACTCCCCAAATGTCCTTATTTCAGTGCTTCTTATTAAGGTTGAATCTTTTTTGGTTTTTAAGGATATACCCTTTTGATACTTTGTTCATGAATATCAGGTCCCAATGAAGTTTCTGTGCCAGAAGTTCGTGTTTTTGTGAGGAAAAGGAAAGTGAAAACCACTGTTGAGGCTGCTGAAAAGGAGGTTAAAGTAGAGCCCAGGAAGCAGAAAGTGAGAGTCTTTTTCGTGTCTTTTTTTTTTATAATGTTATTGTTTTTATAGGATTAATAACTTCATTTAATCTTTGTGGTGTAGTTATCTGCTTTACCTGACATTGAAGAATTTGCATACAAGAAAGGAAATGGTCCTGCCCTGATAAGTAAGTGATACCTTCTTTAGCAAAGGTTGTAAAGGCATGGAATTTAAGTAGGAGATGATAAAAAGAGAAAGTGGGTAACTTTGATTGAGAAATTTGCTTGGGGTGTGGCGGGTTAGTTTTCATTTGCTTGTTTTTTGAGTAAAGTTAAAGACTTTCCTTTTTTTTTAATGTGCTTTCCTTACCTCTGTTTGAGGTCGAGGATGTTTAGAGTGTAGAATGTTATGTCGCGTGAAGTTGAGGTGAAAATTTTCTGTTTTTAAAGTACTTCATATCCATTGTTGGCCTGAGGTGCTTTACTTGAAAGTGCACGGTCTGTTGGTAGTTCAAAATTGTTAAGCTTGTGACATGGATTTTAAATGTTATACTATCATTTGGTTTGTTGTTCATAACATAAAGAGTACTGATTTCTCTTAGAAATGGTTCTACAGGGAAGTTAAAATCTACCGAAAATGCGATTCCTGTGGACAGTGAAGCTGCTTCTACTATTAGGCCAGCAGGTATGCAGAACTGAAAGGTGTCAAATTGATTTTGGATTTGGCAGGTGAAGGGTAGGAGAGTCTTGTAAAGATATTTGTGTTTTCCATATATATGTGGATGGAAAAACATTTTCTTGTGGGGGCATTATTGGTTGAAAGAAACTAATGAGTGATCCAGATTCTCATAACTTAAACCCATGGAAAATCTCTCTCATAAAAGCATTTATAAAGCGCATAGAATCAAATATCTGAGAGGTGGTGAATAGGGATTCAGGGTTAAGGGTGGCAGTTACTTTCATGCAAATACTATTTGTTGGATGAAGCATGCAGTTGAAGGTATACTCTGTTAACATACAATTGAAGCAATATTTTGATATCAGATATAATTATGGTAACTAGAAAAAAAAGGACAACTGGTATATTGCTTCAATCATTTGAATGAGCCATTGTCCATGTTAATCACAACATTCCATATTTGTCGCTGTTGTCTCGGCTAGTTTTATCAGTATCATATATTCAAGTGGGTTATTAGTTGACATTGTCAATTGACTTAGAATTTTGTAGATTGTGTAACTGGATCTGATATTTAGAGGAGGCAGGATTTTGATGGGGATATATTAAATAATGAACACTTGTAGATATTGTTTCTGTTTTCTTTTGTTGCTTGTTGATAATGATATGTTTTATTTGATATAGGTGAACCACCTCTCAACTGGGACAAAGTCCTTGAAGGGATTCACAAAATGAGGTCTTCTGAAGATGCACCAGTAGACACCATGGGATGTGAGAAAGCTGGCATTTCTCTTCCTCCTGGGGTATTTTTCATTTCCATTATGCATATTACTCTAACAAAAGCATATTTATGAGTATTACCTATGTTTTCTGTAATTCAAACTTTAGCAAAATGGTCCCCTACTTTCTCTCTTAGTTTTTATTAATAATTTCCTGCGTCTGATTCTATGTGATTGTATTAGTTTATGGCTTTGTTTTTTTTTTTTTTGTAACTTTATGTAGCTGTCGCACTGATAAACTTTGTTAGATGTCCCATTTTGTTGCATATTGTGACCTTAGGTCTCAAAGTGTCTGCATGGTAGCTATGCAGACCACCCATGAGGTGGCTCAGAAGTTTGTCAAGACTTGCTAAAATCGTAAACTTACATCTCTAGATACTTGATTGTGTTTAATGGGTGCCTCCATCTGCAGAGTTTGTAGATCTTAGGTCTCAAAGTGTCTGCCTGGTAGCTATGCAGACCACCCATGAGGTGGCTCAGAAGCTCTTCAAGACTTGCTAATATTGTAAACTTACATCTCTAGATATGTGAGCGTGTTTAATGAGTGCCTCCATCTGCAGAGTTTGTAGCTGTTCTTTTTTGAAGGAGGTGCTTTATTCGTAATAGATTATACCTATTGTTCAGTCTTCGGGAGACCTTTCAGCTTACTGCAATGGAGCCTGTTCCTGTATTTTGGATTTTCTGTTTCTTATAAAAAACTATTACCCTGTTTAGGCTTCAGTTTTAACAGATTATTGTTTGGCATGAAGCTTTTAAGAATGATCATTTGGTCATTTTAAAAGAAGGGTCACCACTGTCAACTATTCTTAGCTTTGAAAATGTTGTGCTAATACAAGAAACTAGAACCAATTCTGACTCATTATCTGTGGAGAATTATCTCTGTGCATTTGGATTGGCAATCAATTTCTTGTATTTGACTGATAAATGAGTTTTTGTGGATTTTCTGTGACAGCATTTTCAGTGATCTCTATCTTCTGACTTGTTTTTCTGAAAGTTTGGAACTTTAACAAAATAGTTGCTGTCAATTTCATTTCTGATTATCTTTCAAAGCCCTGTACTTGTAGTTTTGCTTTTTGGTGGGTTCTAAATTCTTAGAATTTGGTAGTATATCGATATTTTAACTCCTCTCTTTTGTTTAGGAAAGAAGATTTGCGGTCTTGGCATCAGCACTTCTCTCAAGCCAAACAAAGGATCATGTTACTCATGGCAAGTTCATACCAATAAATAATAAGTTTATCATCATTAAAAAATGTTTTATTTTGATTCTTGTTTGTTCAAGAGAATGTCTTATTCTCCAAATTGCATTTGTGTGCTTCTTCAATTATGATATTATTCTAAGAGCTTGGGAATATTCAGTTACCTGAAAACTTGCATGTGGCATGTCATGCTATTTGCTGTTTCACAGATAGGTTGTTTTGAGTGCAGGAGCAATTCAGCGTCTTCAGCAAAACAATCTGCTTACTGCTGATGCCATTGACAAAGCTGATGAAACAGTAATCAAGGGCTTGATTTACCCGGTATGTGTTCTCATGACAACACGAACAGATGAGGGGAAGCTATCTTGTTTTACTGAGACATTCAGCATCTAAATAAATGGGTTATTTACTATTATTACTATTACTATTACTATTATTATGATTTATGGCATTGGTTAATTATGTTTTTTCTTCAGGTTGGCTTTTATACAAGAAAAGCTAGTAATTTGAAGAAAATTGCAAAAATTTGTCTCTTGAAGTATGACGGCGATATACCTAGTTCTTTGGAGGACTTACTGTCCCTTCCAGGGATTGGACCAAAGATGGCTCATTTGGTATGGCCTTAATTAAATAATTTTTATAATAAGGATGCTGGCTTAGTTTGTTAAAGTTTTTTGTGTGTGGGGCTTTAGGTAATGAATATTGCTTGGAACAATGTTCAAGGGATTTGTGTAGATACTCATGTGCACCGCATTTGCAACCGCCTTGGATGGGTGGCACGGCCAGGCACAAAACAGGTACTTTCCCATGCATTTCCTGATGATGGTTTTGTGTGATTTTACTCATGATTTCCTTTTCTTTTCTGGGTCTAACTTGTTATGAAGTTCCGATGATTCAAGGAAATGCATCGAGCATTAAATGATGATTGTAAAAGTTCCAAATTTAGTATAATTTCAAGGAGGATCTAGCAAAGGCCTACATAGATTGTGACCTTCTAATGTGTGAACACATAAAGCTATTTCATTTATCATATTTATGCTTCCTCTACTGTTTATGATGAATACAAATCAGATAAATGAAACTTACCATCGTAAATTGTCTCCCTTTGTCTCTTTATATATTTGCACTAAGTTTTTATGCTTCTTTCTGTGTTTATATTCATTTTTATCAGTTCTTTTTCCCTCCTTACTGCTAGAAAACTTCAACTCCTGAGGAAACAAGAGAGGCTTTGCAACTATGGCTTCCAAAGGACGAATGGGTTCCAATAAACCCTCTTTTGGTACGTGTAGCTCATTCATGTACACTCAAACATGCATCACACAGGTTCACAAAAATAATTGGCTGAAGTGAAAGCAGATATATAGTGCTCTTATGTGTATGCAATCAAAATGTGCATGTCTAGTATTCTCAACTGTACATATGCAAGTCGGTGCATGTCAAATTATTGAAGCATTTTGAAAAACTTGTAATCTTGGAATGTCCTTGTTTATTTATGCTGTCTTCTGGAGTTATGCAACAAAAGATTATGGTAGGCTTATCTGAGCCTCCTAGTGTACTATTTTTTGAATCAGTGGCCTAGTATCAAGTGCCCCAGGACATGTTACGTCTTTGACTGGTGCAAAAAGAGCTGCACAATTCCTCTCTTTCAATGTTATGCAGTTACTGTCTAGCCGTAACATAAACTCGTAGGCATTTTAGGGATATTAACCGAATGCAATTTATTGCTCATGGAATCGAACAGGTGGGATTTGGGCAGACAATTTGTACTCCACTTAGACCTAGATGCGGAATGTGCTGCATAAGTGAGTTCTGTCCATCTGCATTCAAGGAGACCTCAAGTCCGGCATCCAAGCAGAAAAGGTCCGGTGGGAGCAAAAAGCTCTAAAACACTAGTTGGTTTTGATTTTTGGCCTCCCGTTCTTACTTTGTATTTGCATTGCAATAGCCGAGGAAGTATAGTTTTAAGTTATTCCGTTTTGTGGCATTCTGCTGTGTATCAAATGTTGGTGCTTCATAGGCAGCATAGGCAAAAGATGGTGCCCCTATTTTATTGGCAAGGCGATAGAAGCAATGCAGTTTTGGGAGGGGAATGAGTGCTATCTTAAACAAACTTGTATATGTAACGATTGAATCAAATCCATAACTATTTTGCTTTACGTTAACCATACATTCAACAGAAAGCATTTCATTAATGGTACAGAATTTTTGGGCAAATTGTGTTTTCTTGTTCTCTGAAAATTTAGTTTGGTCCAGTGGAGACCCAACAGGCCTTGGTCTATCCAATCAAGTAGCCAATCTCAATCCCTAATCCCTTCCCCTACCCTTTTCATGGTTTTAAATTATGCTGTTTTACTAGAAATCTCTAGTTTCCAACATCTCTTGGCTTGAATTCAAGTAGATTTACTAAATGTTCAAGTTCTTAACCTAGGGACTCTTGGGGACCTTGTGCTCTGAAACTGATTATTAGTGCTAATGGTCATGTATTGTAGTTGAGGATTCATTTCGTCATTACTTCAATGAGTATTTCCAAGAATGCAGGCATGAAAAATCAAATCAATGCATCTTTTCATTCTCAGGCATGCCCTTCTGTATTTTCTGGTAAGAGCAGCATTGAGTTTTGACCCCCAAGATTACCAAGGCAGATTCACTATAACCCTCCGTCACATGCCATTACCAGAAATTGCTAGCAATGGTAAAGGCATTCTGTACATCATATGGAAGCAAACTAAATACCTGCAATTTTACTTTATATTGCATCTCCGCTACATCTCTACCATGAGTAGAAATTTTGTACTACCAGTTTCAGGCACTACAATACTACAAATGCCAAGCACCATTGTATTATAAAAGTATAACGGCATTGAATTTATGGTCTAGTAATGCAACACACCACACAAAAAAACACAAGGTGTAGTCATTTACAAATATGGTGGATGTTTGAGTGAATTAGCTAGCCTTGAAAGAAGTTTAACTAGAATGCCAAGCCAAAATCAAATTTGATTGGGGTTTTCCGTACTCTTCAATCAATCACGTCACCAGAACGCCATTTTCAAAACCATGCCCTCGGTCCTTGCTACCATCTTGTCCTCATTAACCATCTCTTATAAACTAACAAGAATAGAAAGCCACAGATGGGTGCTTCACCTATACAGAGACTGTCGAAGGCAACTTGCTCTTGCGCCATGTCCAGTAGTTGACTCTCATTGGGTCCACATGCCGCAAGATAGAACAAATTGTTTTTGCTAAGTCAGAATCTGCTGGGTCGGAGTTTGAAGGTCTCAGAGAATCTACAGCATCTCTAAACTCTTGGTTAGCTTGGAAACCATGGGAGAGAAGATCCAAAAGTGTGCTCAGAGCAAAGACATGGTTGGCTTCAGCACTCAAAACCTTCAAACATACAGAAGAAACCTGAGGATCGCTGATCCAAGACTTGGGGTCATTTTTGTAGAGGCCGCGAAGATATCTCCATGGGCTCTCATTCCCAGGGTTGCCTAAAATGGTCTCAATAGTGTACTTTACTTCTGACTCTCTTGTGGCTTCTAGGCCTCCCAGGAGGGGAGATCTAGTTACCACAAAATATCTCTGTCATGGAACAAACAGATAAAAATAAATTGTTGTGCCAAAAGGGAAGAACCATATATGCAAAATGGAAGCACAAAAAAGGTAACATGAATGTGATACCAAAAAGTTTCTGACAAGTTAGTTGAATGTTAAATCACTCTGGAAACATGAAAAACCTTGTAAATCAGCACCTTCTTCCCTTCTTTTATTATTAGTCTATAAGCATGATGTCAGTATAACGGGCCTGATATATAATTAAGATACACACAGAACACTTCATCTTTGTTATGATATGGTTAGGATAAAAACAGCGTGTGCAACAAACTTGTACTTACTTGATTCCAAGCAGAATTATTGAAAACATCTTTTTCAAGCAGCTGATGACAGTAGTCGAGTTCATTTTCCCACCCTCCTAAGGCCTGCAATACCCACTGCACCAGGAGAGGAAAAAACCAAGAATTTACTTAAAACCATTATAAATGATGTGTACAAGAATGACAAACACTGAAAAATATCATACCAATGAGAGCTCTATGACACATATCTAATATAAGATGGGGTGATTGGAGAACAACAAACCTGCCTATGAGACCAGGCATGATAATTTTTGGCATCAAGAGAAAGCATCCTCCTTGTAAACTCAAGTTCCTTAGATGCGGCATCAGTTCCCAATTTCTCAGCAATCCACCGCCTATGATGCCTGCAAAAAATCCATTAGTACAATTAACATTATGGAATTTACAAGATCATTTAATAATTAAAAACGAGAAAATTCTTGACATTGACCGATCAGGTAGCCTACGGGGGTTTCTACAGACGTCCTTCAAAGAACCTAATGTACTAATCCACCAACCCCGTCTATAAAACGAGTTTGGAATCAAATTGAGTAGCTTTCCTAAAGAAATTGCACCGCAGATGAGAACTTAAAAAAAAAAAAAAGAAAGAAGAAAGAAGAAGCTGCTAACATTAAAAATTACAGCTGATCTCAAAGAATTAATTAAAATACTCTTTCGAACTATAAACCGCACCACTCAAGGTGGCAAGCACCGTCATCTTTAAAGGTAACTTAATCAACTGATCTGTGAATAGAATCATCTCAAATTCAAATGAAGATATATTTGCTCACCATATCTGATAATTTTTGGGGTTACTCTCTGAAATCCCCGACATAAAATTCAGTTCTTCATTCAAGTCTATGCCCAATGCATCAAGTATCAATCTTCTGAAATGCCACACCTTCAAAACAAACAATAGAAATAGTTTAGCAAGTCTCTCACTACATTGACAATTGGTGAAGAACCCCAACCTAGACGTTCAAAAAACAAAAACAGTTGCAAATCAAGACACAATCCATTACAAAACTCACAATATTTTGCAAAAACAAAACAAACCCACAATCCTAAGCACCATAAAAAACCAAGACAATCCACACAAATCCAAAAAAGACACGAACTTTAAGCACAAAGCAAACAACCCAGAGGGCCAAAAAAAAAACCCACCAAAGCACAAACAATCAACACATAAGTAAACAAAAACAAATAGTGGGCACTTACAGTGTAATTTCCAGGATTCAAGAGGATAGCTTGATGAGTGAGTTGAAGTGCACGAGGAGAAAACTCATTAGCTTTGTAAACAGCACGGAAATAGCCCATGGTTTCAATGAAATCTGGCTTGTAAGCGATGGGGACAAGTGGGTTTGGTCCATCATCTTGTGGGATTGGTGTCACGTCTGCCCACTCTGGATCCTGGCTGAGCCGCAATTTGTGCTCCTCTGCATCCATGTCTTTGACAGTACTGTCTTCGCTCGACTTGGCGACGAAGCTCAAAGAGAAAGTAAAGAACTTAGCTCTATTGGGGCACACATGTATATATTGGCAGTTATTTTTTAAATAATTTTTATTTAAAAAAATATTAAAATAATATATATTTTTATTTTTTTTAAAATTTATTTTTAACATAAATTCAGAAACATTAAAAAATTTAATTTTTAATAAACAATATTTTAACCACCATATCAAAATAGCAATTAGTGCAAAATTAGCAATTAGTTTCTAATGCAGATGTGCTATGGGAATGTGTGGTTAAAGAAAATAATTTTATAGGTTTCGTGAAAGATTCAATTATTAAAAGTAAAAGGATTAAGCTTCTAAATCGAGTATGGTAAAGTCAATCTAGCCAAATCAGCTACGTTTGTCGGGGTTATTGTCAAAATTAGTTCAACTTGAAATCTGACTAGAATTAAGCTTTAAATTATAGATTTTTAAGGTTAATCAATGGGGTCGGACCGGGTTCATCCCGGAAACGGGTTAATTAGAGTCACTTTTATGTAGAGTGGATGACCAGATCAAATTGATACAGCAGAGGGGCAAATGGTGATTTTAAACCCTTCTATTTCTCAAAGATCTCATAGCAGAAAAGGATGACAAGTCGTCTATCGCCACTATCACCATAAGAACCTGAGATTTATCTGAAAAAAGAAAAACCCAAAAGCAAAAATGACAGTAGCAGCAGGGATCGGGTATGCTTTGTTAGCATTAGGACCTTCTCTTTCTCTATTTATCTCCGTTATCTCCAAGAAGCCCTTTTTAATCCTCACTGTTCTCTCCAGGTATCAAAATTACACTTATCCATCTCTTTTTTAGCTTAAATTCCCTATCGTTTGCGTGTTTCAGATTGATATAAATTATGGGATGTTTGGATTCATTTTGGGTAATCAGAGGTTTAAGTGAAAGTTTTGAACTTTTGAAGAAACGGGTTTTGCTTGAAATTGGTTTTAATGTGTATTTTATTTTGAGTGGTTTTTCTCGTAGGTTTTTCGAGATTTTGAATTCTAAGTGAAAATATTGCCTTTAACAGAAATGGGTAATGCTTAGTTTATTGTGTTATCTACATTGTATCTTGGAGAATGTCCTCTTTAAGTGACAATGTTGATTAATTGCTTGTTTTTCTTGTTTGGTTGTGAATTGTAATGTATTTTTAGTGATGGGATTTTTGGCTATTGATGTTTGTAGTACCCTGCTATGGCTTATGAGTCTGATTGTGCTAGCTGGAGTATGGAGGGCTTTTCTTCCTCTGAAATCAACTACATGGTGGCCTTTTGCAATTCTTATACTCACGTCAGTTAGTTTTCAAGAAGGGCTTCGGATTCTTTTTTGGAAAGTTTACAAGTAAGTTTGGTGCTTTCTTCTGGTTTTGAGATAGTCGTGCTTGTTATTTCTTTGCCAAAACCTTCTGCTTCATAATTATGATGGATTATTGTTCATTTTCCATTTAATGTTGTTGATGATGTGTCTATGAAATGTGATAAGTTCGGATTGTGAAATTACTTGACTTTGCAATTGAAGTTCACAAGCTGGCAGCTTTCTGGAGAAAATTTGTGGACTTTCTTATGTAAAGCATAAAAATCAATGTGAGAACAAGACAGAATAAACAATTGACCAGAGATCTATTGTGAATGTTTCGCCTACTTAAGATATATTGCAGATGATTCACATACTCTGAGGTTAGTGTTTGCAAAGCTAGGAAATCATTTCTAAATTGCTAAATCTTTGAGCTGTTGGTAACCTTCATGTGGAATCTATCCCAGTTATTTCCCACTCCCTTGCACTTGCATTCTTGCATTCATTTGGATAAAACTAAAACTGCATCTTTTTCTCTCTCCGCCTTTCATTAATGTGCAAAATAATATGTAATAAAGAATAGTAATTTTTTAAATCCACTTCAGATACTGATGTCTATGAAGTTTGCAGTTTTTCCTTTGTGCAGCTGATGATTGAGAATCGATGAAGTCTTAGTTGGTTTTTGGTAACATTGTTTGTGACGGACTTTATGTAGGCGATTAGAAGATATATTGGATGCTTTTGCTGACAGACTTGCAAAACCACGCCTATTTCTGACAGACAAGATGCTAATTGCTCTGGGTATGCTTTGCAGACATCATTGAATCCTAGTAGTATTGCCAGAATTGCTACAGTCCATAATTAAAACTTCAAATTGGCACTGTGATTGTCATTCTATGTTATCATTGTTATTTAAAGCCAAAACTTGCTTTACTGTCACAGCATTGCTGTTTGTGTCTCGGGGACGGATTCCCAGGGGATTTTGTTGGAGAGCACCAACTAAAAGCTGATATTTCATGCTGCAATGTCCTAGCACAACCTTTTTGCTTTATTGACTGATCTCCTAGAATACAATTGGTTTTGTAATTATGATCAGTGCTAAACTTGTGATTGCATTGGATTTTAGAAGACCCCAACTTAGTAGTGAATTTTAATCTACATGGACTTGTGAAACCATATGATTAGGTCAACAAGGAATGAAAAAAAGCATAGGAATCTTCCAATATTGCAATGAAATGTGAAATAAAGGTGTGGCGCAGATTGCAGACCTGCCACCCATAACTTTTATTTTTTGACTGGATATATTGTGAATGGTTATCATCTGGCTATTTCTGATGGTCCCCTAGCATGTTTTCTTGCTAATGCGATATGCAATCTGATATAACTTTAAATGAAATTGTGCAGCTGGTGGTTTAGGTCATGGTGTAGCCCATGCTGTGTTCTTTTGTCTTAGCCTGCTAACACCAGCATTTGGCCCCGCAACATTCTTTGTTGACAAGTGTTCACAGTTACCCTTTTTTCTTGTTTCTGGTTAGTATATTTTTTTACTTTCTTTAGATGGAATGGAGTTAGTTAATTCATATTTTCATTGCAATCTTTGTGCTTCATTCTTTATTTTTTGCAACCTAGTAGATCATGATCCTCAAGGGATTGTTGACATGGACTTTTCTGTAAGTTCATTGTGAATTCTTGGTAGCTGACATTAATTTTGTCTTACTAATTGCAGCAATCATTGCTCTTGCATTTGTTACCATTCACACTTGCTCAATGGTCATTGCATTCAATGGGTATGCCGAAGGGAATAAAGTGGATCAATATTTTGTCCCTGCAGTTCACCTTGTTGCAGGAATGGTGGTAATCGTCCTCTCTTTTACATATCTAAAATCATTGTCTGTGTTCTATGAGTTAAATACATGACATGGTCTCAAAGTAGCAGTACTTTAACATCTATGCTGGAATATTATATGGATGTGGCCATCCAGGTGATGGGCTTGAAACTGGATCCATAAATTTACCTCCTGATATTACTAATTTTGTACATGTCGATTAACTTCATAGGTCCGGAGGCAAGTATGATGACATGGGCTTATTAATATATAAAACCTTTAATCTGTGTACAAATAGCTATCTTGCACCTAAATTTGACCTGCACATTTTCCTGCAAACTGAACAACTCTTAATGACTTCTTTATCATTTCCTTCTTAGACACTGGTGAATTTTGCTTCTGGGGGTTGTGTGGTTGGCATTCCTCTCCTCTATTTTATGGCAATCTTAACGTTGTTGCATTGTGGGAAAATGGTGTGGAGAAGATTATCAGAAACCAGACAGTAATATATAGGAGGCGATTTTTGTTAAGGTCCACCCTTTTTACCTTAACAATGTGTGACTCTCCTGTGAAAGCTTACAAGCAGGAGCATCAAGGGCAAGTATATTCTGTGGAAATAAATGTTTTGTACGATACAGGCATATTGCAAAATGGAGGATTACTTTTTCACCAACATCTGTCCCCCCCCCCCCCCCCCCCCCCTCTTTTGGTCTGTGCTTCGTGTCTTTGACCATGGATGTGCCTGCTAACTCCATGCGAAGGTTTGGAGTACTGGGCGATGGTATGATCCTATTTGCAAGGCACGTTGTATTATGCTGCATAGAACAACCACTGCTAATCTTTGACTTGGCTACTCTCACTATAAATGCAAGAAGAAATTTTATAATGTAAATGTGTTGCATTGTTGCCGATTGAGATTCATCGTCTTGAATAGCGTTAACTGTTCTTTGAGACGGTCTTCTACATACCATATACATTGCCGGATGACAACTTTTTGCATCCTTTCTTACTACTGAATGTCTTTCTTATATCTTGAACAATCTTGGATTCCCAATCATCAAGCTATTGTGAGTCTGTTAGAGAGTTTATTTTCAATGCTGTATGTGGATCAAGGATTATTGATACTTTTCCAGAATCAGCTGCGATTTAAAGCTCCAGAAATGGTGCTCATGAATAATTTTCCATGATTAAACAAATTGCACGAGGCATCCAAGTTGGCTATTGCGTTGAGACATGCCATCCTCAGGGAGTCTATGGCGGTCGGGCAATTTCTCAAAACTTTCAACTATCACGTATCTTCTCCCATCATGGCATTGTCGACCACACCATCCTTCAGGACAAATAACCAAAAATTGGGCTGGCGTGCCGCCAGTGTACACGAAGTTTGACACGGTGCTTGGAACACCCAAATTTGTGTCTAGAAATTCTATCATGGTCTTTCGTACAAGAAGACTGATTCAAACAGTAAACGATGAGGTTTGATAGGAAGATTATGGGCTCCAACCTCCAGGAATAATACTTGGAGTCACGGTCAAATAAGAAACTTGTTATAGCCATGGATCTGGCAAGAAAAGCTTTAGGGTGTCTTTGCCTTCGGCGCAGAACCACTGTTTTATGAGAATTTAATTTTTATTGTTTTTATATGATGATATTAAAAATAAATTTTTAAAAATATAAAATATTATTACAATGTATTTTTAAATAAAAAATATTTTAAATCATAACTGCAACTATACTCTCAAATATCGTGAGTACGAGTGAATCCAACAGGGAATAAAATGCAAATTTAAGTATGGCCTCACCACTTGGGGTGTTTTTTAGGCCTAATTGGGGTTATGGTAGTGGTGATGGTTTATAATATTTTTTTTCCTGAAAATACATCAAAATAATTTTCTTTTATTTTTTAAAAATTATTTTTAATATCAGCATATCAAAAAAATCTGAAACATAAAAAAAATTTTCATTTTAAACAAAAAAAATCAAAAATTTTAAAAACATGATTTACATATTATTAAATTTATCTTATCAAAATATTTGTTATAGTACAAAAAAATATCACCACAAGAGCTTCAGTATTTCTTTAAAATCTCGTATTCCTTTAAAATCTCATTCTTGCATGTTTTTAACTTTTTTTTAAATATCGCTAGTTACAATCAAATCTTCACAACTTTTAGTGCTATTTTACAAATTCTTTGCTCGCCAAATTTTATTAGCTAATTTTATATATATATATATAAAAAAAAATCCACCACTTACAGATGAACTGCACATTGGAGCTCATCTCTTGGAACTCGCACCTTTGGATACATGGAATTACATTTAACACTGACAATACATTTAAACTGAAAGCCAAAGTTATGGTTGCATTTCCATAACATGGAACTGGTTGAAAGCCAATAATATTATACAAAAATGAATGGAATTATATAACATCCTTGGAATATTCTTTTTATACAAGCTAGACGTGAAGAATCTAAGCAAAAAGGATAAACAAGGAGGAAGCGGAAAGGGGATTACAAAAGGAATAAGCAGGAGGATGCACACTTGCAAAACTTTATAACACTGATTCCATTATTATGAATCCAGAAAAAGAAAAAAAATGATGATATCTGTGATCTGTGATATACAAATTCAATATCAAAACAAATAAAATCTTAATTTGTGATGAGTTAGCAGGTACTTTGGTTGAGTTTTGAACTTTAGTTCACTTGAAAAAGAACTTCCAAACATCTCTGTCAGTCATCTCCTTAACTAAATGGGCTCCAAAAATGCCTTCCTCGTCTACCAGACTTCTTAGCTGCCGTGCTCCATTATTGAAACCAACATAGTTTCTCTTTGTTGCCAAGTATAATACTCCATATGGAGGCCTCAAACACTGGTCATGCAAAACAAGAGTTAAGAATGGATCTATAATAAAAATAAACACCAACACCACTAGCAACTCAAGTTTTTGAGTTCTAATTTTACAAAATGGGACTTTATACTTGAACATCTTTCCACATGGAACGTGCATAAAAAATCACTTTAAACAGATATCTACAAGGGTACCATCTGTGTGGTTGGTCAAATTTGTTAAGCAGCGTTTGTGAATGGAACTAACAAGTCTAGTTGCCCATGTTCAATACAAATGAGCATCAAATTCACAAGTTAATTCAGCGAGATTATATTTACTTACAAGAACAGGACATAAGATAATATTGTTGGTATAGCAAAAGCTCAACAACACAGAAAACTTGATTTTCCAATCCTGCATTCATGTGAGATGGTAAACTTAATAGCTAATCTGTTTATTGTTTCATTGTCAAGGTTGTCACTGGCAGGTCAACTAAAAACAGACTAGCATAGTTTCATTCAACTACTTCCATTTCATTTCATAGGTTCATGATCCTTCCACAAATTTTCCTAAATGTGGATGAAGTCATGTTTCAAGTTCCGCAGGCTTATTACCAAATAAAAATGTTTTCCTCTGTTTATCTTATTTTTTTGTTACCAATTTACCATAAATATACCATACATGTTCTGTCAACCTAGTCATGGAACAAAATAATATGAAATTTGAATTTCATAAACAAAGCAAAGAATCAAGCAACATGAAACCAGTAAAAACTAACCTTTTTAATGAGAGCATACAGCTTCTTCAAAGAAGATATGGAGTATGGGATGTCTGTCATCAGAATAACATCATACCCCCCTTCTCCATGATCTGTCTCACTAGCCCTCTCCCATGCTTGGCTTCCTGAAAGCTTCCTTGATCGTCGTCTTGAGGAAGTTTCCTGACCAATGATGCTACCATCTAGGCTACTACATCCATCCATGAAATCCTCCTCAGAAAAGCTTAGGCTCATCCCTGTGGTCACTTCAAATGTATCATTCCTCACAACAGATAAGACTGTGGGGAGTTCCTCCCATTCCCCAGCATAGAAGTGCACTGACGGTGCCAATGTTTGTCTTGATGGAGTCAGGGGACTCTCCGGCTGTCGGCTCTGCCTGTCCCGAGCTTGCTCAAGGTTAGCAAGAACATTTGGTATGGTTGTGCACCTTATAGTTTCTGCATTCAGATCTTGGAAGTGCACTGTAGAAGCACCCTGTAAAATTTCTTAATTAGCTTCAACTGGTAGAATATAGATAGATCCTCAAAAGCCCATGCTATTACACCTATCTTGAGACAGAGAAGATTTATGCATGTTCCATTTAATTCACTACTAACAAGGATATGAATGATATTTGAAATCAGATAATCCTGACCTACTCATAATGAAAAATCATGTCAATGATTCCAAGTTTTTGTAGTGAGTGATGTATATTTCAGAATGGTCTTTGAGTACAAAAGGCAAAATCTGAACCAATATAGATATCTACGTAATATTAAATCAGTATTGAAGGGTACATTTCATAAGAAAATGGCATTTACCTTCAGGCAAGAAAAAATCCCTGGAATACCATAGCTACAACCAAGCTGTAACAATCACCAAGTGGAGAAATCAACTGTCAGATCATCTTGTTAATTACTTCAAATGAAAAGGAGAGTCATCATAGTAGAAAACAGAAAGGAAGCCATCACAACCAAAACTTTCAGGGAAGGGGACTATCAAGGTTTCTTGTGGCAGATTTTGTTTTAGACTATAAAATGAAAAAAGGAAGATTTCAAATCATGAACTCAAAGCATGAATTATAAGTAGCATACATTTTTCGAACTTAATTACCTCAAGCACCCTCTTGCCTCTAAAGCTCAGTTGTCCATCTCGAATTTCATGCTTGAGAACATTAACAAGATCAATAGAGCTGTCCCAAGATTTCAGATACCCTGCAAAACCACATTGGTTTCTGGCTTTAAATTCTAATCAATCAATTCATATATCTAGCAGCAGATAAATTGAACTAAGCATTTTCACTTTTCAATGCAAGCGGGAAGTGTATGTACTGACCATCAGTTTTTGAGGATATCGTCTCAGAACCAACAAACCCAATAATATCAGCAACACTAACTCTACCCTGAAAGAGGTTGAAAAAAAAATTCAATCAAAGCTCGCAACTCGGACCACTAAGCAAGCAACTCGGACCACCAAGCAAATAATCATTACATAGAAGAAGTAGGTTTTGAAACATTCGAATATAACTTCCGGAACTGACACAGAAATTTCCTGACAATAACTACACAAGGCCGTTTCCTTGAAAGAACCAGATTCCCATTTATTTTTTAAGACCTTAGGCATAAAAGACAGCCAATTTTTACATTACCATCAAACAAGGATTTTGCATACCTTGAACACATTAAGGCCTTGGAATTCTACATTCTCTCCAGCATACTTGTAAGGATGAACCATCTACACAAAAAAAAAACAAGGTATTCAATTTTGAGGTCAACTTTCGCTCCCCCTCCTCCATCACCAATTTCAAAATTTCCAGTCATAAACTTCATTTTTCACCAAAGATTCAAGCCAAACATAGATGATACATAACAATTAAGAGACGAACAAAACATACCTTTGAAGGGAGAATTTCCACAGCTGGTGTAGGAAAAACCACATCTCTCTCTAAAACAGTTGACACACTATTGCTTCCTCTATCTTGAGGTAGCAAACCAGGTAAACACTGTGCAAACAAAGATGGGGTACGCATCTTTCCTGTATAATTCCTTAAAAAATAATCCTCCAAGACACAACACAATCTGCAAAAAGATCAAAACTTTGTCATCACCAACAACAAAAGACCTTAACAAAACCAGATCATAAATCATCAAATTCACCAAAAAAAACAACAAGAAACCCAAATCAAGATTTAAAAATGACCCAAAAAAGCTAACAAGGTAAAGACAAAAACTTTACCTTGTAAGAGCAAAAATGGAAGTGATTTTTTTAGCTATTCTCTATGGAAAAACTTGTTTTAAAAGATGCCCATTATATTTTAAGGTGTGAGAGCTTAAAGATCAATAAAACACTGAAATTTCAAGAAATCAAAGTCAAAAAGAGGAGGTTTGACATAACCTACCGCAACCCAATAGGGAGCACCAGGAACCTTCTGATTCAGCAGGAACTGCAACATTTTAGTTAATTACGATAAAGTACTCGAGTTTTTCCATAATAATTGAATTTGCCACTATGGTTTTTTTTATATAAAAAAACTAGTGTTAATTATTAACGTGAATATTCGAGTCAGCTTGCGTGTATCTAAACTAACCTTACAGATCCTGAAATTAACAACTATGTAAGTTTTCAGTGACCTTGAAGTTTATAAAACTCGAATTAGTAACTTTTAGAAAATAAATACAAGGTCTGATCAGTTTAGTTATATCTTTCAAGGTTCAAATAGTATTAATTTTAACAAGTATTAAGTTAAAATTACGTGGAAAAAAAATATATCACATCTCCATTAATGTTATTTTAAGTTTAATTTTAATTTATACAAAATCAAAGTTTAAATTCTAATTACATGTGAGATTTCATGTAAAAAAAAGTTATTTGATTACACAAATTATTTTTTTAATGTGATTTGATAAAAATAAAAAATTACTACAATACTAGACTATATCTATATTGAAAAAATACAAAAATAATTTTATTATCATCAATTATTGTTTAATTAATTTTTACCTTTTTAGATAGGGGTAAAACTTATCCATTTTCGCGTGTCAATCTCTAGGATCATTTGATCTAAAACTTACTTTTTTACTTTATATAGATTTTTTTAATTAAAATAATATTGTTTTAAGTTTTTTTAATAAAATATACTCAAAGTTTATTTTTTAAAAAAAATATAACCTAACCATCCATCCATAAAATAATCCAAGCTTTAAATTAATTTTATAAGAAACACCTAATACATGGTGAATAGTTGAATTAGTTAAATTATATTTTTTTCAATTATCGGATATTTGATTGCATAAAAAAAATGAAATAAAATTACAATGATATGACTGTGTATGTGAAGAATGGATTTTGAATCTGAACAACATAAATGGACATAAAATTACAATAATATGGCTATTTTTTACACACTTTTTATTTATTTATAGCCACTGAATTATATTTTTCTTCACTTGTAAATCTGATGGATTTTATCTTACAAAAATATCTTTCTAAATCTTTTGAAAGTTTAAAATTTAGATTATTTTTCAAGTGTTTTTTACTTGAAAATATATTAAAATAATATTTTTTATTTATCATATCTACACATCTAAAAATTTAAAAAAACACTAAAAAAATTTATTTTAAAAAAACAATTTAACGGCACAAACACCACCTAAAACATGAAGAGTAATCCCACAGTATTATCCAAAGTATAAGATACTAAAGAGAGGAGAAAAAAAAAATATTTATTATAAATGCACGGATGTAAATATAAATATAAATAACCTCGTGAGCTTAGAATCCTCTAACGTTAAAGTCCCCAAAAAAAATATTTGATTCATATTATAATTTTGGTGGCAATTTGGTAATATTAGAAAAGAATAAGGGAGGTTGATGGAATTGTGGGTTTTGGGGGAAGTCCTCGTGAAAAGTAGTTGTCTAATCATGCCACCGTGTAGAACGGAGTCTCCGTCGACCTGGACCACACATGTGACACGTGTGGTGGTGGTTGTATGTGATAGGTAAGGAAAAAAAATCAAAAAAATAATTAAATTAAAAAATAAAAAAATTAACTGAAAAAACTAAATGGTAAAAAAAATCAATTAAACTGATTAGAATTTTTAAAAAATTAGTTTAGTTTTAGTTTTATAAGTTTAAAATTGAAAAAAACCAAACAAAAAAAATTAAAAAAACTAAATCAAATCAATTTTTATTCTAAAATAACCAAACTAAAACTAATTAGTTTAAACCAATTCAGTTTCAATTTTTTTTAAAAAAAATTAATTTAGTTATTTTTTTAATAACAACTAAATTAAACTAAAAATAATCACTTCTTATCGTGTGGTTAATAGTATAAATTTAAGCACGTGTTTAGCTGCTACAATAGTAAAGTTTATATTTAAGGTGATTAGA
>Ga0325414_1001942_pt1 | contig 20508 bp, 10 predicted proteins | sample PopdelMetagenome_8_FD_206183 | JGI IMG/M metagenome (GOLD analysis project Ga0325414, IMG submission 206183) | Populus deltoides microbial communities from Bellville, Georgia, United States - Leaf-PdKOR-R3 | ecosystem: Host-associated > Plants > Phyllosphere > Phylloplane/Leaf | place: USA... | reverse complement strand
CAACAGTGCTTAGCATGATGGCATAATTATATTACCATTGCAGTCCAGAGGAACCCAATCTTTTTTTTCTTTTTCATTCTCATACCTTATTTCTTTCAATTGCGATTTTCTGTATCAAATTATTGAAAAAATTATTGTAGTTTAATAGGAGAAAGAAGAAATTTTTCCAAAAAAAACCAAAACGTAAAACAAGAAGAAATCTCACTAGTCTCTACGTCGCTAGAAAAAGGTTCTTTTTAGTCCACTTCCTTTTATTTTTCTTCCTTCACAGCCCTTATAGGTTTTATAATTTTAATTTTGATCCAAGAAATTTTTTTTCTTAATATTTGAGTCCTTAAATTTGAGAAGAGAGAAAGAGATTCGCTTGAAAATTATAAATGAGAGAGAAAATTATTGGGTTGACCATCTTCCACCGACAAAAAATATTAATCCTAGTGTTAACGAGTTTTATTCAATGATGGAGAGTTCTATTAATGTGTATTTGAACCTTTGTTTCGTCTAAAAATGTAGATCAAGGTTGATAGAGAATTTTTTTTTCTATTTTGATTTTGTGTTTTTTGAATTTTTTTTTTGTCTTTTTTGTTTGTTGATAAATTGATTTTTTGAGGTTCCGAAAGTGTTTATTGGGTACAAATAGGTTGAAGTTTTTATGTTTTTGGTAAAAAAACACCCACTAATTTTACAGGCATCACTATGGTAATCGTGTTCCGAGCAGGCAAATAACACATCATCTGCTATATATTTTTTTTTTTTGAAAAAAAAAGAGAAGAAAAAGGAGGACAAGCCTCATAAAAATAAAATAAAAAGGCATTTGCACGCGGGCCTAAGGTAGGGCCACGGGCCTAGGCTTTTTTAAAGGCCCAAGCATGTTGGTGACCCACTCATCTTGCCTATTTTATATTTTTTTTCTTTGATTTTAAATTAGGTTTCACTTTTTTTATGGGGTTATTAAGATCTCAAACAAACATCTTGGTATTGGATTGATGCTCAATTTTATAAGCGTCTATTTTTATTGTTGTATAATTAAATAAAAATATTTTAAAAATATAAATTTGTTAAACTCAGTAGAGTCCATGAACCAAATTGTAGTTTTGGCAGGTTGACTTGGGTTGATTGAAAATTGAGCTCCATAATTTATTTCAGTTTGTTTTCAATGGAGTTATTGTGGTCTTACACAAATATCCTGATATTAGGTTGGATCTTGATTTCGTAAGCATCTAATTTTGTTTTCATATAATTAAATAAAAAAATAGTTTACAAAACAAAATTATTAAATCTAATTGAGTTCATGACCCAACTCACGGGTTTAACAAGTTAACTTGTAAAACCTAAGTTGATCCAATATATCATCATTTTAATATTAAAAAAAATATTATCTTAAATTTTTTTAAAAAAATTAAACTATATTTTCACTGCTTATTCGGATCAATTTTGAACCTGTAAAATAGATTAGATAACACCAAGACAACTTCTACAAACAAAGTTATAAGATGTTGTTTTTTATATGTTTAATTTTTTTTTTATTTATCCGAAACAAAAACGTAACACAAGGCAAGTTATCTAGTTAGTTGCTAATCCAGCTAAAATATTACGTGGCGTATCTCATTAGGCATTAATTTTTCAGTTTCATGGAATGTAATTTAATTTTCATATTAAATTGATTTAAAAAACGGAGGCTCATTCAACAACATCATTTACAATATTCTTTATCATATTGTAATATCCAATTATACAATTGTTCTCCATCCCGTTTATATTTGTTTTTTGTAAAATTATTGAACTGACTGCCTTTTGATGAGCCATTTATTGGTGTAAAGTTGAAAGAGTGAATAAGAAATTGTGTTTGTTAAAAGATTATTAATTTAACATTATGTATATAACAAAGAGATGATGTGTGTTAAATAAAAAACACTTTACTTTTTAATAAAAAGAAACGTTAAATTAACTATAAGAATTGTCTATATAAATAAACAATTTTAAAATATTTCTATCATTCAGATCATTTTTTTGGCTAATAGAATCTTTCTCTTTTATTTATCCTCCCACCAAACTTTATTTACTCCTTCTTACAAGACTAACTTATATAAATTTAGTTTATTATTTATTTTTTATAAGAGATTATAGCTTCTCCGATGTTAAACATAAACCCGCTTATGAATTTTGAGTCTTTGGTATCATAAATCTAATTATCATTGTTATACCTTTCAAGAAAAATTAGATATCTTGTATAATATAGTTCATATTTTAAAGTGTATCTCAAATATTTAAAATCTCTTATAATAACCTTCCAATGATCCTTTCTAGGATTACTTCTATTCCTACTCAATTTGTTAACTATGATACTATGTCTGGTCTAATGTAGTTAATGAGATGTATAAAACCTCTAATAGCATGTGAATATTCGTCTTGAGATATTGCATCACCAATATCTTTATATAGAAGTAGGTTTACATAAATTGATGTCTTGACTATATTGTTCTCATTCTTGTTAAATTTGTCAAGAATCTTCTCAATATAATGACATTTAGAAAATATTAACTTATCATGTATTTTACAAATTCTTATCCATAAAATCATATTTGTTAAACCTATATCTTTTATATCAAACTTATTTCTTCATTTAAGCTCCCATTCATGAAAGAAATTTTAAAATCCATTTAGTGTATCTTAAGATTATTAACCAGAGTAATAGCAATTAACAAATGAATAAGCATTATCTGGTAATTAGTGAGTAGGTGTTGAACTAGTCAAGCTTTCCTTTTGTTTATAACCCCTAATTATGACCATGACTTTGTATTTCTCAATAGATCCATTAAATTTAATTTTTTTTTTTGAATATTTATTTTCACTTTAATGATTTATTCATAGAAAGAAAATCTACCAGTTTCCATGTATGATTTATATGATAAAGTCTATATCATTATTGATGGATTTTTTTTCCAGAATGATGCTTTTAGAGTTAACATTACTTCATTAAAGTGAAACTCGTTTTCTAACAAATAATTAAAAAGTCAAGACCAATATTTTTATAAAATTATCCCTCTTATTTCTTATATGTTCCTCTTCCTCCTTAACTTATTGAGGATCACTACTAATGGATTCATTAATTCTCTCAGTAGTCTTTTCTTTTTATGCATTTTTGCTAGAAAATTATTTTCTAAAAACTGATGCATCCTTGAATTCAATAATTTTATTAATATAAATATCAAGAATGTATGATTTATGCACAAGAAAATGATAAATGACATTATTGTTAACATTTCTTATAAATATACAATCAATAATTTTAAGTTGTGTTTTTATTTTTATTTTTACTTTTTTGGTAGAAGAATTACAACTTTGGCAAGACACCTCCACACTTTCATATATTTATAGGATGGTCTTCGGCACTTCCATAACTCATATGGTATCTTGTCCAATTTCTTGTGAGGTATTTTATTCAAAATATAATTTGGTTATAAAATAGTCTCCTCTCATAAGTTTTGAGGTAGTACTAAATTTATCAACATGACATTTATAATTTCTTTAAAATTTAAATTTATAGTATAACAATATCATTTTGTTGTGGTGAATAATGAGTTGTTATTTAATGATTTATACCACGTGTAAAACAAAATTCATCATAAGATGAATCATATTCCCATCTCTATTACTTCTTACTACTTTGATTTTTTGCTAAGCTAATCTTTAACATCACTTGTAATATGTTTGAACACTTCTAAATTCTCGTCTTTGCTTCTTATCAAATAAACATAACAATAGCTTGTATAATAATTGATGAAAGTAATAAAATATTTTTTATCACCTCTAGTTTGCTTAATTTTTAAATCAAACATATCAGTATAAATTAAATCTAGAAGATTGCTATTTTTATATCTATGGAATAGAAAGATGTTTTAGGAAATTGGATTTAACATAAATTTCACACTTATAGTTTTGATCAATTTGAAATTTTAGGAGGAAATCCAAGTTACTAATCATTTTTAATAATTTATAATTAACATTATCTATTATATTATGCCATAAATCACGAGACTAAACTAAATAAATAGGAGAATAAGCTTTATTAATCTTCTTGTTTCTAGGTAAAATAGTTATAACATTGAGCTTAAATAGTCATCACATAAATATATGTTGCCCATAAGCATCCCACTCTTGATGAGAATAAACTTATCATACTAAAAAACCATCATAAACTCATTCTTGCTCAATAGCGAGCTAGAACCATTGTTAAGGTGAATGAAAAATTTGTGTTAAAAGTTTATAATTGTTTATTTTCAGAAAAAAAAAACTAATGTTGCGATTCTTTGATTTTATTACAAGTCTGAATTGTTCTAATAAATAAATAAATAATTTCATTATATTATTGCCTCATAATTTTGAGTGCCATTTGAGCTCCGGTCTGTTTCCCTCTATCATTGGTAAGTTTGATTCAATTTAACATTTTGCAAGTTAGTTTAGTTTAAACTAGGATTATTGGGACAAGAAATTTTAACATTTTGCGAGTTAGTCTATAGCATTTTATTTATTTTTCAACAACAAATAATCAATACGTTGAAGTTATTGTAGCAATCTGATCATGCACAATCATAATTTTGGAGTTACACACATGTTCTTCTCTGCGGTAGTTTAGGCAAGTGCCTAGAATGCCTCCTTTATTGGTCCACAATTAATAGATAATTTTTCAGTATCTTGCAAACACAAAATCTGATAGGATTGCATCCTGCAATTATTTTATTTTATTTATTTTAAAGATAAGATACATGTCCCCTACACAATACCATTATCGTACGCAATGCACACTATATATCCCACATGCTCCGTTCGGATTGTGATAGCAAACTCATGAAATCACCCGAAAACACGGCTTTGAATAGACCAATCAGTTTCCATTGCATGCCCTAGAGCATGGCCCAGGATTGTAGAACATTATATAATTAAAATGGTCTCCATTAAGCTGCCGATGTTGCGGTTTATTCATTGTTGTCCCCCAGTTGTTACCATTTCCATGCTTTGATGAAATCTTATGGTAGGGTTCGCCATGTTTAATTAAGGTATTGACTCAGCTGTCAAAATGATAGCGGCTTTGTTTCATTGTAATTTGGCCGACCATTAAAGTTATTGGCGGGTTAGCTTTGCATACAATGTTGAGCTTTGAAGAGAAGTACAAGTTTGACAAATCCACTTGTTTTTGATCGTGGATGACCAATCCACATTGAACCTGTCCTCCATGAATAAAATATGATCAAATAATACCCTAATGCTTAAAATAACGAATTTGGATATTCTCATGTTTTTCTTCAATATGATTTAAATTAACGGTCATGTTCCGTGTACGCTTTTGACTATGTAATAGAAAATCTAGAAAATAAATATATATGATATTAATAAATAATTTTCATGTACAATTAAAATTAAACCCACATGCAAGATGAAATGACAATTCATTGATGTTTCTTATGTACTCAGATTCTACTATGACTAATAAAAATAACAAATGTGTTGAAGAGAATATAAAATAATCTCAATCTAAAAATCACTTTCCATAAACATTATCATTTTGTGGTTTTGCAAGTACAAGAATAATAATCACTTTGATGCTTAAATTATGCAATCATAACACTTGAAAAAAAAATAAAGGTTCTGATGTGAATCCTAGCATAATTTTATTTGAAATATTTGCAAATCCAAGATCTACCTAATTCAAGGTTTGAGATTGAGAATTGAGTTTGACATAATGGATAATTTATCCCAAGGCATCAAGACTATAATAACCACTAGCACACAACATCCTCACTTGGAGACGAGTACAAAAGGTATAAAATCACAATAAAGATTAGTCAATTCTTTAAAGAGTGTAGTTCAATCAAGAATCAAGTAAGAGAATTCCTATTTTCTATAATTCAATATGTGGCAACTTTTATGTGTGGTCCATCTCAAAATTAAGTCTTACAAAAGAGCATTTATACTCTTGGAAATAAAACCCCAAGATAACTTAATGAGCTCATATGACCCAATTTGAAACTAAGCCCTAAATAACCCAAAAACTAACTAAATAACATGAAAATAATAAAATAAATATTCTGAAATTTTATCCCATGGTGCTGCAACTAATAACTAAAAATAATACAAGAGAAATAATTGTTTGGATGTAAAATCCCTCCATGTCACCACTTTTCTTTGAAAAACAAACTAGAAAATTTTCTTGTTCCTATAATCCTAGTTTGCTGCCACCTTAGTGTCAATGATAAAGTAGGTTTTTCCTTCCAATTAAATTGCCTTGATAGATTAGGCTTTCATTCCCAAATAATTCATGATTTCCTTGTTGGATTAGGAAACAAAAAATACTTAAGAAAACAAGCCTAATGATGCCTAAATTACTCCCTTAGCCAAAACCCATGGTCCTCGAGCCTATTTTGAATACAAATCAAATTTATGAAGGCTTTTTCTTCTTGGTTTGTTGCTCTTTTGTAGTCCAACTGGCCCATATGTCTGGCAAAAGCTTAATTATTAAAGGTTTTCTTTAACGTTTTTGCCCTAGCCTTAGTGATTAGGCATACTAAAACCACTAATAGATCCTTTGGTGTTGGTTGGATTGCACTAGATTATACTTGATATATAGATTTATAATCTCTTTATATATCAAAATTATAAATATACATGACTTAATTTGAAGGACTTTATTAAATATGACTTTATTGTTACTTATTTCCTCTTAAAATTGATATCTCTTTGGATCTTGTCTCTAACTTTTATTAGTATAGTAAAAAACTATGGTGGAGTGTTTTCGTATTGCAAGAAAAAACTATGCAATATGATTATTGAACAAACCATGAGCTCCATATCAATTGATTTGTTTTCTCCAAAATGATGATATGTCTTAATGCCATATATTGATTTGAAGAGCATGAGCCAACCTTAAAAAAAATAGAACTTTAACATATTTACATAGTACATCTTTTCATAAACTTCTCTGCCTTTTTCATGATTAGTTCTTCAACATATTCACACGTTCTTGGTATTGAGTAAACCCCTCATAGAGAACCATCTCTAGCTCTATGAATTTTACAATTATGTATCGTTTGACATCACTTTTTTTTTTTAATATTGGTTGATAGATCATCTGATGACCCCTTGATTGTATTTGATATTATTGCTTAGCTCACTTGTAAGTTAAACTATTTTTACATTCACTATTTTAATTTCTTGGAGTGCAAGTTAGATTTTCTATATTGTACTTACATAATGCGTTATGCATTCCATCTATCATTGTAGACTTTTTTACACTTTTGAGATGAGAAGCCATTATGTTTAGTTTTATCATTTGTGATATTGTATGTTCTTTTTATAGATGTTTTTGCTTGACATAATATTCATGAAGTATATTAATTAAGTACACATCGAATATAATTTTAGTTTGTTTAAAAAATAGACAGATCCATGACTTTTATCTAATAAGATTAATTATAATCATAGACATGTTTTGGTTAAAAATATATATAAAATAATGATAATTTCTAATTTTATAATTAACCAGTACTAACTAGTTTACCCACGCTTTGCCATGGGTCAAATAAAATTTATTATTTTAGAAAAAAAAAAGTGTAGCCATAATTGGCAATATATGTTTTGTAGCATCAAGATCTTTTTTTAGTGTGAGTAAAAGAAATATATTATGAGTCAAAACCATTATGGAGGGCTGCAAAAACAAAACAATGGCTAATGTTATAACAAGTAATGCTATAAAATTTCCTTAAAAAAAGATCGAAGGGTATTTAATTAAACAACATAAAAAAATGTAGTGATGAAAGAAAATCTAAAAAATAATAATCATAAAGGCTTGTCTAAAAAGAGCACTTGTTAATATTAAAAAAATGCTATGATTTCATGGAAGAAAATTGGAATTTCAATGGTACCCAATAAAAAAACATCAAACTCTTTTTTTAGTTAATGAAATGAAGTTTAAAATATAGGAAAAACATTAAAAAAAGAAATAAAAACAAAAACAAAAACAAAAACAAGTAGGGCATGAATGTGGGCCTATGCATCTAACCCATCCAAACAAGGCTTGAACCACACGCCATACCTCTTTATTTGTTTTTTAGAGTATAGTGTAGGCAATGCATCGATTTCTGGTCCCATTTGATGCGATCAGAGGGTCACTAAAGAATCAGGCCATGAGTTTATTTGCTAAACAATATGATTTTCAAACTATTTTGATGTAAAACACCATATACACCTTGATAAACCCATCAATGACTACAAATAACCCAAAAACCAGCCTAAAAACCCAAAATCAATTAGAAATAAATAAAAAATCCCGAGCTCAAATCTACCATCTTAAAAGATGAGAAGCGTCAAGAACATCTAGATGACACTCCCCTTATCAAATAAAAACAATTAACACCAAAATCGATCTTTTTCGTGGATGGAATTGATGCCAATAAAGACTTTCTTTCTCTATAACCAGAATCTAGCTAATTTGTGTCTCATCTCTTAAACCAAGGACTAGAAAATAAAAAAAAATAAAGTTTTGTACTGAAATTGGATTTTAAAAATTTAAAAGGATAAAAAATTATCATTTAAAAATTAGGAAGACCAAAGTAAACTTTCTGCTCTTATTTTGAAACTATCATTATTTTTTCTACCTTTTTCACTTTTCTCTTCTATCTTGAATCTAACACTTCCTTAATAAACTTGCTTAAATTGGCCATCAATTTGGGCATAAGGGTGTAATTTAAAAAAAATAAGTAAAAAAAAGTGTTTTCACAATCCATATATAGTATTTAAACAAGTTTTAGTGTTGTTAAGTTTTTATAATCATAATACACAATACATGTATCAAGTTCAAAGTTACCAAAGATGACATTTAAGAAAATATTGACAAAGTAGATTTGTCTACTTGTGAAAATTATCTACTAGAAAAAACTACTAGAAAACCATTTCAAAAAGGTACAGGAGCTTAATTTTCAATATAATTAATTCATTTAGACATTTATGGTTTTATAAATATGAAGGCAAGGAATGAAGCTACCATTTCATAATATTTATGGACTATTTCACTCATTATAGTTTTATCTTTCTTATATCTCATGAATACAAAACTTTAAATTGCTTTATAAAATATATGAATTTAGTTGAGAATCAATTAGATAAGAAAATAAAAGCATCAAGAATTTATCGATGACGTTAATATCTATTTGATTAGTTTAGAGGTTTTGTATGATGACAAGGGAATAAAATTGTAGTTGACTATTCCTAAAACATCGCAAGATAATGGTGTTGTGAAAAGAAAAAAAATAAAACCCTTCTTAAAATGGTTAGGTCAATAATAGCATGAGTAAAGTTGACAATCACATATTGGGGTGATGCATCATAACTTCCATATTTGTATTTACATACGTGCCTTTTAAGTCAGTTATGACTACTCTATATGAGTTATGGACAAAATGTAAATATGACCTAAGTATTTTGAAACCTTGAGGTTGTGCTGCATATGTTCATAATTCTTCCTATAAACATGGAAAATTAGGTCTCAAGAAGAAGAAATATATCTTTATAAGATATTTTGAATCGTCAAATGGACATATGTTCATATATGAATAAAAAATAGTAATGTAACTAAATTTTGAATCACAAGATATAACATTCTTAGAGAATGATTTTCCTAAATATAAAGAGATAGGTCAAAACTTATTTTTCATATAAAACTCGGGATCATATTGCTTTTTCTGTACAAACTCCTTTAAATTCACTTATGAGTTGAAAACCTTTAAGGAATAATGAATTAGTTTAATTTGAACCTTAAACCTTTATGAATATATTGTTGGTTCTAATGGGAGTAACAAAAAAATTGATTTGTCAATTTATCAATCTCAATTATGATGAATAAGTATTAATATTATTCCTCATTGATGTCTTAAGATCAAAAAAGACATATTTATAGTTCATTTGCAAGATGAAAGGAGACAAGTAATATGAATAAGGCTCTTACTTGCCCTAATAAGGAAAAATTAATTAAAACAATGAAAAAAAGAAGAAGTGGAGTTTATAAAATTAATCCAATTTTAGAAATTAGTTGATTTACTAAAAGGATGTAAAGCTATTGGAAACTAGTTGATTCTCAACAAGCATAATATTGATGGTAGTTTTGAAAGACATAAAGATCACTTAGTAGCTAAAAGGTATAACAACAAGAAGGAATTGACTATGAAAAGACTATTTCACTTATTGTATGGTTTTCCTTGATAAGAGTAATTCTTACTATAATAGCTTTCTAGGATATTAAATTACATCAAATAAATATAAAGACCGCCTTTCTCAATATAGAATTGGAAGAATAAATCTTTATGGAACAATCTATATGTTTCATCAATAAGGGTTAAAAATATTAAGTGTGTAGACTTTTAAAGCTAATTTATCCACTAAGATAACAACTAATATATGTATTATACATATGTTCTACAAATTATGTAATTAAGCATTAAAAATATTTTCATTAATAAAATACTCATGAACATGATTGGAAAAAGAAATAAAATAAGCATATGTACATCAACATCTACATAAAACATAATAACTTAATATGTCTATTGAAAACATCTTTTGTTACAGGCTTTGTAAATGGATTTGTTATCGTTTCTTGCTTAGATATGTATTTATGTTCATTTCTTTATGTGCGACTATGTTTTTGACAAAATTATACTTAATATCTGTGTTTGATTTTTTTTTCATCGTACTTGATATCTTTTGTATATGCTATGGTCATTTGACTATCATAATTCACTAGCACTTGGTCAATAACACTAGCAAATACCTCTAAAAAAACCAAAAAATATTTCAACCAAATAGCCTCTTACACCATAGCTTAAAATTACACAAATTCATCTTTCATTATAGATAAGGCTATATAAGGTTGTTTCTTACTACTCCATGGTATGACATCATCACTTAATAAGAAAAACATATCCAAAGGTAGATTTTCTTTTATGTAAATATTTTATCCAATCAACATCAATATAGCCTTTCAAATCTAGATCCTTACCTTGACAACATAATTAATAATCAATCGTGTTTTTTAGATATCTCATTAATCTCTTCACTACTTTTTAATATGTTTTCCCTAGGTCAGATTAATATCTCTATACCAAACCAATATTATAACAAATTTCAGGTCTTATACACATCATAGAATACATTAAACTTCTATTTGTATTGGCATAAAGAACTTTATAGCATACATTAAACTTCTATTTGTATTGGCATAAAGAACTTTACTTATTCATTGCTTTTCTAGTGGAGTCTTAGGACATAGTTTATGACTTAAAGCTTCACCCTTTAAAATAAGAGTATATATGGTTAGCAATCTTGTATGTTAAATCGCTCAAGAATTTTTAGATATATAGAAACTTAGCTCTTGAAAGTATACATAGTCATATGGTTTTTTTTGTTAAGTATAAATTTTGTAATAGAAATGAGATAGTTTATCCCATCATGTGTGATGTTGCTAGTCACAACCTAACTCTGATCCTCTCGTGTTCTAGAGATGGTGTTTTGGATAGGGGTCCCTCATGCAATGGCAAAAATTGATGATTACATATCACACAAACAAGTAAAAGAGCCACCACCTAGGGTTAACAATCATAGAGACCTAATGACTGATCTACTAGAGTCTAGGTAAGGGGTTGGTTATATGGAGGAAAGAAGAACTCAGCTAATGATACCCCTCCAACGTCTATCCTAAGGCCAACTATAGTGCACACATTAATCATAGAAAAATACTTGGTTATAATGCAAAAAATGAAGGTAAAGTAAAACAAAAACAATACATAAGAACCTCTTCCTTGAAAAAATAGTGGCCTCAAGATTCAATAAGACACATAATAAAATAAAAAAATAAGAACATGCACAAATAAGATTTCAAATATCAACGCAAAGGATTGAATTCGCAAATTTTACCACCATTCTAATGCAAGGTGAAACGCCAAAGCTGATGGAATCAGACATGGACTACACATAAAGTACCATCATCATCAGGCAACCATCCCTCTGGGATTTTATTTATGTATATACATATATAACATGCAACAAGTTATCATATAAAAAGGTTAAATATATGAAAATATGACAAGGAAAAATATGTTTTTAGGTGATCAATCAATAATGAACCGTTAAGGGTGAATTGATACAAGGTTTATAAAAGCAAATTGGTCAGACAAATAGCTCATAGGTAAAATGATTAGAAAACATAAGTTTTAAAAGCATCGGTAAAAAAAATGGTCTATAGATGAATCAATCAGAAAAAAAAATATTTTTAGGAATTAGTTAAAAACAAATCACTCATTGGTTTGCCGATTAGAAAAAAAGGTTCTGAAACTAATTGGTCAAAACCAGCTACTCATGGGTGGACTAATTAAACATGAAATTTTAAAAATAATTGATAAAAAGTGAACCACTTATGAGTGAATTGATCATAAAACATAAGTTTTGAAATCAACTAGTTGTAATGAATCGCTCATAGGTGGACTTATTAAACTTAAGACTTTAGAAAAAATGATAATTTTAAAATTAATCGCTCATAGGTGGACTTATTAAACTTAAGACTTTAGAAAAAAAATGATAATTTAAAAATCCTTTAAGTTCATCTCATGTCAATGATTATGATGCAAAAATAATCAAGTACTCAACGTCAATCGAGTAATCTCATATCAAAAAATTAAACCATACAATCAAAATTAAAATACGAAACTTGAGATTTTTTTATAAAATAATTCATGAAGATACATCATACATAATCTATCAATAAATCAATAGGTAATTAATTATACATGGCAACAATTAATCAAGCAATCAATCTAGAAAATCAATGGTTGATAAATCATTCAAGTATGGATTCGATAAACATCAAAACTGACACTCATTTGGATAATCCTCAAAACTTAAATCATAATTCCATCCTTCTAGTTCCACTGTGGAACATTGATACAATCCTTATTTCTCCTTAAAATTACCCAGGGGCCTTAGATCTCCTAGTTTTGGCGCGTTATGGCATAAACACTTCATTAAATCAAACATCCATAAATTCTCATACAAGTGTAATTATTTTTAATTACAAATACAAGTAAAATAAAATAAAGTAAAAAAACTAAGACTTGAGAAATTACCGAAACTCCTCTAGTCTAGGTGAAATTATTATTCTACCCTCGTCAAGAGTGTGAAATTACAATTATACCTTTAATAGTGAACTGAATTGTTCTACCCTCGTTTAGTTGTTGATACCTTGGTGACGATTATGATGAGATGACGGTGCGTTAAGTTCACTAGGAAGATCTCAATCTCATTTGTCCATTAATGGTGGTTGATAAGTGCAAAATATACATATGTTTTTATTCCTTTGACACTATGCTTTTTAATGTATTTTGAACTTATTTGAGTTGATTGGAAGTTATTTTATGAGTTTGGCATGCAGAAGAGACTTTGTGAATTAATCGTTAAAAGATAAGAAATTCTGCATTTTATGTTTTGGACCTAGCTTATTGTGATAGGTTTTTTGCAAAGTTAGAATTCCAGAATGAGAAGGTGGGCTTTATCTAAGTTAAAGTACACATGTCAAGCTTTCCAGGAAGGTGTTATAGGTAAACTTTCGATCTCATTTGGACCTCGAATCAGACCTGCAAAATCATGCCAAAATCCTTTTCGCAGCAGGATTCTTTGCTTTCACACTAGAGATTCAAACGGGAAATCTTGAGTTTATGATATCAAAATCAGGTGATTTAAAAACCCAAATTCATCTACAGATTCAGGACTATAATTTTAATGAGGACTCAAAATCAGATAAAATCTTTTTAAAGGACAGAATCTGGACACAATTTGGTTAGTCGAAATGGGTCCCCTGATCTGATTCGAAAACTAACGGTGCCGAGCATCCCAATACGGTTGACAATATGATATAAAAACGGTGGGCCTTAGGACTCAAGAAAGGTGCAGATCAAGCCTTTAACATGTCATGAATGAGAGAATATAGCTGGGATGGTCGGATATTGCAAGAAACCAAGTCAGAATCAAAGTCTAAATTACAACAGAGTTGGTATTACAATAGAATTGTGACAGCAACAGAAGCAGATTTCAACACAAATTCTGAGAGATTTATTCAACCTTAAAGACCAAATAAATAAGGAATGAATTTAGCATCATGAAGATTCCTAATTAGCCTAAGAATTCGAAAGATTTCGGTAGCAAATGGGAGAATAAAGAGAGCAGAACACAACTGAAATAAGGTTCAAAAAACATTCATTTCTTCTTTGCTTTTGTTAATTTTCCAGCAACTATGAACTAAACTCCTAAATTCGATTCAAGAGGGATACAAACCATCTCCATTAGCATGTTGTGAGAAGTAACATTATCATTGTAATTCTTTCAGATTCAAGTATGTATTTTTCCTTGTTCAGAACTATGCTATTGATTGTTATTCAAGCTTATCAAATTATTTTGAGATGGCATGTATGCTTTCTAGTATCTTTCGATCCGTAATTAGGAACTAGAGTAAGAAGCAAAAGAATTAATTTGATTGCTACAATTCTCATCTTGATTTATCAAGGAAGAATAAACTAAGTTAAAATTGTCAAGCTTTTAAATGTTTACTTATAATAAATGCACAGATTTTATTCCTATGACAATTACCGAGTGAATGAAACTTGCTTTCAATATTACATTCGTTTGATGGTAAGAAATTAATTAGAGAGCTTTTCCTAAGTAATGTACTTGTAATCTCATCGATTTCCCTCAACTTTAAGGGATATCGAGTTTATTTGCTTGACGCGAAAGAATATTTATTTTACTTCGATGATCAACAGATTTATAGGAATGGATATGTGGACCCTAGAACTGATTTAACGACATCAATTTATTATTTTCAGAATTATTGTTTCTTGAATTTTTCATCTAAATCCCCTATTTTTTCTCATTTCAGTACATTGTAGGAAGATTAAATGAAATTTTTCTTAGATTCGACCTGGTTTTCACAATCATACTATAAATTTATTTTGTTTGTGATAATTAAGTGAGAATTATATCTTGATGGTTCTGACAACCGACCATTGGCCATGTATCTCATTAAAAACCAGGGAGGGAGGTTGGTAACGACACAAATTCAAGCTACTCCTTTGGTTTTTAAGCTTTTTAACTCTAGTATTGTTATGGTTGATGATGGGGAGTGGTCGGGATTTGGTCACTGAGAGGAGACCCATTTTTATATGGTGGTCTCGAGAAAAACGGTGGTCATACGATGAAGAAATAGCAACGTAAGTTGTGCTTTGGTATAGTGCGATCCATGATAAGTATGTGAGCTTACTTAGGTGCACAACTGAGATCTTGCTTTAGTCAATCCAACAATACAGAGCCAAGTAATTAGCCCATGTCAAGTTCATGAACCAACAACTAGGATGTAATAGGTTTTTAGAAATAACAGTTGTGATTTGTTTGAGTTTTAATCTGGTGTGGGCAAGCCTAGGCTAAGTTTTATAATCTAAAAATGAGATTCATCAAGTGTTTGATCAAATAATCATATTTCTTTTCAATTTTTTCAACTATCCAAATTCTTTAATTTTTTTAAGTGCCCTAATTTCTCTCTTTTCTTTTCTTTTCTTTTTAGGACAAAGAAAAGGTAGAAAAGAGGGAGGGGGGATTTGTTGCAGAGGTTAAAGCTTTTCTGACACTTCAATTTGCAAAAATACTTCTCACCTCAAATGATATGCACTATTTAAGTGATGTGAATTGATTAATTATATCATATTGCATCGCTCAACCATACAGGTTTTAATTAATTTTTTTTTTACTTTTTTATAAATATCAATATAAAAAAAATAAAAAAAACACTGTAATCTTTGGAAAAACAATTTTGACCACTAAAAAACAAATTTTATCCACCAAAAAATATTTTTGATTCTATAAACAAAGCTTTAACCATTAAATGATGAATTTAACCCTAGTAAATCATTTTGACACTTCTTGATGTGATAAATTCGGTTTTGATTGTAAAAAATTGAGTTTGGTTGATTTTGACGGAAACCTGATTTTGATTGTAAAATAACAAATTTGACCTCAATAAACTGATTTTAACTCGATGAACTTGATTTTGACTTTAAAATGATATTTTTTGGCCAATTATGACGAGAAGCCTGATTTTAATTATAAAATGACTTATTTGACCTCAATAAATTGATTTTGACAAGTTTTAACATGGAGAACTTGATCTTGACTATAAAATGATGACTTTGTCCTTTTTTTTTTCATGAGAAACTTGGTTTGAGAAACTTGATCTAGGAAAATTATTTTTTGGTCTGGAACATAGTTTCTGATTTCCTTTTTAGTGAATGAGGCCAAAAACAAGTTATGACATGTGATTGGGAAATCAAAGAATTAATTTCATCATATGTGAGTGGGAGATGAAAATAAAATTCTAAAAGCTTTATAAGGAAAGTTGGCATTCAAGAGAAAGGAAAGTTAAAAAACTCTTACATACTCTCAAAGGGATTGAATAATGCTTAGATTAGTAGTACAAGTTTTTTAGAAATGGTTAATGTAGTGAATATTAAAAATTATTTGTATTCAAATAACTACCTTAGATTAATGATAAAAGTTTTATGAAAAATCTTACTTGAAAATAGATTTTAATTATATATTAATTTTCCAACAATAATCGAACATATCATGTTTGTCGCACCCGACATCGCGGCGGCCGATTAAAAATTATCAGTCTTTGGAAAAGAACGGATTTCTGGCATCCTGTTCTTTGATGGAGAACGGTCTTGTTTAAGGAGTCGCCACCTAGTATTACGGTTACTAGGAACCCTAACTGGTCAACAGAGATTCTATGGTCCGAGACTGGTTACGTAAAAGGAAAGATATTATCACCCCTTAAACGTCCTGCCTAAGGCAGGCTGCATTGCTAATCTTTGTCATTAATTGCTAACATTTTATGTTGTTTTATACTATGATTGTTTGCGTATAATATTCCTGACTCTGGCGTCAGTGAATATTCAACTACGGATATTTCCAACTCTGGCGCTGGTAAATATTACGTAAGTATCAGAATAAATAAATTTAAATCATCATTTTTTATATTCCTGACTCTGGCGTCAGTGAATAAACAAATAAATATCAATTTATTTTTTTACGCATACGCATTATTTTTAGTTTTTATGTAGCTAAATAAAAACAAAATAAAATAAAATAAAATAAATTTACATTAGCATTTTTTATTCCTGACTCTGGCGTCAGTGAATATACCAAATAAATTTATTTTATTTTATCTTAAGTTATTTTTTTTTGCACGCACATTTTTTATATAACCAAATAAAATACAATGAAATCAATTTGAATTGGTATTTTTATTCTGACTCTGGCGTCAATGAATAAATAAAAAACAATAAATTTATTTTTATATATTTTTTACATACACAATTTTTATTATATATTTTTTTTATCTTTTTTATCTTTTTATTTTTGGGCGGGCCTAGCTCAGCCCACATGGGCTTGGCTGAGCCCAGCTGGGAAAATAACACGCGTGAGCTGGTTCACGCGTGTCTAAGTGTTCAGTGAATTAAAATTCACATGAACAGTATGGCATGAATTAAAACTGAAAAGCGAGAGGAGATGTAGAGAAACATACCTGTGGGCTGCTGCTCCTGAAGATGAAGACGAAGTTTAAGGGCGGTTGGTGCTATTTCCTTCTTAAGTTCTTCCTTTATTGTTCCTTCTCTTTGCTTTTGGAGACGATCAAAATGGCTGCAGGGGATTATGACTCTGGGTCGTTCTTCTTTTTTCCTCTGTTTTCCCAGCTCCCCTTTGTTCGTCTCTGCTTTCTTTCCTCTTCTTCTTTTTTTTTTTATTTGCTTATCTCCCCTGTGTTACTGCTTTGAGTCTGGAAAAACTTCTTCTCTCTGTTTTTCTTCGTGGTCTTCTTTTCTCCAGTCCAGTACCCTTTCAGTCCTTGTGATGTACAGTGCTGACTTCTCCTTTCGAAATTGGGTCTCCTTTTTTGCTCTGTTTGTGGCTTGCGTTTTATTGGTTCTTGACTCTGTTTTTCTGGGTTCAGTTTTAGCTCTCCTGGTTCTGTCTCTTCCCCTCTATTTCCTCTGTGATCTGCCGGTTCTTTCCCCAGTTTTGCTGTTTCGGTTCCTGCTCTGCCCCTGTATATTTGACTTTTTTTTGCTGTGTTCTATGCCCTCTTTTTCTATCTCTGGATCTTCATCCCTTACTCCTCTGTTGCTGGCCTGTTCGTCCCAATCCCCTCTGGTTCTGTTTCCTCCTCTGATTTTCGGCCCCTCCTCCTCTGTTGCTGAAGCCTTTTCTGGGTTTTGCTTGAGTCTTTATTCTCGGTTTTTTTTATCAATTTTCTCTGTTTTTTTTTTTTGTTTTTGGGTTAATTTTTCGGTTCCTTCTCCCCCAAAATCCTCCCTCCTTTTTCCAGGCCTTTCTCTGGCTTTTATAAAGCCAGAGAAGGTCTGGTGTCCCTGCCTCCACAAATGGTGGGCATCGTGGAAGCGAGAGATTATGACCGCATCGTGGGTATAGTGGCCATGATCTGCTGGATTTTCCCCTGTTGAACCGGTCTTTGACAAACAGATGATGAACAGTAGGATCCAAAACGACGTCATTTGGCATGGAAAATGACAAATTATAGTTTGGTCTCTGATGTTTTGAAATGTATCAACTGGGTCCCTTAATCAATAAATTTAATTTTGCCCCTTGGATTAATTTCAATTAAATCCCTGAATTTATTTAATTAATTAAATCAAAATTTAATTAAGTTCGCAAACTTATTAATTCTCTTGATTTCATTAACTAAACTAATCTAAATTTTTAATTAAAGTCTCCAACTTATTAATTCTTCAATTATTGATTAATTGACTCTCAAATTTAATAATTTCATCATCAAACTTTAAATTTTGTGTTGTCTGAACCCCATTGTCAACTATATATTCAATTTTTATTATTTGTTTAAAAATTGGGTTATGACAATGTTCAAATATTTAATTTAAGTATAAAACATCTAATTAAACATTACCATATACAAAACATTATATAGAAAAATTTTATAGTGCTTAGGTATAACTAGTGATATCTTACTGATTATTCTTTGAATTAATTTTTATAAAGGAGATAAATACATGAATGAAAGATATAAAAAATCAAATTCATAACCTATTAATTAAAATAATAAAAATATCTCTATCTAAATATTCTTTTTTATTTTTGTCAGATTTTTCTTAAAATAAGTTCAAGAAAATAACTAACATGATACAAAAAAATTACTTCATTGCATACAGATATTAGGGCGAAGGAATTTGATCACAATTTCTATGGGAACATTTAAAATTATCAATTTAGAACAACTATCTCCCAATGCCATGGAACAAAAGACCCCCCCGTAAATGGTTTTTTTTTTTTACCTCCTAGAAGGCTGCGTTTGGTATTTACCATTGTACCAAATACTACGAACATATTTGGCAACGTTTTAACATTTGTGTTTCTTTAAAAACGCACGAAATAACTGTTTGGTTATAAAATATTAAACAATCAAAACACAGAGGTCCTACCATTTATGTGCGGCAGGATCATTATTTGTTGGAAGCAGTAAAATACTGCTTTTTGACGAGTTACAACCTGTAAAACACACTGTGTTCATAAGTGAATGCACTGTTCACGTGAATAGTGCAATTCACTTGCATTGTTCATATGAACAGTTTTTTTTTTCAGTGTTCATTTTTTTAATTTTTTTCCAGTGTTACTTTTTTTAACAGTCACTGTTCACATGAATAATACAATTCATTTGCACTGTTCACGTGAACATTTTTTTTTTCAGTGTATTAATTTTTTTAATATTTTTTTAAAAAAAACTAGTTTAAAGTGAATTAAATTCACTTCATTATGATATGAACAATATTTTTTTCCTCAAAAAACTAGTATAGAGTGAATTAAATTCAGTTGCACTGTAATATCAATTTTATACCTGATAATTTTTTATCTAATTTTATTACACGCTCACAAAATTATGAAAACTGTAGTTCTTATCGACTGAATTTTGTATGTAATGGAATTATAAATAGTTTAATGGAATAATAAAAAATATTTTATATCAAGTATTATTTATTTCATGATGTAATAGGAGTAGTTAATTCTACAATATTTAAATTTAAAACTATCAATATCAATATATATATTTTTAAAATTATTTTATAACCTCAATTTCAAAAGCATTCTTAACCAAACACATTAAACTGCTTTTTTTTTCAACCTCAATTTCAACTACAGTTTTAACTAAATATCTATTTTTTCAAACCAATCTCAACTAAAAATACTTTTTATAAAATAATTTTTTTCAAATCACAATCACAACAGTTATCGCAATACCAAACACACTTTCCTTTCTAATGATTTATCAAAAAAAAAAAAAAAAAAAAAAAGCACCGGCCTGCTTGGCACCACCCCTTTCTAATGATTTATATA
>Ga0325414_1001941_pt1 | contig 20510 bp, 7 predicted proteins | sample PopdelMetagenome_8_FD_206183 | JGI IMG/M metagenome (GOLD analysis project Ga0325414, IMG submission 206183) | Populus deltoides microbial communities from Bellville, Georgia, United States - Leaf-PdKOR-R3 | ecosystem: Host-associated > Plants > Phyllosphere > Phylloplane/Leaf | place: USA... | reverse complement strand
GATATGCAAAATGGGTTATTTCATATTTGGGTACGCAAATCTCTCAATCCCTCTATTTGTATACGTGTATTGGTGTAGTAGATCACAATGTAGATGACTTGCATTATGCTAGGGTCTATTTTTTTTTTAATTAAAATGATGTAAATATTTTTCAAAAAAAAAAATCTAAGATTCTGGTTGGTAAGTTAGATAAGGTTAATAACTATATAGATTAATTTAATAACATAATTAAAAAAAATAAGATATTAATAAAAAATAAAAAGAGAAAAAACAATATTGATTCAATACAAAAAATAAATGTTTTTTAATATTATAAAAATATATATGTATAATATTCATAAAACATCTCAATGATCTTATTTTCACACTATTCATAAAATATCGAAACTCTAATTTTTTTTAACCAAGAAAGAAAAAAGTTTAAAAGAAGTTTATGTTTTTAAAGAAGTAAGAGAAATTCGATAATCAGATTAAATCTTGATTAATTTAATAATATGATAAAAATATTAAACAACAATAAAAAAAAACTAAAAAACAATTATAAAGTACGTAATTGAAAACAAAAGATAAAAAAAAATTCCAATTCCTATTAACTTTTCAAATTGCATGAATAATATAAAAGAAAAATATATTATGCAAGGTTGTATATATTAAAATTTTTATAAAAAAAATTCAATTTTTTAAAAATCTCACAAATGAATCATACCAATCTCTTTAAAAATTAAACACATCAACATTCATAAAAAAAAAATGCAATATAAAAATGGCTAAATTAACAAAAACAATTATAAAGAATGTGTATTAATTAAATCAAATACCAAAAAATTATTTTTTAAAATTCATGAAAAACAAGGCATTGATTAAAAAAATCATATTTTTTTAAAGAAAAAAATTAAACCAAGTGTTGCAGGGCCTGGTAAGTAAGGCCCAGCGCCTGGCCCTTGAAGCTATGGTTTATGCGCAGACCTTTTTTTTTAAGTTTAATGGGGGAGACGATGTTTCGTTCGCTAAGCTCAGAATTCAGTCACTGGTGTGGCCGAGATTTCACTCTAAAAATTTATTTTCAACCTATTTTTTACTCAAAACACCTAGAAAACACCCTATGAACCTTGTTAAATCAATTTATAGCCTTTAAAAACACACAAAAAAAAAGGTTTGAAACCCAAAATTAACCTGAAACCAAAAAATCTTCTCAAGTCTAGATTTTTTTAGGTGTTTTCAAGGTAAAAAAAAAAATCACCTAATCATAACCCCCTCATATGGAAGCATCTAACACAAAGAACGATTATTTTTGTAACTTATATCGTGACCAAAGACAACTTTCTTTTTATCTACTTGAATCTAGTGATTCGCTCTGTCTTCTCCAACCATAAAAAGAATTTAAAAATAAAGTTTGATATTAAAATGAATTTTTTAAAAATTATAGAGACTTGGTAACCTAAAATTTAAAAATTATGTAAGGATAAATCAAGCAAAATAAATTTAACAATTATAATAATTTTGAGTATTAATACTCCTTTTCTTTGTTTTTGTTTTTTCAAGACATGACGTACATTCAAACATATAACTTTCTAACCAAAAGATTTAATCAACTTTGTATTTATTTATTCTTTTTATCTCCGATAAATGATTCTTAGAAATACGCCATACACTACTAAACTAGTCCAATTGTAATTGAAATTTGTAACTGAGAATAAATTGGTCGCAAATGTTTTTATTTTTTATTTATTTCTGACTAGTTTGTGGCTGCACGCAAATCTGTTATTATTATTATTATTTGTGATACGGTCTCAACTCTCAAGCCATGTAGTCACAAAATCGGTTGCAAAGTTTTTTCTTTCCTTTTCCTTTTTTCTTGGCACTTTGCTGAAATTTTTTTTTTTGAAAAGTGAATTTTAGAAAAATGAATTCTAGAAAAGTGAATTATTTTTTGATATTTGATAATGTAATAGAAAATAAATTGGAAAACACTTTTCAATGTTTGTGTAGAAGATGCATCGTTACAACATCTCGATGCAGATACTTTTTATTTTGACACTTCCTGCATGAACACCTAATACCGCCTCTAGTAAAATTTCTGGGAATAGATGTTGTGAAATTAATAAAATCCTGAACCCCGTTACAATAATCCATCCTCCACAATCCTTGGGGTGAATCTCGATACATCCATGAACGATCATCCATGACTTCTATCGAATCTCTATAAAATTATGATGACAACATGTATTAATTAACTATGTTAGGTAAATAAATTTACAAAAATATTGGTTTACCTCGAGATTATCCAACAAACCAATTACAACTTCTCATAAATATTAAATATTCATTTTCAATTATCAACATCCATACAAATTAATACATATATATATCAATTTACAGAAATTACAACTCCGCAATACCATTGATGATAAAAATTAAAACGAACCCATTAAACAAGCTATTAATTATTTCAAAACAACACATGTAATTCGGTAATTCAATAAAGTTTCAACTATTTACAAACAAATATAATCTTACAAAATCTAAAACAAACCATAAGTATAAAATTATACATTCATATACTGTGACATCTACTAACAAAATAACAATAAAACATGATATTTAAAAACATGTACATCTACTAACAAAATACATATACTAAAAAAACAATAAAAACCAGGATATTTAAATGTTAAAATTTAAAAAGATAGAATTACTTACAAAAACTGATAAAAATCCATCGGTAAGTCAGAACATGGATGCTGTGACAAGAAGATTTCAAGATATATGACTTGTTGTACTGAGAAAAGGGAGATTTGTTTTTTTTTTTTGGGCGCTGGTTGTTTACAGTTGGGGAGAGTTGAGATGAGGATGAAGAAGGAGAAATAAGGGAGGATAAGGTCGAGTGAGAGGGGATATATTAACTTTTGCCGACGGCTTCACCGACGGACTATTCCGTCTGTGATTCCGTCGGCTAATCTGTCGGTAAACAGGGCACATCATCGTACGGTGCTGCTGTTTTGAATCCTTCGGCGAGTCCATCAGCATTATCATCGGTGAATCGGTCATGTCAGTGTACGGAGCTGATGTTTTGAATCCCTCGGTGACTCCGTCGGTAAAAAAATACCCGCAATAACCTCCATGTCAGTGAAAAACATTTTTTTAAAATTCTCAACATTTCGTCTGTAATTTCGTAGGTATATACCGATGGATTTTGACCATCGGTATATAACGATGAAATTATGGTGACCCCAAATTACTGATAGAATTAGTCCGTCAGCAATTTAGTTGGTATTAAGCGAATTTCTGGTAGTGAATGAGCTGAAAAATAACTTATTAATATTTTATTTTTTTTCAAGTTTATTAAAATAATGAGGAACAAATCTTACAAATTAAAAGGTTGAATGAGAATGAAATTAAAAAATATATATAATTTCATAAATTATCTCAAACAAAATAAATAGTAATCTAAATAATAGAGATCAAATCTAAAAAATTAAAGATGAAGAAATTAAAATAATAATTAAAATTAAAATTTTATAAATTATTTCAAATAAAATAAGTAACAATTAAAAGAATGAGGACCAAATTTGATAAATAAAAATTTTTAATTAAAAAATAATAAGGAAAAAGCAAATAACAATTATAAAAATGAGGACCAAAGTTAAGGGAAAACACTTTCCTGGAAACCAAACCAAATTTTTCTTTGACTGGAAAGTGTTTTCCGTTAACCAACTTTTCTAATAGCAAACAAACACAGGAAAGTTTAGAAAGTGGTTTCCCGGAAACTACTTTCCGGGAAACAAACATGGCCTTAATATAAAAATTAAACTCTAAGGGATGAAATTGAAAAATAAATATTCAAAACAATATATATATATATATAGCAATAAAAAATTTGAGGACCAAATTTAATATAATTAGCAAATAATATGACATTTCTAAACTTTTCACAACTTCCGAAAAGTGTTTTCCGCCCAAAATAAAAGGAAAACACTTTCCTGAAAACCAAGCCAGATTTTTCTTTGACTGGAAAGTGTTTTCCGTTGACCGGAAAGTGTTTTTCGTTGACTAACTTTTTTAATAACGAACAAACATAGGAAAGTTTGTACAGTAGTTTCCCAGAAACCATTTTCCGAGAAACAAACATACCCTTAATGTTTGTTGACAGATTTGTCCCTGGATTTTGTGGTCAGAATTAATCTATCACAAAGATCTTGGTCACAAATACCTAAAATTTCAAAAAAGAAACTTTGGGACAATAATTTCGCAACAGTTTTTTTTTTTATATGTTTCCTTTTGTTTACAAACTTTTGATTTATAAGGTTTTGTGATTGTGATGAAGTCACAAATCAAGAGCTTTTTTACTTGGTAGTGAAAGAAATGTTTGTTTAGCTATACTTATGAAAATATTAAAAGTTCAAATTTAATATAAATGTAGTAGGGGTTTGTTTAGATGTGTATCTTCCTTGTGTTTACATATTTGCATTACACTATAAGTTAGATTAAGAATTTTTTGAACATAACAAAAAGTATCTAGGTCATAAAAAATTATTTTTGTATTTTTATTATATCGAACCCAACGAGTTAACCTTAAAATCTTATGATTTGATTGCTCGCCTAGTCTAAGTTTAAAATTAAATAATGTGAAGTTGTCCCAACATGACCCAATTGATTTAATTGGTCCAAAGACATCCCGACCAACTGTTAAAAACATTTGACAATAAAAATGAGAAAAAATAATAAAATTGACATAAAAAAACTTTTGACCCAATTTTTTGCACAACCTAAGTTTAAAATTAAACCAAATGAGAGTTGTCTTATTGTGATCTACTTGACTTAGTCAATCTCCCTCGATCAGTGAAAGAGGTTCAACACCTTATGGGAAGATTGGTCACCCTCAATAGATTCATTGCTCATTGTAAGGAGCGCAACTTGAATTTCTTCAAGACTTTAATAAATATTTCTAACTTCGAGTGGATATTAGAGTGTAAAAAGGCCTTTGAAAAACTCAAAGTGGACCTCTCATCGCTTATGGTTTTATCATAAACAAGGGAGTGTGAAATCCTCTTTCTCTAATTAGATGCATCAGACTTCGTTATTAGCGTAGTGTTGGTAAGAAAGGAATAAGGGATCCAACGCTTAGTCTATTACTCCAATAAGACTCTTTATGATGTTGAAACCAAATATTTTAAAGAAAAGATAGCTTTATTTTGATTAATGCCTCCCAAAAGTTGAAGCTTTATTTCCAAATCCACCAGATCATAGTATTGACAAATCAGCCTCTCTAGTGAATCCTTTATAAGCTAGACATGTTTGGGCATTTAACAAGGTGGACAATAAAGTTGGGCTTTAACCAGGTTGACAATAAAGTTAGGCGAGTTTGGCCTCCAATATAGACCTAGGTCGGTTATAAAGGAATAAGATTTGGTAGATTTCATTGATGAATGTTCTTTTGATGAACTTATACTTGATAAATCAAAGTCTCCATCAAGCATTGATCCCACTTGTTGAACCTGCAGCTTCCTTAAAACCCATAGTGATTGTCGTAACCCAATTTTGACACTTATTTTTTTTTTATATATTTCAAAAAAATTATAAAAATACCTAAAAAAAGTATTTTGTTCTTTTTAGTCATTTCATCATTTTTGTGTAATTTTATGATTCAAATTAAGTTAGGAATTATCATAAAAATCATAAAACAAAAATTAAAAAATACAAAAGAAATCTAAAAAATAAAAACAAAAAAATAGTTGGGGAAAATTTGGACTAATAATTGAGTTTCACAAACCAAAGATTTAGTTTGGGAAGTTCACTTAGATCCCATAATGATTTATATTGCTATTGGAAAATTATTGGAAGAGAAATTGAAGACAAAAAGATTTAATTTGATTTTAATTTGTCTAAGATTGGAAAGATTAAAAAGCCAAAGATGAGTTTGAAACACTTGACCATATTAAAAAGTTAGTTGAAGGATTATTTAAAGAGAAAAATCAAAATTGAGAGTTAAAAAGATCAAAATTGCATAATTTTGAAAATGATGGATTTGTAATAAATGGTTAAAATTGGGGTCCAAATTGATTAAATCAGGGATGCAATAGAAATTAAAAATATGATTTAGGAATTTTGAGAAACCAAGGACTAAATTTGAAATGTAGCTAAATTGGAAAGATCAATTTAGGGATTAAATTGAAACAAAACCCTAATTTAATGTTATTGAAAAAACTCAAAATCCAAGAACTGTAATAAAAAGGATAAAATATTCAGGGACTAATTAATTTAACTTTGTTTCAGTCCTCTATTTTTCTATTCCAATTAATTCCAATTGAGTTGATTTAATTTAATTCAGTCCATTTAATTTATATTTTAGTTCAATTAAGTCCAAATGTATCAACCCAAATCAAGTAATAAAACCCAGAGGTTGCAATTTACAGCTCCTCAAACCTAATTTCCAGCCAAGTTCATTTAGTAATTAAACCGAATTCTACATTACAAGTTCTCACATTCTAGCTCAATCATTTTGGGATCCTAAAATTCCTGTCGAAATCTTCAATCAATCCTTCAAATAATACGCAGACCACCTCTTACTTGAAAACCCATCGATTGCCTTCATCTTCTCCAACAAGATGGCTACTGTCTATTAACAAAAAAGAAGGAGCTTAACCTTATTGCCTCTTCTCACCCTATAAAAAAAATATCATTCTTACCTAACACAAGATGACCTCCCTTCTAAAAAAAACACTGAAAAGTCACTCATTCCTCTATGAGCTTTTCATTAACCTAAAGAGAGAACAACATTGGAAAAACATCATCTTTTTACCCCATATTGTTTCTCTTAAAAAAAACAAATTCAATTTTCCCAACCAAAAGCAAATTAGACTAATTTTGAAACTCATCTCATCCATCTTCTTCCAATTTTAATACAACATACTCTTTCAATCTTCTCCTTTTTACCAACATCAAGCCATTGTCATTTTCTTCGTAAACAATTCATAAGAACATCAAGACCATTTCATACTTAGACACCAAACCATTTTCACTACCAACACTAACACCTAACCCAATTTACTCAACAAACATTATTGTCTCCTTATCAACTTATAATAGATCAACATAATCTCTCTTTCAACCAAAAATCAACCACTGTCTAGGATGCGATCCCTCATCATCTTTCCACTTATTCATCATCATAAAAAATAACATCAATAATGAACTAAACATGAGCCTCCAACATCAACTCATCACAAACCCACAAGACCTCGTCTTTTTTATTTCAAAAGCAACCTCTATCTAAACCCAAATCAGTCCTAATAGAAACCATAATCCACCTACTATCAAGCCCAACTAACCCATTCTTATTCAATAACTTTTCTTTTTTCCACCTTTTCCTTTCACCCAAACCACACATCTTGCCATTATGACAGGCTATAGACAGTAATAAGAAATTCATGATTATCCTCTTTTCCTCTCAATTATAAGCCATCACAAACCCAAACCTCTCCCATACTAAACAAACTTTAATCATAGACCCAATAATCACCATACGTGTCTTCCTCATCAACTACTAATAGACCAACACAACCTCTATTTTAACCAAAAAATAACCATTGTCAAAGAACCAACCCTTCATTATTTTCCTAATCATTCATCGTTAATAAACAACATCAATAATAAACCAAAGCTAAGCCTTCAACATCAACTTATCATAGACCAACAAGACCTCATCTCCTCTATTTTAAAATCAGGCTCTTTTTAAACCTAAATCAGTCCCAATAACAAGGATGATCCACTTGTTGTCAAACCCAATCAACATATTCTCATTCAATAACTTTCTTTTTTTTACCTCTTTCATTCACCTGAACCACACATCTTGTCATTGTGATAGACTATAGACAATCGTTATAAATTCATGGTTGTCCTTTTTCTTTCTCAATCATGAGCTACCGCAAACCTAGACCTCTCCTCCATTGAATAAACTTTAATCACATACTTAAGGACCACTAGACCTACCACCATTCAAATACCAATGATATTCTATTTCTAAAACCCTTAATTTCTTCTTTAATAGTCTCTCATCTTTTAGGCTTCTTTTCACCTTCCAACACTATCTTTGTTGATAACAACATCAAACGAATGACCTTTTAGTTATCAATGAGACTATGACCAAAGTTCAATTACTATCCATTAGACCCACTAAACTAACCACAAGGAGAAATCACATTCTACAACCATCAACCATCATAAAACTTCCCTCTTCAATGACATCAAAAACCCTAACCATCATCACTAAAAGCAACAAATAGGTCCTCCTTCATGTTACCATCCAAAAACCTTCACTCTTAATTCACATAAAGAACCCAAACCATAATTTTTTAGAATCCCAATTGACAAGGAGATATATGTTAAGAGGCACGTAAGTTACATGCACTCATCCATTTTAAAAGTGCAATCAACTAGTATATGAGCCACACACATGTCATATATCCCGAACAAATATTCCAGTATTATTGTTAGACCCCAATAGCTTCCACTCACCCAAAAGGTTGATTTTAAACTTTAAAAGTTTTTTTAATTTATTGATATGTTGTTGTGATAATTAGTTTGATTATTTATTGTGTGGTGTGTTTTATAATTAGTGAATAACATTGTGTATGGGTTGTCATAGGCGAAATAACACTTTATATGTAGGTATTGTGATTAGTGAAATGGCACTATGTATGTGTGACTAGTTTTTTTTTTTTTTTTAGTATATGTTAGATAACTTGATAAACCTAAACCAAAAAGAATGCCATAAAAAATTAATTATTTTTCAAAATTGTCATTATGACCAAGTCTTTCTAAAAAAAAATCATTTTTGCATATTCTATCATTGTATAATAAAAAAAGAATTTGTCTTTCTAGTTTGTTTACAAAACAACAAAAAAGAAAAAGACAAAAATATTTTTCATATTTTAGCATTTGATAAAAATATTTGTTTTAGCATTTTCATAAAGAAAAAAATAGAAAATACAAAAGTATTTTGCATGTATTTTAGACTTTATAATAATTTTATGAAGTCTATTAGGATTTGACACAAATTAAAAGGCTCGTTAGGGCCGACACACCCAAAACTTCAAAAGTCTAACCTTGGTTTTCTCAAAACAATAAAAAAATATTTTGTTATTTACTTTCAATGTTTGAAGTAAATAGACTTATGGTAAGTTGTTGTCTAGAATGTTGAGAAAAGTAAAATATTCCTTAGATTTTAAGATATTAAAAGTTTTTTGTTCAATATTTTCTGACGCTAGAGCTATAAGTATCAAGGTACTATAGGTTAGGTGAACCTCGTCAAGGGTACTTTCATGGACTTTTCTTATTATTTAGGTTGATTTGTATGGACCTAACATAGTCTCACTGATACATTTATGGACATAACTTGAGTTATAATCTAAGATGCCCACTTTAGAATTGTCAACTCAATAAAACAATTAGGAGTGGCAAAAACCAACCAGGCTTTTAGAATGGATAAGTGTTGAACTTTGGACCAAGGTTTAACTCATCATAGTAAACCCACATTCACTCAATATATAGGCCACCAATAGTTTAAACACAACAAGACCTTAACAATTTAAGACAAGACAAACAATATAGCCTACCTCAAGTAGGATGTTTTAGGGGTGAAAATATCTTTTTTGTAATATAATCATTCCTTTATCACATATCTCTAAAGATCAATTAGGTATCTTAGTGACTATAATACTAAGGAACAACTCCTATTTTCAAAAGTTTAGACCTTTTTTTAATACATCGTAAAAACTCGGTTCTTTTTCTCGAGACATTGCGATGTTGAGTGTGACATTAGCCATCCCCACTTAGAAGTTATATATAGACGGATCCTCTAATACCGAGAGGAATAGCGCTGGGATAGTGCTTATAAGTTTAAAGGGGCAAGTTTTTTTAATATGGAGTTTGTTTTGAGTTCCTAGACACTAACAATGTATCAAGATCTAAAGCCCTTTAGTGGGTTTAGTCTCGCGGAGACCTTGGATACATATCCCCTTCGCATTTACAGTGACTCTAGTTTGTGGTTAGCCAATGCCAAAAGCTATATAGGCTAAAGAACTTACCATACTTAAGTATCTTTATAAAGTTCAAGTTCACTTCTCAAAAAGCAATAAAGGTAGAGAGATCTTCACTATCCATTTACTAAGGAAAGACAACAATTAAGCAGGTCTTCTATCCAAACTTGCAATCTTCAACTTTATTGAGCTCTATCTGGATGTGTGGATTGACATATTAAAGAGAACAAATGTTGGAGAATATAAGATAGTGACTGCCCTGATCATTATTCATGAGGATTAGAGAACATCTATCGAACATTACATACTAAGCTTTAGGTAAAAATGAGGTCATTTTCCTAGCTAAGTAAAGAGCATGATATTACTTGGTCAATGACGTCCTATACCAAAGTTTCATCTTAGTTTCTCTACTTAAACATTTATCTCCTGGAAAAAAAAAACACTTATGTTTTAAAGGAGATCTATGAGGGATGTGATGCCTTCATGTGAGCCCTCAAGCTTTTGTTGTCAAAGTTATCCGATTAGGTTTCTACTAGATAATCATACTTTATGATGCTGTAAATTTGGCTAGAAGATTTGACAAGTACCAAAGATTTACCTCAGTCTCCCACCAGCATTCTATAAAGATAATTGTTATAGCTTTTCCTTGACTTTTCTTCGACAGGGGAATGGAAATCTTGGGTCCCTTTTATAAGGCCACGGGTAACACTTGGTGACAATGGACTACTTCATCAAATAGATGGAGGCTAAGGCATTGACAAATATAATTAATAAAGTGATCTTAATTATTCTTGTGAAAGAATATCATATATTAATTTAGGCTTCCTAAAATCCTCACAATTTATAATAAGATGCAATTTGGCAATCACAAGATGAGAAAACAATGTCAAAGACTCCATAGTGATAATAGGTTTTTTTTATTGTCGTACCTTCAAACCAATGGTCAAGTTGAGCTCACCAATAAAGTTTTACTTAATAGGCTTTAAAAAGAGATCAAAGAAGCAAAGTCAGAATTAGAAGAACTATATAAAGATTTTATGGGCTTACAAAATGATATAAAAAATTACCAGGGAAACCCCATTCCTTTTTACTTATGGTATTGAGACCATGATACTAGCTGAAATTCAATGCCCATATCCTATATTCACCCATTACTCTCCAAAAAGAGATGAGTAGGGGCTGAAGACCAACCTATTGAGAAGTCAACCACTTTCCATATTGATGGGTTGTAAGAATAAAGGTTAGTAATAATTGTGAATACTTTATTTGAAATGAACATATCCAAAGTTGCAAATCCCTTAAACACAGTGAGGAACTCATTAAATGAGTCTCTCAATGCCTTTGAATAAGCATGTTCCTCACAGGAGGCCCTCACTTTTGCTTTGGTAGTCACCATTTGTTACTTATTTATTTCTTGACAAGTTTCCTAGATCTTTTTAGACTAAAAGCTAGATGTGTCCATAATTTTAACATTGGCTCTTTTAGCCTCGACCTCTTCTCCCTTATACTCCTTCTCCGAAGATGAATCTGTACCAAAAAAAATGAAAAAAAAATGATAAACATGTCAAACAATGTATAAATTATAAAGCTTTACATACCTTACCCATTTCTCTTTTGGTATAATCCTTTCATCATCTTATTCACATTAAAGTGATTAAAGGCTTTCATTGGTCTTATGCAAACATCCCTTTCAAAGTCATTCCGACAAGGCCTCACATTTATGTATGGCCTAGGAGTTCACCAAAATAAAGGGACACCCCTACACCTCCTGCTTTTTAACTCGAGGAGCATCTCTATCAAACCTTATAATTAACCACATTCATTGTCATTCTTTTACAAGGGTGGTTTTACCATCTAGTATGATATTCATAGGCCTTTTTGGTCGGCTGATGAAGATGAAGAACTAATGAAGGTTATGATCACCATTGGAGAAGCCATTTAAGGTGTAAAACTACTTGAATATATCTATGGTTGGCTTCAACCCTACATTCATTCTTAAAAGTTGTAATGATAACCCATCCATTCATATGTAATTGGTAAGCATATATGTTAAAGTGAAAGAAGACATCACTCAAAAACCATTTCAATAATAAGTAATGCCCTAACTCATACATATAAAAAAGGGTTGTAATCTTAATCTTTTCACTGTGGGCACCCTTTTATTTTCTGGCTTATCTTTTCAGATTGGTCAACTATATACACCCCTCCTTATTGATCGTTAGCCTTATCCAGTTGCTCTATGGTTATAGTGTTATCCTCTATATCCTCAAGAGCCCTAGGTAATCTAAGGTTCTCTAATGGACGGGCATTAACATCTTTAGTTCTAGGACTAATTCTAAACGACCTAGACTCTCTGCTAGACCCTTTAGTTTCTGGTAACCATAGTGTAAAGGTGAAATCACTACTAGATGCTACTTACTTACCCCTTATTGGATCCATTTTTACAATTATATAAAACTACTAAGGATGGATAGTTACCTTAAGTCAAGTCTCCTTGTACTTAGTTCCATATAAAGTCAACACACTCCACATAATTACTCTTTACAAGGAACACACTTCACATGTCACAACTACTTGGAAAGATGACTTAGAGAGAAGTTTAGAGAGAGGAACTTTTAGGGTAGAATGAAATGGATTGAAATAAAGTCCTTATATAGTGGGAGGCCTCCCTCATACGCAACCGGATCAGTGACATATATCATCGCCTTTAACAAATCCACTAAGTTAAAGCCAACACCACTATAAAATATTTCTCCAAGTATTTTTCATCTGAAATAAGCATTTTTCGATCATGGTGCACAACTCGGCAAATTGATACTTCGACAATGCGCCTCTTGATATAAGTTCCTTTTCTTCTACAGAGAAAAATCAAGGATCCCATCAAAAAAATCAGGTGTATCTTTAAGTCTTTGTGTATCTTTACTATAAAGACTTTGGGAGCTACAGATGAACTAGGATTTATCATTATTTTTTAATAACTTTATGTTGGCCCCAGCTCATTTTACCGATGACTCATGCATAGAAGGTTTTTGAAAAAAAAATTTTAGGTGTAAGCATCAAGTGCATGGATTAACGCCACTAAGCCTAGGCAATGCTATGAACCTTACGCTAGGATCATGCTTGAGCCCACAGGCATCAGGAGCATGTTTAGCACCATTTAGACCCAAGTCATGCACTTGAGCTTAGTGCGTTTCCTGGTACTTGTTAGGCCTTACCTTATGCTCTAGACCCAACATATAGTCCCTTGGGATTTTTGTCCAACCCAAGCTTTTTAGTGTGAATCTTACTCCATCTACACCCCTAGGCGTGCAAAAGTCTCTCATAGCCCACCCCATTTCCATCTTATTAATACAAGTATAGGAGATATTTATCTCATATTAATGCTTGTGTTAAGGATATTTGTTTCTCGTCAATGCTTGTGTAAATGATATTTATACCATATTAATGCATGTATAAGGGATATTTATCCCTCATTAATGTTACCATGGTGAAATGACTTTCTAGTCCTTTCCTTTAAGCAATAAGACAAGGTTTAGAGGGGCATAAATATCATCTGAACCATCTAGGTAAGGGGTTCATAATTTTTATTTTCAATATACACACCACATTATCATTTACAGAGAACTTATTTTCATACCAAAACAAGAACAAATAATCTTGTTCTTAAAATTTAATGTTTTTTGCATATTTATCACACCTTCCTTTATAAAGATATTGACTTAAGCATATAAGGGTTCTCAAATCCATCAAAAAAAGAACTGTTTTGCAGGTATTAAGATCCCTACATCAAGTTATCACCTTCCTTTGCTATGGAGAATGGATCTAATAGCATGAACACTTGATTAAGTCCATTATCCAACCATCTAAAAACTTTATTATTTAGTATCTTGGATTTTGAAATATCATAGAAAAGGAATTCAATTAACTATAACTTAGCATTATAATTTAGCAAAAATAATTAATTAGTCATCATAATATAAAAAATTATTATTTAATCTTTATTTTTTTATATTTATTTATAAATTAATCATTTTTGTCCATTTCAGGTTTATTTTTAATTTATTTTTATTTTGAAAAATAAAAGGTAAAAAATTAAGTAAATATGATAAAAAGTTTGAAGAGAAAAGAAACCATTTTTAAAAAACAAGATATTATTAAATTAAACATGGTCAACACTAGTCAAAGGGCTATTAAATTATTTTTTATACTACAAAGGACTGTTTAATTATTTTCTTAATAAACTACAAGGACTAAATTATAATTAACTCAAAAACATTCTATCAATTATTATTATTGTTATTATTTCACGTGCACCATTAACAAGAATCTAAATGTACATAGTGTTTCACCATAGCATGTGACAATAAATGTAGTTCATTTGAACAATGTTTCTCTCTCTTTTTCTGGTCCCTGAGATTTTTATATTTTGGTCTCTCAAATTATTTTTCATATTTGATCCTTTAACATTGCTTAGATTTATGATTGGTCTTTGTGATTTATTTTTCATGTATGTGTAAGAAGATCTTGAGGTATCGAGAAAATATTCTATTTTTGGTTGATGCTCGATTTGGTATAATAAAATTTAATTTAATTGATTTAAAATTATCAAAGTTTAGGGGACTAAATTTGAGATTTAGATAAATATTCAGTATCTTTTTTTTAGTGATCAATTGAGTGATTTTTCATTAACTCCATTAAACATTGAAGTTATTGGTCAATTAATTCTCCATTTTAATTTTATGGAAATAATTTCATGGAAATTAATGAAAAATATTGAAAATAATTTTCATGTTTATTTATAAAATTTTCAAGATTTATTAAAAGGGAAGATGATCTTCATGGTTGCCATGGTAAAGAAATAATATTTATTTCTTTATTTACGGTGTGAAAATCTAACACTCCCTGTCATGTTTTGTTAATATTTTCTTAATGCAAATTAAATGGAAAGAAATCTTCCTAATAATCTTCTTACTGATTAAGGCGTGTTTAAAAGTGTAATTGCAGTTGTATTTTAAAGTGCTTTTCACTCGGAAATGCATCAAAATAATATTTTTTTTATTTTTTTAAAATTATTTTTCACATCAGCACATCAAAATGACCTGAAAACACTAAAAAATATTAATTTGAAGCAAAGAAAAAAATAAAAAATTTCAATTTTTGAAACGCAAAAAAAAAATAGGATTTAAATATAAATGATAATCTGGTATCGAGTTGATCTTAAAAACCATGTCGCGTATCATTGGCTGAAACTCATTATCGGAAGAACAAAAAAAAATTCTCTCTTTGTATTATTAGTTAGTTAAATGGAATAATTGGATAATGCAAGAGAAAAAACAAAAAAAAAAGAAAAACATTCAAAACACACCCAAAGAATATATTTTTTTAGAGGGAAAGGTTAATGCATGGCAATTCTATCTTTTTAATTATTCTTCATAATTTTTTTCATTCCTTCTATTAGGTTATCTCATTTGCTTAATATAGCTTATGAGGTTTAGCATACTTGCTTGGGTTTGCTCATTTTTGTTTTATTTTTACTATTGATTAATATTTTTTTTCAATTGTTCTTTTATATTTGGATTATTGGGAATTGAGCATCATAATATTTTTCAATTTGCTTTATATGAAGTTATCTTGACCTCATAACTCGGATCATAGGTTTGACATGTTATCTCAGGTTAACATGAGTTGTTTATTTATTTATTTTATTCTTAATTTCATTATTTAACATTGGGTTGTCTAAGGATTGAGATTCATGTCTTTTTTCTTTGGACAAGTGTTTTTTTTTTGTATAGGTCGTTATGATAACTTTTTTGTTATAAAAAATCATTCTATTTATTGTTGTTACTTCTTTTTCTTATCATATATTTAAATGAAGATAACTTATTGGATCCACTCAGGTTTATGACCCGAGTCATAAATTTTTTCTTACTTCATTAAAATATGTTAACAACATCTGAATAATTTTTTACATTAAAAAAGTTTAGTCTAATCTATAATGTAATGCATGTCACTATCTAATAGTATATTAATCACCAAAGGTTTTCTTAAAGTTAGTAACATACAAAGAAGAAATAATATATATCTTGGAACCGATAGTTATAAACAAACATTTAAGAACACATGCTAATCACTTTCAAATTAGAGTACACAAATAAAATAATTGATATACTACTAATAATAAAAAAAGTTTTATCTTTTTTGACAAACTACATAAAATTGATGATATAAAAAAATTTAAGAAATTATTGGTTGAATAATTCTTTTGACAAGCTAAATAAATAAAATAAAAAATTTAATTTTCATTTTTATGTTATAAATGCATAATGTAAATACTAATCGTCTATTTTAAGTCTAAATGGAAAAAAAATAAAGATAAAGTACAATAATATTTTAAAAATATTAGAAAATTATAGAAACCATTCAAAATATTTATTACTATTTAAAAAAAAGTTAAACTGAATAATTTAAAAAAATGAGAGAGATGATATCAATTAAAATCAAATTAAAAACAAAAACAAAAGGCTAAAGGCTATTGAACCTGGGAGGTCAATCTCTCTCTCTCTAACTAACTAAACAAACAACACATTATTTACTATTATATTTTCAGTAACCGAAAAATAAAGGGCCAAGCTCTTAGATCCCAAAAATAGGTGACCAGAAAGTCAGGGATCGAGCTTTGAGTTTCTAAAACATAATTTTCAACTTATTTTTACAACACCAAAAAACTATCATACGAATTTGAATAAACTCATTTCCAATCCAAAAACAAATCTCTAATCACTCTATAAACTGAAAATCCAACCAAATAATTTTTTTTTATGAGTCTCAATTTATTTATTTTTTGGCATGATTAAAAGACAACACCACCTTCATTAAACATCGTTTTTCAAGATGAATCTATTTACACCAAGATTGGCCATTTTTGTGGATGCATGTGACCCCATCGAACCTTTTTTCTCTCATCTCTTTTTTTATGATTTTTTATCTCCTCTCTCAACATTTAAGGATTAAAATGTAAGATTAAAATGTAAAATCCTAAAATAACGAGGACCAAATATGCAAAAAAAAATAAAATAAAGGACCAAAGTAAAGTTTTCCATGCCATTGCAGAAGAAAAAAAGGCTTTGTTTTTTTGTTTATGCTAATCTTGGTCATTGTTCTTTTAGATTTCTTTTTAACAATAACCTTTTTTTTTGTAAAATTAATCTTTCATTTAATGTCGGAATATTATCTAACATCTCACATATACAAGAGTATGCAAATCAAAATAAATCTTAAAATATAAAATCATGTCAACATAACTTCTAAGGAATAGGTAAAAGAAGTTTCAATGACCAAAATGTAAAGAACTAAAAACTTGAGGATATGAAAGAAAATATAGCCCATGAATAGTTTCTCCATGAATAGTGAAAAAGAGCGTGGATGAACATTGTCATAACCCCTTTTTTACCCCTCTATTTTTTAACATATTTCTAAAGAATACAAGAATTTCCAAAAAAATATATTTTTGATGTAATTCAGCTAATTTTTAGACATTTTGATGATTTTGTTTTGCTTGTTGTATTCATGTTAATGATTTTTCAAAAGTAAAAAATTCATAAGAATTAAAAAAGAGAGAAAGAAAAGAAAATTAAAGACAAAGAAGAAAAAATGTGTAGTGTACATAATGAAGGACCAAAATAACTAATACAATAAGAATATTATAAGATGGGGTTAGAGTATTCTTAGAATAAGAAATAAAAAATAAGAATATTCCTAGGTGGGGTGGTATAAATAGAAAAAAGAATGTGTCAAAAAAAATACTAGCCTCTATAGAGAAATTTGAAAAAAGAAAAAGGAGAGAAAAATGAGGAGGTGTAAAAATAAACCCTAGCCAGAATTGGGAGATGGAAAAAATTAGGAAAAAAAAAAGGGATAGAAATCCTAACCAAGGTGTATAAGAAAAAACCTGGCCTACCTTTCTTCCCCCACAAAATCCTAGCCTCCATCTTATTTTCCCTTATAGTGGAAGAAAAACTTTGGAGGAGAGATTTTGAAGGGAAAAAAAAAAGAGAAGAAGAAAAAAGGAAGAGAAGGGCTCATTATTTTTGGACTTTATCTCACTAAACTAGAACTTTTCTTTCTTTCAATTATATTGATCAATCTCCATTTCTTTCGGCCACCATCCAGACCTCTTCTCTAGTGGAGTCGTCATGCTGTTAGATTGTGACAAATAAGGAACTTTCTAAACTTAAGGGAAAAATAAAAATAATAGAGTCATCACCTAGTAATTAAAGGAGACTAGGAGTCTTAGAATAGATATTGGTCTTATATATATTTAGGTACTAGATTAGTTATGCTTAAGGGAATATCTACATCACCCTTATTGCATCCTTTGAAACGAAAGGTAACCTTTGATATATGTTTTTATAAATTTATTATATGCATGCTATTAGTTATCTAAATTTATTTCTACACTTATTTTCTAATTATTTTAATAAAAAATGATATTATTCCCTACAAATAGGAGACTCATTGATAATAGATATTTTTATGTTAATTCTTAAAAATAACTGATTTTGTCGATTTAGAAAAAAAATTAATGTTAATCCCTAAAATAGGAGATTTTGTCAATTTAAATTTTTTTCAACGTTAATCCCTAAAGTAGGCTATCTAGTATATTTTATAATTTTGGATAGTAATTCCTAAAAATAGGTGATTTCATCAATTTACAAAAATTTGGATGATAATCCCTAAAAATAAAAGATTTCATCGGTATGAGAAAATCTCTCTAAATTGATGAAATTGTCTATTTTTAGAGATTATTGTTAAGATTTTTCTAAATCGATGAAATTATCTATTTTTAAGGATTATTGTCCAAAATTCCTAAATCAATGAAATAACTTATTTTTAGGGACTAATATCAAAATTTTCCTAAACCGATGAAATTGCTTATTTTTAAGGACTAAGTTCAAAGTTTTTCCTAAATTGAAGAAATTGTCTATTTTTAGGGATTAGCATAAAAAAATTTCATTTATCGATAAGTCTTCTATTTTTAAGGACTGACATTATTTTTTATTAAAATAAATCATAAATAATCTTAGAAATAAATTTAGATAATTAATAGAATGCACAAAATAAATTTAGAAAAACATATAGTAAAGATAACATTTCATTTGAAATAATAAAGCAGTGGTGATGTTGATCTTTTCTTGGGTATAACTAATCAATTACTTGAATTTCTAAGACTAGTTTCTATTTAGAATTTTTAATTTTCTTTAATTATTAGATGGAAATTCCATTATTTTTATTTTTCATTTTAATTCTTAGGAGTGCATAATTTATCACGGTGTGACAAATATAAATATGCATAGTGAAACAATGATTTATTTTAGTTTTAGTTTTAATTTCTTTGTTAATGTTAATATGGAGTAGTGACAATAGTAAAAAAAAAAAAACTTATAAGATATTTGGTACATGGATTCTCAGATATCCTCGACATTGCTAAGCTTATAATATTTATACTTGGCTAGAAATAAAAATTTAGTAATATGTTTTTATTGGGTCGGGGTTTATGCAAAAAATCCATAATGAATTTAAACAAACTTACTATTATACCCTTAAGACATAATGTTTATAAGATTCAATAATAAATTTAAATTTATAAGAAAATGAAAAATATCAAGGTTGATTTGGACTTACTTGGTTTCTATTCTTTGAATTTTTTTGGATGGTTTTGGCATTTTTTTTTTTTTTGCAATTTCATCATTCTTTAGTTTTTTTTCCTATCAAATCTATTTTTTTATATTGTTTTATTTTTTTTACCCTAGAATTTTTATATTGATTTATTATTATTATTATTATTATTATTATTATTATTCCATCTTCCAACATTTTATTAGTCAGATGTTTAGCTTGTTAGTTGAGTTCGAGTCTAAATTTAACAGTTTGCAGGTTTAAAATATTAACCCTGATTTATGATGTTGACATAGGTTTTTTTGGTTTTTTTTTTAGCTTTTTCCACTATTCTCCAACATTTTTTTATTTTTTAATTCATTTTCTTTTTAGGTTGTTTTGAAAATAACACCAGTTGCTTTGGTGTTTTTTTGTTTGTTTGTTGAATTTAACTTTTCTAAAGAAATTTTGTTTTTAAATTAAATTAAATTGATTGATTTCATCATTCAACATTTAATTTTTTATATGTTAAGCTCTTGGATTGAGCCTGGGTGAAGAATTTAATGGATTGTGAATTCAAGAATTTAACCCGAATTTACAAGGTTCATTTTGACTTACTTGGTTTTTTTTCTTTTTTTAAGCTCTTTTTTTTTCTTTTCATATTTCATCATCTAACATTCCTTTTTACTCTCTTTCTATATGATTTATCTTTATTTTTAAAATAACAAGGGTTGCCTTGAGTTTTGTTTGGTTAAATTTCCCTTCTTTAAAAAGAATTTTATTTTTTAATTAAATTAAAATTATTGATTTCATCATCTA
>Ga0325414_1001940_pt1 | contig 20514 bp, 10 predicted proteins | sample PopdelMetagenome_8_FD_206183 | JGI IMG/M metagenome (GOLD analysis project Ga0325414, IMG submission 206183) | Populus deltoides microbial communities from Bellville, Georgia, United States - Leaf-PdKOR-R3 | ecosystem: Host-associated > Plants > Phyllosphere > Phylloplane/Leaf | place: USA... | reverse complement strand
TTATAAAATGAAGCAACACCAAAGATATAAAACCTAATCTTTCCTTCCTAACCCCAATACTTTTTTAGCCATACCAGCTGCATAGAAGCCGTATCCATTGCAAATAAGCACAGAAGGAATCTAAGCCACACACAAAAGACTTCAAAGCAAGCCATACCAAGTATTGTTTCCTCTATTTGATTTAGCATATTAACACATAGTTGTTAGATTAGTGATTGCTTTTGCTGCTGAACTAAGAAGTTGGCATTGTTGATTTGCTAATTTGAAAACAAGAGTAATAAATAATATGGTAGAGTTTTCTATCAATATTTGTAGTAGTTTCACAATTTTAACACTTGCAAGATATCAAGGATGGAAGGTGAGTGGTTTCAGAATATTCTTAAAAAAAAATGGACTCTCAAAAATTAAAAAATATATATCAATGGAATCCCATACAGTAAGTAGGCTAGAACACAGACAAGACACCAAAAAACAAGAAGAAAAAGGAAAAGAAACTCCTGTGTCTTCCGCACACTACAATCATGTGTTGTTGGACCATTGTTTTCTACCTTTCACTAGTACCTGCTAGGCTACTAACTCTGTATACAGTTTTTATGTTGCCACTTAGGCACACCCAAATCATTGGCCAAAAAGGGTTCTTGAAGGAGGGATCAGTATCCCTATATTATCAGTAACACTAGCAAGGAAACTGTCACTGGAATTAATCATCATAGCACTCGGCAGGAACTACAATGACAGCACAGTGAAGATCCTTACATCTGAAGGATGCTTAAATTTCTCAAATGGCCAGATTAGAGAATGTAATTAATTAATTAAATGACATCACTGCAATTAAATTCCTCTAATCATGTTAATTAATTAGCATGATTAGAGAATGTGAAATCTAATCCAGGGTTAACTTTTGATTATGGAATTCGATATTAGCAATGCTCATTACACTGCCAAATTTGTTGGATGCTGAGGTAGGTGGTGCCAATAACTTGAAGGCAAACGATACGATTAATTGGAAAGATGGGAATAACATCATTTCCCTATTATGAAATTAAAAAATAAACTAAAACTAATATGCATTTTCTTCTGGAATCCACGATGCTTTTTATTTTTTTTTTCCGGTCATTGAACTTTTTTCTCATTGATTTGATTTTTTGTTGTCAAATTAAAGGCTCATTACTTTTAATATGTTAAGCAATGTTAAAATTAAAAGACATGAGATGAAATCGAAAAACATAAAAAAAACCAGGTGATCATTTTAAAATTGACTTATAAAGTCAACTTTGGTCCTTTTACTTTACAACCTACCATTTTTCAATACCTTTAGTTTTTCAAAAATTTCTTTCTTGTCCAAAACTTCATTTATTTTATTTTTCAGTTTTTGATTTTAGTTAGGAGTGAGAAAGTAGAGAGAGAAAATTGTTTATTAATATTGATTTTGACCACCAAAATGATCAATCTTGATGCAAACAAATTTCATTCGATAAGATGAGTTCCACTGGTGTCTTCTTTCACTTTCAAATTACATAAGAGAATGGATTTGATCTCGAAAGTTTTTTGGGTTTCAGCTTGATTTTTTTAATTTGGATTATTGTTTTAGGTTATTTAAAGACATAAACAAGTTTATTTAGGTCTCTAAGATGTTTTTTTTATTAAACAATGGTTGCAAATAAATTTTTGAATTTAAAACACCTCACCCTTGACTTTCTAGTGATTCTCTCATTGCTAAAATCTGAGCAAAGTAGACAATGCATCATTGCCTGTTATATATATATTTTTAAAGTTGGGGTAAATAAAAATAACAATGAAGGTCTAGGTGTGTGAGTCTGGGCTGGCAAACCTGTGTGCCTCGACTTTTTTATAAAGGCACAAGCGTACTGAACCACCCATACCCGCTCACTTGGATCTTTTTTTGGGTACTTTGGTTTTTTTTCTTTTGATTTTTTTTAATCTCATCCTTAGATATTGGTTTTTTTTATTTTTTTTTCAACTTCATCTTTCAATATTTATTTTATTTTAATTGGTTTTTGTTATTTATTTTATTTTTCTTTTTATAGATTTATTATGGTTTCAAATAAACATCCCGTCAATTTATTAATACTTGATTTTATAAATATTTATTTTTTATAATCATCCAAATTATTTTTATATTCACCAAATCAATCGGGTTACATTGAATTAATATTCATATAGTTTTCTTTCTATTAAAAAACATGTTATAGCATACTCATTTGTTTTTTTGTGTTAAAAAAATATTTATCTCAGCCATGGTAAGAGATGATAACATTCAAATTCTACCCATGTCAAGTGTTTAAAAACATTAATTTCCTCCTACCATCACCTGTTTTATAATCTTGCGGTTTTTTCTACAATGCTTCTGGAATTTGCCCTTTTCCAGTATAGTTTCCATTTTTTTTTTTTGGCTAAAACTAACCCATCCCCTGACCACGGGTTAAATGTCATTAGATTCTAAGAGAATTTTTCATGTCATTGGTATTTGAACAGAGTGTATTAACTTAAATTAGTAAAGATCCATTATTGCGTGTACATTTGACTTCATTTTTTAAAGTTTATATGTCAAATCATGACATGTGTCAGGCAATAATTGATCATTTCTAATTTAAATTAAGAAATGGATCAAATCGAATCAATCAATTTGTTCAGAGACTATTGACACTTTTTTTTTTTTTTTGTTGTTAAGAGGACTATAATCTATAATTTTAAAATTCGATCCGGTTGGGTAGATCAACTTGGGACCTGGCTAATCCGGTAATAAAATCGGGTCGGGTTGAAGAAAACATGGGGAAAAGAAAAATTCGATGTGACCCGGCGACCCGATCAAGATTTAGTTGCAAACTCGTTGACTTTTTTTTTGTTTTTACAAAAACGATGTCGTTTTGATTAAAAAAAAGAATTGACCCAGCCGACTCGATGACCTGGTCAAAACCCGGAACCCAGACCTTGGACATAATTTAGCCTTTTTTTTTCCTTCCCAAAGCGGTTTATTTTCTTTTAAGAACATATGGGGCACTTTCTGAAATAATATAACAAGAGTTATTATAGGCCATGGTTGAATTTTATAAATAGTCAATTAACCTTTGACCAATAGATCCTCTTATAATACACTAGCAGATTCAATATAAACAGTAATATCTTTAGATTTGTTTTCACAAATTACGGTAATTGGATATTTGTGAAATATATTTTTTTTTTACAGAATTTTAGATGTTTTTTTAATGATATATTATTGATGTACCACTGTTTAGGACAATAAATTTAAGTTCAAACATGGCAAAGGAAAAGAGTAAAGCTATAATACACAATGCACATGAGAAATATATATATATATACACACACACACACACTTGATATGGAGTTATTACCTTGTACTAAAAACCATATTTATATTATAGTTTTTAATTTTTGTTCATTTTTTAGAATGGTATTCATATTATAATTATATCTATGTGACTTTGACATGGGAGAGTTCACTGCAACTAATGACAACAAATATACATTTTTTTAGATGCATCGGGCTTATGAAACACAATTTTCAATGTAGTATGTATGGTGTTTTTTATTCAATAAAGAAAGTATGGTCTTCTTTAAGATCTTTATATTGATTAAATTCTTTAAGATCTTTATAATTAAAGAGTTTATGAAATACTTAAATAGATAGAATTCTAAGACAGTTCTGGAGAGTGATGAGCTCCGATTTTATCCCATGGGCTTGAAAGCCAAGCCAAGGCTTGAGATAAAATTATTAATTTCCTGGTTCTGACAATCTAATCCCTCTTTTCTTAGCGAAATGACTGATGGATTATGCTCAATACTTACAAAAGATACCATTCTTAGAGTTTAAGGACTCTCGGATGATTATGTTAATATTAAATGAGAGAAAAAACAATACTTTTTTAGAAGAAAGCCCTAGAAATAGATATGTCATTTATAGCAGAGAAAAATCGAACCTGCCTCACGAAGGTTACATTAGTTTCTTTTATAGCTCTTGAGGTCCCCTTTTATGAAAGAGGAAAAGGTTCACATGTCATCCAAATATATTTTTTTTGTTAGGATAAAATATCTTTGATTCATCAGAGTAAAATATATCTAACTGTAGGTCTGATGATTCTTGAGACCCACACAAGCTTAATTGCTGAGCCCGACGATATTGGTGGGTCTGATGATTTGCTAGATCCACACAAGTATGGGCACAACGCTTAGTTCAGCCTATAGATGGTGGCTCTGACAGTTCACTAGACCCATACACGTTTAGGCTCAACGCTTGACAGAGCTTAGGGGTGGTGGGTTTGGCGGTTCGCTAAAACCACACAAGTTTGGGCTAAATGTTTGGCTGAGTCCGGATACAGTAGGTTTGGTGGTTCACCAGACCCACATAAGTTAAGGCTTGACACTTAGATGAACTCGAAGATGGTGGGTTTAGCAGTTCGCCAGACTCAGACATATCTGGGCTCAACTCTTGGCTTAGCTCAAAAGATGATGGGTTATCACCCTAAATTTTATTTATTTGTTTGGAAAAGAGGACTCAGAAAAAAAATACTAATCCATCAATAGCCCTCAAATCTCTGTGTATTATACATAAAGATTTTGAAAACCTCCTACCATCAGCAAATAAGAGTTGTTTTACCTTCCCCAAAAGATTTATGTGTCCCATATAGGACTGTTAAGATTTTTAAGCCTAGGTGACTTGTCTTTACTATGAGAAGGTGTCTATTAGGAAACAAAATGGTGGCTTGCATTAAGTACGATAATTTAGTAAGCTTTTAGAGATCGGTAATGATACAAAAAGTCGCTCATCCGACAGTGGGAGTAAAAGTTTTTTTTTCTTTATAACCTAAGTCATTTTCTTCTTGTGAATTTTCTTTTACTTTCAATCTTTGTGATTTTTGAAAACTTATGCCCGTAGTAAGACCCTAAATTATCTTTGCCACCTTTATTCTTGACTAAAAAGGGAAAACTATTTCAGACATCTCTTTCATCAAAACCTTTTTCCATATTTTTCTTTTACTCAGAACAAAAAAGGACCTTAGGAACATCATATCTGTTTCTAAAAAGAGAAGCATTCCATCCCCTGACGAGGAGTTCAAGTTTCAACTTGAACCTAAAAGAAGTGACAGGGGACACGGTGCCTCATATTAGGACCTAGGGTGTGGGAAAATGCCATATTGACTACCTCCTCTGATAGGGAATAGAAGAGAAGATCTCTTGGGAGGAGTCCATCTTTTGCCTCTTTCAGAGACTTTCAGGAAAGATGGAGGTTGCCTCAGAATCCCAAGGATGATGTTCCCAACAACATATATGTTGCGGACATGGAATTCATTACTCGTAACCAACCTGGTACGTATATAGCCCAAGTGCTTTACCCTAATGAGTGTATCATCCAACTGACACTGGACACCTTCTAATGTTATTTTAAAATTACCGCCCTCATTTGCATGTATGCAATGAGATACTCATTTTCTCTCCAAGGATTTATGAGGGATGTTTTCAGCTATTACTAGCTGGGTCCAGGCCAACTATAACCCAACGGGTGGACAATCGTATCCTCTTTAAAAATATTATGCAGAATGGTTAGGCTCGAGTCCATGGTAAATTTTTTCAGGTGTTGCTACCAACTGGTCACTAACATTGATAGCAACAACGATGTGTTGTGGTTCTTTACCTTTTCTAAAAAGAGCAATGGTGCTATGAGAACACGTTGATTGTGAAGCCAATGTCTGTCAAGAAGTAAAGAAGGAGATATTTGGTCATAAGATATGTTTAGATGGTCAATCGCTGAGAGGGGTTGCATTCAATTTAGGGTTATTCCCAATACTAAAGGGTCCCCAATACAAAGTAAATAGTAAGCTTTGTCTAAGCTCGGATAAGAAGAAAAACTGTGTCATACTTGATTTGATCCATAACGACTATGAAGTCAATAAGTGACCAAAGAATATTACTAGGCTATTTGGCAAGGTATAAAGCCATCTTGCCATTTTCATTTGTTTTCGCCTCATTTCAAAATCTAACCTCTCTTTGTCCCTACAAGGCTAATAACTGAAGGAGAAGGAGATGCGTCATGAGATCCTCCTATAAAGAGCTTGCCCGAGGGGTCTTTGTCTTGTGCCACAAGTGGAGGCAAAGGTGAATAGAGGAGGGGAGACTCCCCCATCCTCATTGGGGAACTTCTTGTTCTTGAAAGCCCTGCCTCTGTAGAGATAATAGTCGGGGTTATAGTTTTACCCAAAGCTGGGGGTTGTGATCTTCCCTTGTCCATGGAAGAAGTAAACTTGACTCTCTCTACAGTGATTACGGGTGCAAATATCAATTTCAAGAAAAGAAAAATCTTTCCCCTTTTAAAAACTTATACTTAGTCCCACCGATAAAGGCTCATGCGGTGGTGTTCCTTTTGCCTTAATTTCTTGCTTTACCAGTTGAGGAAGTGGTAGTTAGGACCACTATCGGAGTTGGCACCAAGGAGTTTAAGGACATTTTCTCTTGGCTTTGGGTTGTAATCCATTTGATTTTCCAACTATGACGGATAAGGAGAGGCAATTTATAGAGGCTATGGTTGAAGGGAGAATGTGCCTCAAGGAGGCTGGCCTTAAGATGGTGAGAACACTAGAAAGGGTCCTCACCATCCCATCAGATAACCCTATAAAGTTTCCATCGCCATTTAACTTTAACTATCCAAATGACTTTTAATGTAAGGAAAAATAAATGCTATTATGGAGGCCAAGTTGGGGAGTATTGAGATGGCCTATACTAAGCTAAGGGATAAAGCACAAGGCCTTGCCCTTGATTTGAGTTCTTGGAAAAAAAATGCTTGAGGCGTCCTACAACCAGGTGGTTCCCTTGAGGCAGAAACTTCTTGAAGCTAGGGCCTTCCAAGTTAGTTTATGGGATGAGCTTGTTGCCATATGGGCTGAGCTTGCTCCTACTAGAGAGGAAACACAACATTCCCAAATGAAGTTAAAGGCCTTAAGGGACTTTCTTGAGGAGATCATTTTATCTTCATACTGCTTTCCATTAGCTTAGAGTCCTTATGTAGAGTTCTTGTTTGTGTCCAATACCCATATTTATAAGATTATTTTTTGGATCTAATGTTCATATTTAGGAGATCAATTTCTAGGTCTAACGCCCATACTTAGGAGATCATTTTTGGATTCAATGCCCATACTTAGAAAATTAATTCTGGGTCCAACATATATACTTAGGAGATCATTTTTGGGATAGGCGGTGAATCACCTAACCTTAGGAGATTTTATGATAGTTCTACCTTATAGAAACCGAAAAGGGATATCTTTTACAGGTGTCTACTCATTATTGATGCAATGTTTATCCTATTCTTTAAGAAAAGTGTGATCGCACCAGGAAGAACATGTCAATCTCTTGCAAATGTGTTGTAGCACTAAAGAGACTTCATTACTTTCAAAGTAAATGTGCTATCGCACTAAGAAGAGTAAATCCATCCTATTTTTGAAAGATTTGAGAGGCTTACACCCTAAGAAGACCCTACCTATCCCCGTTGCTAATGCAGTGTCTATCCCATCCTTGAAGAAAAGTACAATCGTACCAGGGAGAATATGCCGATCCTTTCTAAGGTAAACTATGTCGTAGCACTAAAGAGACATTCATTACTTCCAAACTAAATGTGCCATCACACTTGGGAGAGTAAGTCCATTCTATCTTTGGAAGATTTGAGAGGCTTATGCCCTGAGAAGACCGTATCCATCCTCAATGTTGATGTAATGTCTATCCCATCCTTAAAGAAAAGTGTGGTCATATAAGGGAGAACATGTTAATTCATTCTAAGGTAAAATATATCGTAGCACTAGGTAGACGTTCATTACTTCAAAAGTGAATATGCTATCACACTAAGGAGAGTAAATTCATCCCATCTTTGAAAGATTTGAAAGGCTTGCATCCTAGAGAGACCATATCTAATCCCGTTACTAATGCAATGTCTATCTCATCATTGAAAAAAAGTGCGATCACACCAGGGAGAACATGTCAATCCCTTCTAAGGTAAAATGTTTCGTAGCACTAGGGAGACATTCATTACTTTCAAAGTAAATATGTTATCACACTAGGGAGAGTAAATCCATCTCATCTTTAGAATATTTGAGAGGCTTGCACCCTTGAAAGATCGTATCCATCCTTGTTGCTTATGCAATGTTTATCTCATCCTTGAAAAAAGTGCAATCACACTAGGAAGAACATGTCAATCTTTTTCAAGGTAAAATGTGTTGTAGCACCAAGGAGACACTCATTACTTAAAAGTAAATGTGTTATTGCATTAAAAATAATAAATCCATCTCATCTTTGTAAAATTTGATACTTGAAGAGTAGAAATCATTTGTTATTTTGAACAATATAATTCATATGCTAGAAAGTTACATTTCTAGTCATTGACCATAATATATTTTTATCTCGCTTTGTGGCCCTAAAAAGAAAAAAGGGAATTCCTTTTCTTTTATGAAGGTTTTCTGGGTAGTCATTTAAAGAACTCTTCCCAAATAAATATAATTCCTTTAGTTATTGTGAAACTATGGCTGGTGAAAGAGGAGGTAACCTCCCTACTTAGAGATCATCTACCCTGTCAGGTTCACAAGTTTAGTAGGTGTTCTTGGTTAGCAATGACTCCTGGAGTTGCACGGATTGAACCAATACTCTGTTGGTAGCTATTGAAGGCTTTCCGAAACCTCGAAGTTCTAACTCCAATAGTAATTAAGGATGATAATGGTAATGAAGTCATTAGTTTGCAATAACTCCTGAAGTTACAGGGTTTGAACCATTATCCTGCTGGTACTTGTTGAAAATTTTTCAAAACTTCAAGGCTCCAAATTCAATGGTAATTAGGAATGATAACAACATGGCTCTTGGAGGAGCAATTAATGACATTTTGATCATTTCCCACAGACAGCGCCACTAATGAGATCCAATTTTATCCCATAGGCTTGAAGGCCAAGCCGAGGTTTGGGATAAGATTATTCATCTCCTAGTTTTGACAATATAATCAATCTTTTCTATGCAAAATGGCTGATAAATTATGTCAATACTTGTAAAAGGTCCCATCTTTAAATTTTAAGGACTCTATGATGATTAAGTCAATATCATATGAGAGAAAAAACAATCCTCTTTTAGAAGAAAACCCTAGAAATAGATATATGTCATTTGTAGTAGAGAAAAATCAAACCTGCCTTGTGGAGGTTACATTGGTTCTTTTTATAGCTCCCGAGGTCTCTCATTTCAAAAAAGAGGAAAAGATTCACATATCAACCAAATATCTTTGTCTTATTAGGATAAAATATCTCTAACTTATCAAAGTAAAATATCTTTGATTCATTAGAGTAAAATATCTCTGACTGTGGTTCTGGTGGTTCTTTAGACCTAACACAAGTCTAGGCTCAGCTCTCAGCTAAGCTCGAAGGTGGTGGGTCTGGTGGTTTGCCAGATCTACATATGTTTGTGCTCGGCTCTTAGCGGAGCTCGCAGATGGTTGGTATGGCAGTTTGCGAGACCCACGCATGTTTAGGCTTAATGATTAGGTAAACCTAGAGAAGGTGGGTCTGTTGGTTCACCAAACCTACATAAGTCTAGGCTCAGTGCTTGGTCGAGCCTAGAGATGGTGAGTTTGACTTATCAAAATAAAATATCTTTGATTGTGGGTCTGGTAGTGCTAGAGCCACACTTACCTAGGCTTAGTGCTTGACTGAGCCTAGAGATGGTGGGTCTCGCGGTTCACCAGACCCATGCATGTGTGGGTTTAATGATTGGCCGAGCTCAGGGATGATGGGTTTGGTATTTCCCTAGATCCATATAAGTTTGGGCTCAACGATTGGTTATGCTCGAAGACGATGGGTCTGGGGGTTTGTTAGACCCACATATTTTTAGGCTCAATATTTGACTAAACTCATCAATGGTGGGTCTGGTGATTCGCTATGTTCGGGTTCAGTACTTAGTTGAGTTCAGAAATAATGGTTTATCACTATAAACAATGTTCATTTGTTAAAAAAAAAGGGATCTAGGACAAACAAATGAATGTTAATCAATCTGAGGGCAAACATGTATTGTTATTTTGATGGGCCATAAATTTTTTATCTAAATATCTAATTGACATAAATTTTACCAATCTAAAATATTGATTCAATGGCACATAACCTAATGATGTAGGGAAGTCATTAGATGTTTTTGGAATCAAGATTTACTTCAAAGACCTAATTTTAAATCTTTTTGTGATTCAAAACATTAGAACTGTTCCAGATTGCTCATGTTTATTTATTTATTTATTTTGTATTTAAGAATTAATTCCATATTTTCTATTATTTTAATTTCCCTGTCCCTTGTTCTCCAAGAAGAGATTTGTTTTGTTTGGTTTTCTAGGCTCTTAATTATTAGTTCTCAATAATTCATCGTTTTTAAGACTTGTGAGGTTGTTTACAATTTTAACTCCTTTTTTTTTATTTAAAGTTTTTTAGTACAACAAATCACGTCACTTCACTGTACACTACTACATCATGATTAAATTAAATTTGTTTATTAAGCTTCTCAGAGTTGACTGAAGTGTATAAACCATGTGGCTGCACTCATCCTGGGGGTATATGAATGAATTATGAACATCGTATTCATGATATCCTTTTCACAATATTCTAGTAATCATAACTCAGACATGCCAAGAATTCCGGTTGTTTTGAATCTTGTGAATCCAATATTCTAATGTCTTCCCACATACGTACACAAAAATAGTGCCAAGGATCACTCCAATGAGGTCAATATGTTTTCTACCCCTTTGTTTTTCTGCACTGTTAGGCCTGCGGTTTGGTCCTCGTGATTCAATCCTAGATGAATACTTAAATTTTAGGTACAGTTCTGATTATGTTGGATACTCTTACTAATTGTTTGTAGTTGAATAAATACCATTGAAGCCATAATTTGAATGATAAATAGGTATGTTATCCAGGATAAGTGTTAGATAATCTACTCAAAAAACAATTACATTAAAACGGGCTGAAGAACAAATTAATCTTTAGAAAAAGATAAAAGAAAAACCATGAAAGCATTGTTTTTCATTGTATAATTCACTTGCCTAACTACTTGAGGGTATGTTTAGTATTGTGATTTATTATGCTTTTAGTAATATAGAATATTGAGTCCTACATATTATAAGTTGAAAGTAACATTGAAAAGATAAAACATGTCAAAACAATGTTATCATATGAAGTTATATTCAGATAAATTAATAATCTTGATTAAATAATATTTTATTTGATTTTAATCTAAATTTAAAATTTAAATAATATCTTGATTAATCAAGTTTTATTATTCCAATAGTATTAATTTATAAAGATTTAACTATAATTTATTTTTTTAAATAATCTTATTTATTCATGTTCTTTGTTCTTAATATTTTTTTTTTAAATTCAGGATTGTCACATTACCAAATTACCTCTTTTTCTGTGGCAACTAGAAAGATTTAGTCACCAGAAAAAGAAGAGGTGGTAGATATATGCTACAAAAAACCTAAAAAAGGTGATAATTTTATTGTGAGAGAAGAAGAGGTGGGTTTCAATAGTATTTCTTTTTTTTTTTGGTCTTATAAGTCTTTTTCTTTGGTTATTGAAATTTTATTTTTCAATTTTATCTTTCAAAATTATATTCATAAGAAATTGAGTTTAAAAATTTATTTTATTTTATTTTCTATGACGTTATTGGGTGTAAAAATTGATCTAATATTTTATTGATGCTCAAATTTTTTTTAAAAAAATTATTTTTATAGTTTGCAAAAAATAAAAAATGAGGGGACGATAATTGGTATTGAGGCAAAAATGCAGCTTTTTTTTTTCATCGTTCATTCAACACCTTTTAAAAAAATTTGCCTTTGGATTTGTTTTCAATTTCTTTATTGGTCCCTTTAGTTTGATAATTATACATTTTGTTCCAAAACTTAATTTTTCACATTTTAGTCATTGAATTTAAAACAAGAGAGAGAATGATAAGAAAAAAAAAGCATACGAGAGAGAAGACAATCAATTAGCAAGATTCTATTAAGTAAAACAAATATAATTTGATGTCACTACGTTCATGTTGATGATAGGAGTGTCATTAAGGCTTTTAGAACTTCCATATTCCTATAAAAAATAGATCAAGTTTGATAAAGATTTTTTTGTTTATTTTGTGTGTTTTGACCTGATTTAAGGATATTTTAAGCGGAGAAATTAGTCTATTGAGATTCTAAGAGTGTTTAATAGTTGTTTTAAAGTTAAAATAGGATAAAAATGGTTTCTTGAGTCCAAAAAACCCCAGCTTAATTTTCTGATGATCTTTACTATGGTTGAAATCTAGGCAAGAAAATGACATATTATCTACCTCAATAGATACTATTAAAAGGATGTGTTAATCCCTATTAACCTTCAAAATAACAACTCTGCTTATTATTTCAAAAATTAATGAGTGACTTAAAACATTTTTTTATTTTTTAAAAAATATTTATTATTATTATTTTGAAGAACTTATGAAATGAGTGTTTGACCCATATGAATGGTGAATCATGGGATTTGGCCGAATCTATTTAACATGCCTTGAAGGGAACCATTCATATCCTTTTAGTCTAATCCACACACACACACACACACACACACACACACAAACACATATATGCCGAAAATAAAATTAAATAATGTGTACACACAAATTCCTCATAATCGCAAAGACATATTTATTATAAAATTTGCAAATTAAAATAAATAACGCATTAGAATTTACAATTTTAAAACATCTAACACATTATACTTCATGATTACAGAAATCAAACATATTAAAATCAATAGTTTAATAACAACATGAACACATTAAAAATTCATAATCAACACATTAAAATTGACAAATTAATATAACAACACATTAGAATTTTACGATTAAAAACATCAAACACATTAAAATAAATAATTTAATAATAACATCAACATATTGGCATTTTTGCAATAAAAATGTTAAACACATTAAGATTGACAAAAAATACAACAAATTAAAACAATTAAAGACATATCAAGCACATTAAAATTGATTTAAAACAACATTAATACACTAAACTCCATTATTAAAAACATAAACACAATAAAAATTCACAATTTACTTACAAACTTGTTCATGATTTAACTAGCAATTACTCATAATTATTTTTAAATCATTCAATATAAAAATCACAACAAAATCACAATCAAAATAAGGATGCTTGTTTATTATTTAAAAGCTATATTTAAACCATTTAATCCCAAAAAAATCTCGAACAATCCAAACATCCATATAAGAATTAGCTTGAAGTTGTTGGAATTCGGCGAGGTGGTGGTGGCAGCAAGTGGAGGCTACAATATACATGGATGGCTGCTACTATTGGCATGTGGTTGCATGCGACATTGAAGGGTAAGAGGTGTGTGAGGTCTTCCATGTGGTAGACCAGTCATTCCTCTTGCTGCTGACACTAACAATGAGGCTCATGAATTTTGGAGAAAGTAGATTAATTAAGTTGAATTTTTAGCATCCTCCTTCTACTAGTTTTCTCCTTTGTCTTTCTTTATCATGGTTTATTCATACTACTACCATCACCACTTGTTATATGGGAACTCACGGTGTTTGGGAGATGCACGTGGTTTATGGTGGAGGTGGAGTTATAGCTAGCGTTGGAGTGGAATCAATGGTTGTTCACGACTAGAGATGAGGCTAGCGATGTGGGGTCACTAGAGGAGAGGGGATTTCTCGACCAGGCTATTATTGTTGGAAACTCAAAGCTCTAAACACATAATCTCATTTATTAATTAATGAAATTGCAGCTTTATAAAAGCCTTACAAAACAAGAATGAAATCAAAACAACCACATTTACAAGTCCTAAAGACAAGGTGAATTTGTTACAGAATAATTCAAAGTCTAAACTAAACCCTTATAACCAGGGCTTTATTAATAGAACAGTAACTAAGACTATATTAAATGTGATAAGTCTTATTGACTTAGTCACCAAGAGACCTACAGCTCCAATAAATCCTCCCTTAAACTGATCTACAAACTGCATTCAGTTTACTTTTGGTGCTAAGCAAACGCCAAGCATGTCTCTCAATATCAAGAAAGCCTACAACTTCAAGGGCTTAGTCATAATGTTAGCAATTTGATCTTTTGAACCATAATGCATTAATTCAACAACCCCATCCTTTGTTAAATCATGAAGAAAATTAAATCTAATGTCAATGTGTTTACTTTTACCATGCAAAACAGGATTATTTAAAAGTTTAATAGCTGAGCTATTATCATAAAAGACCATAGTGCACTTGCACTTACTTTGTTCATGACCAAGCGTTTCGAGAATTCTACGCATCCACACACCTCACAGAGGCTGCAACTATGAACTCTGCTTCAGTGGAGAGTGTGACCACCGACTGCTTCTTTAAGGACTAAGCCACAACGCTTAAACTTAATAAGAACACATACTCCAGCATAATCTTTTATAACCTCGTGGTTGCTCAATAAACACTACCTCATTCAACTTACCGTGAAAAAATACACTCTTCACATCAAGTTGGTACATACTCCACCCTTTATAAGCTGCAAGAGCTAGAATCATTCTAATGGTATCCCACGAGCTATGAGAGCAAACACCTTGGTATAGTCTATTACAAATTGTTAGGTGTATCCCTTGGCCACAAGGCGAGCTTTATATTTATCAACCTCCCCATTCTCGTTCAACTTGGTCTTAAGTATCAATTTCACCCCTATCTTTTTGGCTTCATCTGGCAATGTAGTTAACTCTTAGGTTCCATTCTTCTCGATGGCTTTAATTTCTAAATCCATAACTTCACTCCATTTTGTGCTCATGATAGCTTTTTCAAAGGACACAAGATCACCAAATGAAATGAACATCACAAAATTATTCCTTTCCTCCTCAGACAGACTCTCACAACTTACATAATCCTCCATCTATAATGGTTATTGTCTTATCCTCCCTTGAACAGGATTTGAAGAATTATCTTCAGCTGATTCATTTGATTAAAGACTAGTAATTTTTTCTTTGACTTGCTCTTCTTCTTTACTGGCATCTTCATTCTCCTTCTCCTCTAATTCATCTTCATCTCCTCACTCAAGAACATCATGGTTAGTTTCTTCAACAATTTTACCCCAATTCTACTTCTCATCTTCCTCAAATACAATGTCTCTGCATATAACAACTTTTCTTGACACAGGGTCTACAATCTATAAGCTTTAGATTCTTCACTTAAACTTAAGAGAACACATTTGAAACTCTTGTCATCAAACTTTTGCTTTTTGTTGTTAGGAATATGTACATGACCAATACAACCAAACATCCTAAAATGATTAACAAAAGGTTTAAAACCACATTATACTTCCTCTGGAATCATATCCTTCACTGCTAGTGTAGGACATCGATTGAGCACATGAATTGTCCGGTTAACAGCTTCAGGACATAATTCTTTGGGAACTTGTTTCTCTGACATCATGCAATTTACCATATTCATTATTGTTCAGTTTTTATGCTCTACAACCCTATTTTGTTGTGGGGTGCAGGCTATATTAAGTTGCCTACTAATTCCATTTAAGTTGCAAAACTTGTTGAATTCCAGTGAGGTGAACTCCCCATCTTTATCAGAACGAAAGACAACATATAAATTTCCTAGTTTCTTTCTCTACCAAACTTTTGAATTTTTTAAACATAACAAAAGCTTTTGTCTTGGCATTTAATAAATAAGTTCATAATTTTATGTTATAATTATCTATAAAGGTTATTAGATACCTCTTTTGACTGTTGAACTCAGGTGTGATAGGACCGTAAATGTCAGCATGCACTAATTGGAGTCTCTAAGAAGCTCTACACAAGCTTTTCTTTGGGATGGATTCTCAATATTGTTTGCCTACCATGCAGTTAGTGCATAGTTTTGAAGAAACTTTGAGAGGAGGCAGACCCTTCACCATTTTCTTATAGAACAAGGTTCTCAAACCTTTGAAATTAAGATGCCCAAACCTTTAGTGCCATAAGTGAGTGTTGTCTTCAGATGTAGTTTGAAAGCATGCAGGGGCTGGAGCTTGATCTTGTGTTCGCATTAAGGCGAAAAAGAACAAACATCCTGTTAGTAGACATTTGAGTCTACATGATCAATCCTCTTACAAGATGATATATCTTACACACTCCATGCTGAATAAGAATGGCTAGGTTTCTTTCGTGCAATTGACTAATACTTAACAAATTATTTTTAAGCTCAGGAATATAAAACACTTCACTTATCATCTAATTTGCTCCATTGACTTGCAATCTGATGTTTCCTTCCCCATCACTACCATCTTCAAATTGTTGCCAAGCTTCACCACTTTTCTAAATGTCTCATCTAGGTTAAGAAACCATTGCTTATTACCACTAATGAGATTGTTACAGCCGAAGTTGAGCAACCATACTTTCTTTTGGAATTGTGGAGCTCTACATAGGCCATTAACAAGTTAACAACATCTCTTGTTATTTATCAAGCTTAGCATAATTAACACCTTTTTTCCCAACTAGGAAACTTGTATTGGAAGTCTCCTTGTTTGTGGCATTTGTAGCACTCTATAGTTGTCTTGTGGAATTTTTCCTCCCTCTACCGCTTCCTTAACCTCGTGGTATATCTCAGCCTCTTCCTCCTCCTCCAAATTTCTCTTCATAAGAAATCTTCAAAGCCTACTCATCTCTTTCACCATGATTGTTCATTCTTTGCTCATGAACTAATAGGCTTCTTTATAACTCATCAATTGTTAACACATCCAAATCATTGGACTCCTCCACTGAACATATAACGTAATCAAATCTTAAGGTCATTGATCTCAAGATCTTCTTGATGATCACAACTTGCCCCATCTTTTCTCTATGAGCTTTCATCTTGTTTGTAATTATTAGTGTCCAAGCAGAATACCTGTTCACTTTCTCTCCTTCTCTCATTTGAAGAACTTTAAATTCCCTTCGCAATGCCTACAACTGGGCCCTTTTCACTCTTGTTTTCCTCTGATACTTCTGCATCATTGAATCCCAAATGCCCTTCAACTCTCCTTATCAAGGATTGTTTTCATGATGGTTCGATCTATGGCCTATAAAAGGTAACTTTTCACCTTTAAGTCTTTTAGTTGTTGATCTTCAATTGTTTTCCTTTGTGCCTTTATTGGCTCAGCTCCATCTGTTATTGTGACAATCCATGTCTCCACCAAAGGCCAATATTTCTTTGATCGGAGAAAATTCTCCATAAACATAGCCCAATGGTCATAGTGATCATCGAACTTAGGTGTTGTAGGTTGTACAAAGCTACCTTCTTCAGTTGCCATCTTTCTTTCACTAGTTTGCACTTTCTGTTATTTTTTTTCTCATTAGTAGACTACATTGCCAAACTACACTAGATCAGGCTTGTTTGAGGAGGCTCTGATACCATTTTATTGGAAACTCGAAGCTCTAAACACAAAATCTCATTTATTGATCAATGAAACTATAGCTTTATAGTAACCTTACAAAACAAGAATGAAATCAAAACAACCCTTATAACTAGGGATTTATTAATAGAATAGTAACAACTAATACTATATTAAACATGATAAGTCTTGTTGACTTAGTCACCGAGAGACCTCCAACACTCCAACAGTTATGTTGTTTGTGATGGAAGAAAAGAAGAAAAAAATGGGTTGTTATTTTCAACTTTGTGAGCTGTGGTGGTGTTTCTTTGTGAGGCTACTACGGGTCAATTGAAAAATAGAAGTGAAGTTTTTTTTCCAGTCCCGTTGAAAGCTCCCCTTTGTATGCATTCTCCATTTATTTTCTAGTCAGTCCACATAATGCAGTGGTAGTTAGGGGACTGCTAAATGCGCTGCACTTAATGCATGCATTTGTGTGCTGGTTGAATTTAGTGCAGTGCATTTAACGCACTGCGTCTCTCACCTTTTTTTTTTTTTAATTTTTGATTTTTTTTAAAAAACAATATAAACACAAAAATAAAATAAAATAATTGAAAATTACAAAATAACTAGTAATTTGCCTAATGGTGTTGAAAATACAATGTTTTTGAATTTTTATATTCTTTTATTTTTTAAAAAATATGTCGAAAAATAGTGGTTAAAATTTAGTCATTTTTTCATCTTTACAATACTTATGGTAAAAAACAAGAAAAAAATATTTTTCCTTGAATTTAAGGAGTAAGCTTATAAAAAAAATATGATTTTTTTTTAAATGGGTAAAAATAAGGTCTATTTTTTAGATGAACAGCCTAAACTTGAGAGACAGGTTTTGATGCAGATGGAAGGATCAACATGGGATCCTTCAAAATAATGATTATAGACTCACCTAAGCAATGAGATTAAATCATTAAAAAAGAACAATGTACATCGTCTTTCATGTATGACAATCATCTTAACCCAAGTCTTATGTTGGCCACTCAAACATCTTCAGGTTCCTTCTGCAACTTTTATAGTACTCTTGGACTTTAGCTTTCTGCCAATAACCCCACCTCCCTTTCTTGACAAATGTGACCATTTTTATAGAAAGTGGGGTGCATGTTGGTCCCTTGGTTGATGCAAGCTTCTGAAAAGAAGTCTGCATGGTGGTCTGATCATGGCTAATCAAGATTTCTCAAGGAAGTCATTTCAGAGATGACAAAAGATTCTCGAAGAAGTTAGCAACACATGGTGGAGATTTGAACTGTAAGTTGATCACCTGGATAATTACAGCTTTTCAAGGAAGTTAGTAACATACAGTTGAGATCTGAGTTTCTGCTAACTTGGGGCCCAAAGGCAATTGATTTATCTTTATGATGGTGGAAGTGAGCCTTCTATGAACTGTTCAGTGCTTAACATAATAAATAACCAAAATCACAATTTTTTTTTAAAGTTCTTGACCTCAAAGCTTTAACCATGTCTTTCTTTTCTTCTTGCAATGTTAACCAATTTGGTGCGCTGTGTTTGAAGTCAATGGTTATCCAGTCACGATAAAGGACTCTATGATGGGAAATGATGAAATCGCAGTGACCGCTGCAAGAGACAAGGTCTTTCCTCGTGATGAAATGACTTCAGCGGTCAGGACTGATGTTGAGGCTTGAAATGTGAATCAGTCCCTTGCTCTCAGTATTAGAGCAACTTCTTCTTCTCAGGTGAACGTAGCAGAACGTCTCGATGCTTGGAGACTTGAAATGAACTCTCAAGTTTTTTACCTCCGTCGTTAGATAAAGAGTTCAAGGAACAGAGTGCGGATTCAGTGTTTATTTTTGGAGGGAATATGTCATTCTCGACACATCGAGCTGGAGGATAGTGTGGAATAGATGCACAAACAACTTGATGATTCATAAGGCGCAATTGATCGCCAAGATGGCAACACTTCCTCCGCTCGTGCCCACACTATTTAGCCATTGTACTTTAAGCCCTTTTATCCATGAGTAAAAATACACTTTTCTTTATATTTCTCTTCATTTATGAAATTGCCATGTTTGATGCGAAGAACTTTGATTCATTAGAGCCTCTTTGGATTCCATTGAGGACTTTTTTTCCTGCAAAAACATTGCACAATGTTGTTGGTTGTTGGGTTAAATAACATGCATGATTTGAAATATAGGCTCCCTATTTGGTGGTTCTCTGAAAAGTTTGAACTTTCCCTGCGTAAATTTTTCCTTTTATCTTAGATCATGTAACTGATAGCGATACCAGAATTACTTGTTTGTTTGAATTCAATTTCAAAATAGGTGGCTTGGTTTTGAACCCTCTTCGAGATTTCTATATTGAAACTTATAATATTGTTATTCAGATTTTGATGATTCTCGGGATTGGTTGCCCACCCTTAGTAATGCCTCCATCACTTGTCACCTTCGTATGCTAAAGTTTTACTTGTTCCCAAGAATGAAGGTTCTTAGATCCTAATTGTTCATTAAGCTTTGGGGGGTAAAGACCCATCACTTTTCCTTTTATTTCTATTTTATTAACAAATTTATGCTTAGAATATCAATGCTAGATTATACAGCAAACCGAAAAAAAAAATGATATTTGAGGAAGAAAAGAAGAAGAAAAAAAAATGTTTTGAATAAGATTTGGCCAAAATTTCCATGTCTTTATTTCTCAAGTTAATGAAAATAATTTCAAGCACAATACTTTTTTATAGCATCTGAGTACACGTGCTTTAACAAGTCTTTTCCATCTATATTTGATAAAGTAAGTGCTCCATAAAATATTTTCTTGACAATGTGGGGTAGGTACCTTCATAATTAGGTACCCATTTGCTTTGCTTTGATCTTTCAATCCAGCTGATAAAATCTTTTTTGACACCAAATCTTCTACCTGAAATTCTCGTGGATGAACTTTTTTTGTCATAAGCCTTTGCTATCCTTTTTGGGTACAACTATCCGTCACAGATTGCAGTCAACTTTTTCTCACTGATCTAATTTAAATGTTCATGATAAATTCTAGCCCATTCTAATTATTCCATCTATACTTCTTTTAGTACCCTAAGAGAAGGAATTTAAATTTTTTTTTTT
>Ga0325414_1001938_pt1 | contig 20525 bp, 12 predicted proteins | sample PopdelMetagenome_8_FD_206183 | JGI IMG/M metagenome (GOLD analysis project Ga0325414, IMG submission 206183) | Populus deltoides microbial communities from Bellville, Georgia, United States - Leaf-PdKOR-R3 | ecosystem: Host-associated > Plants > Phyllosphere > Phylloplane/Leaf | place: USA... | reverse complement strand
GAAGCAGCCAACACATGCAACATTTTTATTCATCATGTTAATTTGATTTGATTTACTATAGGTTTGTAAAATGGCTTCTCAACATGGTAGCACTTCAAATAACACTCCTTCAACTACTCAATCATCTTTAACAAAAATGATTTATCAAACATGACTATTCAAGATACTTTAAATGAAGATAATGGAAGATTTGATCTTTCACTTTGTGTCATGATTATCATGTTTATTGATTAAGTATGTTTCAATTGTAGATTTGATAAATATAAATGAGATTGAAGATGACTGTGATGATGAAGATACACAAGAGCATGATGATGTTTCAATAGACATTAATGAGGTTGGCTCAATTCCATTGGTATTTGATTCAAATTTTGCTCCTATGGACACCGAAGAAGTCAATGCCTATATTCAACCAAAGTAAAGATATTGTGTAGAAAAAATATGATTATTCCAAAGAGGTCTTGTACTTTACCATTTTTTCTTTTTTTTTAATTATATTAGTGTTAAGTGTTCAACATATTTTAAAATCTTTTGTTTTCTTTATGCAGCTGAAGATGTTGATTTATGGATTCTAATGCAAAATGGAGTTAAAATGTTGATTTATGGATTATAATGCAAACTAGAGTTGAATGTTGCCACCTTATTTTTATTATGTTAAATGTTTGTTTATTTGAAGATAAATGCATTGTCTAATCTATTAATGCTAATTAATTATGCTAGTACATATGTTAATGTGATATTTTATGTTAAAAAAATCATATTAATGTGTGTTTTTGTTGTTGACCCGGGTTGACCCGGGTCAACCCACAAGACCCGTGACCCAGTCATTTTACCGGGTCAACTACCAGGTCGGGTCTGATAACCAGACTCTGGGCATCCCTCTTTGGCCATTTGTTGCTACGCCATCAGTGGAGTCTTCTTCTTTTTCCTCCATTGCTTCTTCTCTTATCCTTGGGTTTCCCATGCTTTCACATATTTTTGTGGGTTGGAGTAGATAGATTCATTTGCATTTTGTCTTGGTTTTCTTTCATGCCTCTCTCTCGGGTTTTTTTTTGCTCTCTGTTCTGTTCATATGGTTTTCTACCATTGGCGCTCATTTTTCTAGAGCTCCTCTTCCTTTATTTTGATTAACTTGCATTTGCTTTTTTTTTCCTGTTGATTTCATTGAGTTTATCTTCCTGATTTCTTAGTTTCTTTTCTTTTAATGTAGGTTTGTGTTGTGTTGTCACTATAGTAAAGATATCAACGGTCCTAATGATGCCAAGTGTTAGAAGATTAGCAATTAATATTGTTAGCATTCTGTTAGTAATGTTTGTTAGTAAAAGAGAATCTGTTAGCATTATATTGAGTGTAAAAGAAAGCATATTCTCCGTGTAGTATCTTCCAAGACTGCATATATAAAGTGAGAAATAGTAATGTAAACAGTTAAAGAAAAAGCAATAATGTAACAGTGCATGAATTTCGTCTTCAGCTTCTCTATATAAACAGATTCATTCTCTGTTCTTCTTCCTTTCTACTCTCTGCTCTTTCTTCATTTCTGTTTCATTTCTATATAAATGTTACTGTCTTTCAACTATCTCTACAGAATCTTTTTTCGGTTGGTTTGCTGGAGCTTTTCATTCCTTAGTAGATGTTCTTCTTTCCCAGGTTCTCTCTTTTCATTGCCTTTTGGTTTTCGTCGTATTCATTATGTCATTCTGCCAGTGCTATTATCATTGTTCATCCATATTGTACTTCTTGTGAATTAGAACAGTTCTTCGTTCGTTTCTCATTTTAGGTGTCGATGGTCCCCTTCTGGGCGTGGCTTACGTGGCTTCTTTGATTTTTTTTGGTGTCGTTGGTTTATTTCTGTCTAATTAGCGCGGGTTATTGGCTGCTCTGTAGCTTGCCTACCATATGCTTGCTTTTGGGTCTGGAAGGATGGCTGAGCTTTGTGTGGATTGGTCAAGCTGCTTTCTCCCTGGATCATTGTCTGACTCAGCTTCTTCTCTAAATTGAGCTTTGTGTGCGACATTACTCAGCTTCTTTCTATGATTGGGACAACAACATCATTATGTATTTAATGCATAAACCCACTTGGCCTCACCTTTGGTTTCTTCCCAACATTGGGAGAGGTTATTCTGTTGAGTTGAAGTTAACTCCTATTTAGTTTAGAATTGTTATGTTTGGTTCCCCCTTGGTATTTCTTCTTTGGGTTATTTGCCTGACTGAATGGAACAAGATGAGTGTCTCTTCTATTTAGTTGATTTTTCCTTTGGTTTCAGTTTTTTTTGGCAGTTATGGATTTTTTACTTCTATTGTCAACTCATGTTGGGCTTTGTTGGCCTTTTATGTTGGTTTTTGCAGCTTCTGTCCCTGTTTTCTCACCTTCTTTCTCATCAGGATTTGGAGGACTATTTAACAGGTCATATCTTTTGGTTCTCTCCTTTGAATTGTCTTACATTTTTTTCTTGGTCTATTCGTTGCTTCCTTTTCCCCCTGTTTCTAGCTTCCATTATTGCCCTCTTAAGTTTATTTTTTGTCCCCTGTTAGTTTGATTGCACTTCTTTATATGCTCTTCACATTGTTATTTGCTTACCTTTTGATCATGCTATTTTTTTATTTATTTCTGTGTTATTTTGGTCTTTGTTGCTTGGCTTTTGATCATGGTGCTTCTGTTGTTACCTTTTCTTTTCTTCCACTGTGCATGATTTATTGGTCTTTCATTGCCTATGCCTAGATTCATTTCGTAGGGGCTTCTCAGTCTCTCTTGTAGCCTGTGAGTTGATTTCCTTGCATTATTTTGTAGGGAAAGGTTTATGTTTTTGATGTTAGGTTTCCTGTTTGTTGTTCAATATGACTGAGGAAAAAATGACTACAGTAATGATTGATATCTGCAACCTTTCCCTGCTTATTGAATCCCAGTTCCCATGACCAACAACTCACATTATAGCAGTTGTTGCCTGAGGGTGCTATCATTCCATGCTCAGAATTGTTTTGAAAGAAACAAAACCAGATAAAGAATCAGCAGTACAAGAATCGATCTTACACTGTAAAATATCAGCACTAAATACTATTCTCTCTTTGCCACTAAAAAAGTCGTTTCATGGCAACCTTGACAATAAAAATCATGCTATAAAAGAAAACATGAGTGGTATTAAACTTAAAGTTTGTGTGGGATATCATTATCAATTAACATTAATAACAATATTCAAAAAGGATAGGTAATTAAATAAAATAAAATTTTAAACAATGTCAAGTAGATCAAATATTTTTATGTGTATTTATTATTAAGCTTTTCTCTTTTATTTTTAGTTAGTATTAACAACTATTTTGTTTTTTACAATTTTAACAAATTTTTACTGTATATTTTGATAAAATATAATTTAATTTTTACTTATTTTATAGAAAAGATCTTATCATTTTTTTTATGTTAGGAGACATTTTCTTAGACCTATTTGTTTTTCATTTTTATTCAATTGCTTTCCTATCTTTGTTTTTTATTATTATTTAATTAAATAAAACATTCGTTCCAAGATACAATGTTATATAATTTTTTTTTTGAATATGTGCAACCTTACATAATATTTTTTTTTGCTTCGTTTTTATTCAATCATTTCCATATACAACTATTTTTATTATCGCTTGATTAAATAAATAGTTTATTCTTAAAAACAAAGTTGTTAGACACAACTTAGTACATGATTTATATTTCGAGATCAAATTTCTTGCTTAGTAAATAATTCATGTTTCAAAATCAAATATCTTTATTTTTCAAGTTTAATCCATGGTTTTTTTACTAGGAATTTTTTTATGGTAAAATTTTTTTTAGAAAAATATATATTTATTTTTTCACTTGGAAATAAATTTGTAATGTTTTGTATTAAAAGAGATAGGAAAAGACAACAAAGCCCTTGAGGCTTAAAGAAAGGGTATAAATAAATGAGGGGGTAGTGTAGTAATTTAACAAACTTGATAAATATAAATAGAAAGAAAAAAAAAAGATCTGAAAATTTAGAGTGAAAAATTGACGGGAGAGAGAAGGGAGAAAGAAGAAGAAGAAGAGAAAAGAGAGAAATTAGAAGGGAAATAGAAAAGAGTTGAAGGGAATAAGTTTAAAGATAAGATTTAGATTGTTAAATGTATAAATGTGTATTAATTAACTATTATTTTTATAAAGATCAAGAATTTTTGAGCAGTTTGGAGGAATTTGATTTGAGCGGCAACAATATTAACAAATTGATAACCTCAAGAGATAAGTAGCACATGCACATCATGATTGATGAGAATTTCTTCAGCTAAGTAATTGTTATAGCAACTTCACTTTCAGAGATTATTCTGCTTCCTGGTCTGATTCCTGGCTAGGCCACACAACCCCTCTCCAATTCATGTTTCCTAGGCTTTACAACCTCTCCCTGCAGCAATCTTTAAGCATTGTAGAAGTTCATAACTCAAGTGATAACTCAATCAATCTTTCTTGGAGAAGACCCCTTCGATCTCGTGAGCTCTGCATGCGGGAAAGCTTGATAGCAGAAGTGGAACGTGATCTAGTCTTCTCTGATGGTGAAGACAGCAAGATTTGGAAATCCCACAGCTCCAATGTTTACACAGTCTCCTCAGGGTGCCATCTTCTTGATGGTTTAATTGTTTCAACAAACCTTCACTCCCCTGCTCTGCTTTGGAAAGGGTTTGCGCCTCCGAAAATAGATGTGTTCATATGGCTTCTCCTAAACGGTAGTGTTTGCACAAAAGATTTCTTAGCTAAGAGAAGAATCATCAATTATGAGGAAGCTCTTTGCCCTTTCTGCTGCAAAGAGATTAAGACTATACATCATCTCTTCCATCTCTGTCCTACATCTTGGTCTCTCTGTGGTAGACTCTTTAGTTGGTTTGGGTGTGTAGGCTGTCTGCCAAAAGACTCAAATCATAACCTTCAGGAATGGTCCGGCCTGTTAAAAGGAAATTTTCAACGTCAAGCAATTACCCTTCTTTGTAAAGGATTATACTGGTCAATTTGGATAGCGCGCAACAATATGATTTTCGACTCCAAAACTCCAGACTGGGATGTGATTTTTGACCTCACCTTTCATCGGTTGGCCTTTTGGTTGAAGTCCTCTGTTAAAAATTTTAGTTACACAGGCTCTGATCTTTATAGAAATCCTGAATGTATCATGAACTGGACTAACTAGTCGGGGTTGTAAATTCTTCGCTCTCTTTATGTTTTAATTTCCCCCTGTAATCTTCCTTATTGCAGCCCTCATCTTCTTAATGGGGTCGCCTTATTTATAATATACTCGATTACCATCAAAAAAAAAAAAAAGCAACTTCACTTTCAGAGATTATTCTGTATGTTCTACTGTTTTTATTCATGAATATTTTCATGGCAATAATTGCTATGAAACAATGCACCATCTCTTCAACTACTGAGCTTTCCTTTATATTTGCAGCTGTAATTTGGGATAGCAATGTCTCTGACATGAAGTTTGGATGGCTTGATCTCTTTGCATCAAGAATGTCAAGTACCTGAAATCTAGTGTTTCAGGTACTGTGCCATCTTGCCTGTTCTTGTGGAGCTTTCTCAGTTGCCATTATTTTTTTTTTTTGATCTTGTAATGAAGTCTTGGGAAGCATTTTTCATGCTTAACTTTATATATTTCCATTTTCAGATTGCTATAGTTAAAGTTTTGCATGAAATTCGTTTATTGAGTGGAAAGAGCTATAGGGAGTATAGATGCAAATGAAGATGGTTTGTTAGATCTTTGAATTGGTGTGTGGATTCTGGAAAGCTTTGAATCCTAGACGTTGAGGTAATTAACATCTTTGACTCTTGATTTTGAATCAATCTAGATTAAAATTCTTCCTGTTGCCATTATAATTTGCCAGGGAAAGAAAGAATATGCTCTTTCACTCGTCTGTGTCAGATAAATTCTACTTGTGATGTATGTTTCATTATGAGTCTACTTCTACAGAAATATGATGATGTTCTATGACACTGACTCAGGGTTGAGGAAGAAAGCTATGCAGACATGCACTATCTAGAGAGAGTTAAGCTACTACTACCAGCCGAGGCGTAACATGCTTTTATAAGCAGAAATGACCGATTTATTCTAGATTATAGGATATTGATAATTTGCTTATTATTTGATATGCAGAAATCATACTTTCATAAATTTAATATGTTTTTTTAGTTAATATCAATCGGCTCAGGAATATTTTTATATTTAAATAAATATTAAATATTATTAAAAAAAAAACTTATTGGTGTATAAATCAACATGCTAGTGGATGACTCGTATGCTTTTCGAGCATTATGTGCAGGGGTGTTTAGCGAACAAACACTACCTATATATAGTAGAAATATTTAAATTGTTTTAGCGACCTCTTTATAATGCGACAACACATATGGCCAACACTCTGGTCTTGGCATCAATAACCTTTTTTTTCCTTTCATTTATCCTTTTCGATTTCAATCCTATCTTATAAAATTTCAAAGTAAGCCTTTGATTTTATTCCTTCATATTTGATTTTTATTTTTTTAATTATTTTTTATTTTATTTAAAATAATTAATAAATTTGGAATTCTTTTTTATTTTTATCCATCTTTAATTTTTTCATCTTTTAATTTTGATCTTTATTCTTTTGACTTCTATTTGTTTTATTTGAAAAAAATTCTTAAATTATTTTTTTTACAATTTTATCCTTCTTAGGTTTTCTTTCCTAGCAAATTTAATTCTTATTTTTTTAATTATTTTTTTCACTTTGGCAAAAAATTTTAAATTGATTTTTTCTTCGATTTTATCCTTTAACATTAAATTAGTTAGGAATTAAGACTTCATTCTTTTAATTTTTATTTGTTTTATTTTAGATAATTGTTTAAATTGATTTTTTATATATAATTTCATCCTCATTTTGTTTTCCTATCAAATTTGATCACTATTCTTTTGATTGTTACTTTTTTACTTTGGTAGTTTTTTAAAAGTTTTTTTTTTTAATTTCATCCTTCAACATTAAATTAATTAGAAATTGAGCTTATTGATTGAGCCCATGTTTAGGATTTCACGCTTGCGAGTTTTAAAGATTAAATCAAGGTTCATCTGTGTTTGCTTTCTTTTTTTTCTTGTTTTAAGCTCATTTTTTTTTAAAATGTTATCCTTCAACATTTATTCAATTGGATATCGGGCTTCATTATTTTTATTTATTTTCTTTCTGTATAATTTTTTGCTAATTTTGAAAATAGCCTAGGTTATCTTAGTTCTTTTTATTTATCTTTCCATGTTGAATTTATTTTTGCAAATGTTTTCAATTAATTATTTTTTCGATTTTATTTTTCAATATTAAACTTGTTGGTAATTAATTTTTTTTCTACATCTTTCAAAAATTAAGTTTTTTTTATATTGGGCTTCGTTATTTTCTTCTCTCCTTTATATTTCTTTATCTTGATCTCATCACATAAACAATGAGTTTGACAGGTTAGTTTAATTTAGCTCGGGTTTTTTTACGAACTTTTTTCAATTTAATATTTATTACATTTTGTCCTTTAGCATTAAGTTGTTTTAAAATTAAGTTTCGTAATCTTTTCTAATTTGCTGATTTTTTTGTCCTTTTTTTAAATCAATTTCATTCCCCTATGTTTGATTTATTTAGAATCAGACTTTAGATTTTTTTTTAATTTATTTTTTATTGATTTATCTTGGTCTCATAACATGATTTATATACTTGACATGCTTATTTAAGTTGACTCGAGTAAATTTTTTTCCTTTTTATTTTTATCCTTTTTTTAATTTGATTTGTTGATATCATAGCTTCATCACCTTTTTTTTTTTAAGGTTCCAATGATTTATTTTTTTAAAATTGTACTATTAACTATTGTTATTTGTTTTTTATTATTTGATTAAATTACACTTGTTTTTTTAGTCAGGTATGTATTTCGAGTCATATCTTTTTTATTTTTTTTAAACACTTGCATCATCCATGTTATTTTTAACCAATAAAACGAACCTGACTCGCAAAGTAGCGCAGAACCACAAATCTATTACTTATACTAAAACTAATACCATTTTTATGATCGGAACACTCGGTCTTGCATGTGTTAGTTTCTTGGTATTGTTTTCATCCATATGGATTAATAATTATAATGGATAATGAATTATAATTTACTTTAACATGTTAAATTTCCTTCAATGTTGATTGAATACAATGAAAATGCAAAAAATTATAATACAAAGTATATTGATATATATATATTAAAATAAAATTATTATTAAAAAAAAAGAAGCTAAATCATGTGATTCATCAAAACTCATAAAACTGTGAATTGTAACAGTACCTTGAGGCAGCAGTGCTTTTTATCTTCCTTTTCCTCTGCTCAACTTCTAGGGGGCCGAAAACACAAACCAGAGAAAGAAAACCGGAGGAGTAACCCAGGGAAGAACATAGAAAAAACCAGGGGAAGACTGGAGAAGCAAATGAGACAGAAACAGAGAGAAATTGCCAGCCAACGCACGAGCACCAGCTAGCCTCGTCTCCGGTTCCACCACCCCCCTGAACAGACGGACGCGAAAGAGAAAGGGGAGTAAACAAAGAGAGGACATAACACTGGGAAACCGAATACAGAAAGAAAACCAGAAGAAAAGGAAGAACCACAGAGAGACGAACAACACAGGAGCTGAGAACGAACGAAAAAAAGAGAGAGAGAAGACAGAGAGAAAAAGCAGAGGCGCAAGGTGAAACAGAGAAGAACGACCAGAAATAAACCAACAGAAAACAGAAGTGGAGGGGAAGTTTTGGCCAGCCACCACACCTTCGTCATCGTTGTCGTCCAGACCAGGTAAGTTCTCTCTTCTTCGTAATTATAATTACATAGGTACTGTACATATGCAAATTTAGTTCACTACTTACTATTCAGTCAACATATAATTCACCGGTTTGGGCATGCACGCGTGAATCAGTTAACGCAAGCCAGTGACCGGGCTGAGATGCAGGGTTTAGAGTGTGTTGGTAGTGTGGTTGTGGCTGCTTTTCAAATAACTTTTCATGTCAAAATGCATGCCAATGATGTTTTTTCATTTTTTAAAAATCATTTTTGATATCAGCACATCAAAACGATCCAAAACATACAAACCATATTAAATTTTAATAAAAAAAAATTCAAATTTTTTGGAAACGCAGCCGCAGCCGCGTTCCCTAACGTTCCCTTAACCCAGCCTAAGGTGAGCTGAACCCAACTCTAAAATATAATTAAAAAGGAAAACAAAAAAAATCGGGCATGGGCATGGGCCTCGGGCCAGGTGGCCTAATCCCCTTTATTTTAGTCCCTTTTATTTTGATATTCAACCAAAACTACCAAATTTTCCCTCATATTGTTTTTAGGGTATTTCACTATTTATTTGATCTGTAGATTTTTACTATGAAATGTAAATCCGGTGTACGATACTTTAAAAAAAAAACAAATATGCATGCATAGATTTAAATTCATTTTATTGGTTTATTCACTAATGCTAGAGTTAGAAATTGTAGGGAATTCCGACCGGTGATGTTCTGATATTTGCTCATAGGAGGCTAAGCACACTGACACAATATTTAACGTGGTTCGGCAAACTACCTACATCCACGGGAGAAGCCATTGCATTATATAGGGAGAGAACAAGATTTACAACAATAGAGGAGGAGGAATCATCCCCTCTTTGGCAACTCTCAACCTCACTCTATTTCTCTCTTTTCAGTGCTGCAATGGCAGCTACTGCTGGCTGCCTTGGCAGCCCACTCTCTCCTACATTTCTCACATCTTTGGCTCTACTCTTCCCTCTCTCAACTCTCTCATGTATGCCTCTATTTATAGGCATCCATGGCAGCTCCTCCAGCTCTTTTGTCAACAATGGTGACTGCCAATTCCAGCTCTTCTTCAATAAAGGTGGCTGCCAACTCCAGCTCTTCTTCAACAATGGTGGCTGCCAACCTTTGACATCTTGGATGAGTGCACATGGTTGGTGCAACTCCAGCTCTAGCTGCTGCAATTGTCAATGGTTGTTGCACATTAATGGCAACCAACCCAACAGAAATACCATTCATTTTTGTTTTTGGCTACGTAATATTTACCAACGTCAGAGTTAGAAGTATCCATATTCGAATATTCACTGACGCCAAAGTCAGGAATATTACAAGCAAACCATCATAGCATAAAATCAACAAACTCTTAACAATTTAAGACAAAACCAACAATTCAGCTTATCTCATGTAGGGTGTACTAGGGGTGTTAATCCCTTCCCTACCCACAACCAGTCTCATAGCATAGAATCTATGTTGACCAGTTAGGGTTCCTAGTAATCATAATATTAGGTGGCAACTCCTTAAACCAGACCTTTTGAATATTAAAAGCATGAACCATATTGTTTATAACTGGCTCTTTCATAAATGTCATCCTTAACATCAATTTTTTTCTAGTCTAGGATTTTGCACACTAAAAAGCCTCACTAAAAAGTCTATTTGGCGTTGCGGTTCAATCCTCATTTTTCTTCATCAGATGCTTTCCAGATGGTTAAAATAGCAAAAGATAAGCATAAAAGTTATGGATCCAGATGGTTAAAATAGCAAAAGATAAGCTCAAATTCATGCACAAGACAGAAAGATGCAATTCCATGTCCCTTTACGATCCATCAATCATGCTGACAAGAAAAATCAATCATTTGACTCGTCCCTTGTCTGAAATTAGACATTTTTTTTTTCCTGAAAACACATTCATCCATGAATCGATACTTCTTGTTATTTCGTGCACTTCTATCTCTACTACACGAGAGGAGCCGACCGAGACTTGCAATAATATTTATCATTTCTAATTTCTGTTTTGTACTATTGATCAAGTTGTTAAAATCTAAAATGAAGAAAATTACATTTGATTTACCTATTAAATGATATATATATTCTTTCCATAAGATTATGTCCTTTTATGTCATTATGATATTATAAGTAAAGATGATAAAAGATAGAATATGAAAGTTTCTCGTAAATTTTCAATAAACAAATGTTATAGTAAATATATATTTATATCTAAAGTAATGCATCATAACATCATGTGATTTACGAGTAAACATATTTTTTAGTTGTAAATCACAACCCAAACCCTTGAAAGTAATTATACAAACAATTAAAAGCACTTGAGGTTTTTTTTTTTATAATGATTTATTTTTTATATGAATACGAAAGCACCTCCTCAACTTTTTGTTTTTCATAATTTTTTTATTTTTCCTCAAAAGTTTTTTTATTGTGAACCCTAATTAGATGATATTAACGACATACATTGAAATTATTTTGGTTTTTTCCCCGCATGAAAGAATGTTTAGAAATCGGGTTTGTTATCGAGACCGCAAAATTTGATATAATCAGGAAATAATATGATATTTTTAAATTTTTCATAACTTCTGAAAAATGTTTTTTGCCCAAAATAAAAGGAAAACACTTTCCTGAAAATCAAGTTAAATTTTTTTTTGACTGTAAAGTATTTTTCATTAACCAATTTTTTTAATAACAAACAAACACATGAATGTTTGGAAAGTGGTTTCCAGAAAACCATTTTTCAGGTAAACAAACACTCCCTTAATTCAATCACTAAAGAGTTATCCAAGAATAATTATTCTCCACTAGCAGTTGTTGCATACTAAATTTTTGTTGTCAAAACATACATGATAGGTGGCTTCAATATCAATCCATCATTTTTTAGGATTTTCCATGAAGTTTACTTCTAACATAACTACAACAAGCTTAGTAGCTTTCTCATCAACATTCTCAGTGATATGCTAAGAAATCATGGTTTTGTTGAGCTTTGTTATCATCATAGGCTTGATGATGGAAGGATTATTGCTTCATCATGCTTTATATTTAAGTTCACGCCACTCAAATTATTTTGGTTTTTTCCCCACATGAAGAATGTTTAGGAATCGGGTTTGCCATCTAAACCACAAAGATTACCAGGTTAACAAGTACATCGAAATTATTAACAATAGATTTATCCATTTATTATCTCAATAACAAGATTAACTTTGCAATTATATATCACACTTATATAATCTCAAATAATATTAATTAAAATGAATCACAAAAATTTAACACACTAATTCTGAAAAAAATAAATAAATTAATAAACAATTTAACTTTGCAACTGTGTATTTATTTATTTGTTTTTCTATGACACACAATGTAATTTTCAACAGAAACTATAACAATACAAATAATTACAAATATTTTTCTTTCGACATCAACATAAGAAAACATTATGCACTCTTCTTTGTTGTTTCAGGATTAAAGTAATAATAACACCTAAAAAGAGTAAATTAAGTGTTGTATTAATTATGTCAAAATAATACAAATAAATATACTAAATATATATAAAACAATAACCAACAATATAATTAAAGTACTTAAAATAAATAGATAAGGAAAGAGAGATTGCAAACTCGATTTTTAATGTGGTTCGGTAAGTCTACATCCACACCTCAAATACTAATCATATTTGAGTATTATACTCTTTTACTAATCCAAGTGAAAGATATAATGCTCTTGATGAATTCACACCGAGAGTACTAACCATACTTGAGTATTGTACTCTTTTACTAATTCAAATGAAAGATACAATGTCTTTAATAAATCCACATAAAAAAAATTACACCACTTGAAGATTTTTCTCTGTAAAATAGAATTCAAGTTAAATAGAATTGCACTTAACATATATTATTTCACCATAATTATTATCCAGTTATGCAACTTTTTTTTTCTTTCCGATCGTCTGTTTTCTTTTTTTCCTGTCAACACAACAACAAAGGAAAATTCCTCGTAGAATCAATGCAACAAGTACACGGATAACAGACGACAAAAAATTTAACATAGTCATGGAATTTAACAGAAGATATATATACACATTACTTTTCCTATTAAAATTAAATTATTTTTTTTAATTTATGTCAATAAATAATCAATTTATTCTTGAAGATATATCAAAACAAATATATTAAAAAATAAATTGTTTTAAGATTGTTAGAGCACCTTAAAGTGCTTAAAGTAAATACATATAACACAATAACCAACAATATAATTAAAGTACTTAAAGTAAATAGATAAGGAAAGAAAGATTGCAAACTCAATTTCTAATGTGATTTGGTAAGCCTACATCCATACCTCAAGTACTAACTGTATTTGAGTATTGTTCTCTTTTACTAATTCAAGTGAAAAATATAATGTTCTTGATGAATCCACATTAAAAAATTACACCACTTGAAGATTTTTCTTTTTTAAAATTTGTTTTCTTGGTAACAATACATCACTAATGCTAGGAGTTTATCCAAACTCACAAGTATTTACAATTATAATTTATTTATAACAAGATTCACTCTCTCAGAAAGCATATTATACAATTGAAAACTATAATTTCACTTTACATATATTATTTCACTGGTAATTATTATCCAGATATGCAACCTTTTTTTCACCATCTTCTGTTTTTTTTTCCTATCAACGCAACAACAAAGGACAATATCATGCAACATAAAATTTATTTCCCAGTAGAATCAAGACAATAAGTACACAGATAACAGAAGATATATACAATTTACTTTTCCTATTAAAATCAAACTGTTTTTTAAATCTATTTCAACACATAATCAATTATTGTTCCTTTTTACTATAATGATCAAGTTTCCACATAATATAAAACATGTATATAAATCAATAATCAAAATTAAAATTAAATTGAGATAATGATTAATTTTCTATAAAAATTTGGATAAAAAAAATATAATAGAAAAGAGTCTACAAAAACAAAAACAATGTCTCAGTTAGAATAATTTTTTCATTAATGAATAGGCCCGCCACAAACCAAGAGGACAACTTCAATGAAGCCATCCCAGCCGATGCAGGTGATTACCCGTCGGCTGACATCTCCTCGCGCGCCTAGCACCCCGCCTCAATCTGAACATGCACCAGACAAAGTTGATGAAAAGACGCCAGGGAGCCTAAGCAGCCGAGAAGAAAGCACGGGAACACCCACCGCGCGAGAAGAAAGGCGAAAAACAGAGAGGGAGCGCGGTAAAGACTGTGAAGCCACAGGATTCACACACAGGGCACCGTGTTTTAATGAGCACTCTTTTATATATATATATATATATATATAATTCTTTTAGTTTTAGTTTTAATTTGTTAGTTATGAACAGTAAAGCAGCACAGTGAATACATTTCTTTTAGTTTGTTAGCGAATCTGGAAAGAATAAAATATTGCTACTTGCATATCACTAATTTGAGTATTAAATTTTTTTAGATATTTATATAAATATTTATATGATTGTGAATTTTAGGGTTTGTAAAATTATTAGAGGTATACCTAAGTTAACTATAATATTCATATTAAAAAAAAAGTCATCTGTCAAGCTCTGTTCACTTTGGTCCGACATTCTTCACCTCTTTCCACCTGAGCTCTCTTTCCCTCCTCCGCTCTAGGAAACCGCCACCACCTCAACCAATAAGGCTTCAAATCTCCACCAGGTGCTTCCTTTTCTATAATGTTTTTTATTTTTAAAATTGATGTCTGCGTTTTCATTTATTTAACTGAAATTCTTATCCAGAGAGATAAATTTGATTTTAATAAGTAAATTAAAAATATATATAATCGGATCGATGAAATCGCTGCTCGTGAACGCAGCTCGAAGAAAGGCACAATCAGCCGATTCTACTGTGGGTGGGAGCATTTAGTATGTTCAGGGTTATTGTGTTGTTTGTTCAAAGAAAGATGTGCCTGTAAATTTGTTAAGTTGATTCTTATCAGTCTGCTCTTTAGAGTTTATGATAACATGAAATATTCATTGTTAATGCTTGTTGTTTTCTTTTTCTTTTTCCTAGACTAAAACATCCTAGACAATCTCTTTGGGATGGATTAGTGTTTCTGGCCTCTTCATCTTCTATTTGTGCTACGGCATTTAGTTTGCTGATATTCATTGGGGATTGAAAGGCCTCGTTTTATGACTTTGTTTTGTCTTCTTCTTATTTCTTTATTCTTTTGGGGATGTGGTATTTTCCTCTTTCTATTTACACTATTTGCTCCCTACAATATTTATTCTTTCGGAGAAGTAAATATATGCATAAATAACAAGAACAGGAGGGGAAGGGGAGTGGGGTTTGACAGTAAGTATTTGCTTAGAAGGGAATGCTTCTTTGGTTTAGAAGCACCATGAAGATTCTTTGCTTTGAATGGCCGAATACCCAGGATCCTAGCACCTTGGCCTGAATGGTTGTGTATATTTGTTATGCATCCATATTTGGCTGAATTCTTTAATAAAGTACATGATATTAGACGGAAGTTCATGATATTAGAAATTCCTAATATGTGCAAGTGCTGCAAAATAGTAAATTTTTTATTTATATGAAAGAAAAGGAGAATGACAAGGGGTTAATTAAAATCAGCAGGATTGCCATGAGTCAACCTCAAGTATCACACCCCTCTTTTTTTCAATTTCTTTTTGTTTCATCTTTTCATGTGTTTCTCACGAGAAGCAAACTTGAGGGAACATAAAGTGCTGGGAAGTAATTTTTGTTGGAATTTCTTGTGTAATCTCTTCTTTTGATGATGACCTCTTGGATGGCTGTATGAATCTTGTTCCGCTTTTAATTTCATGGTTAATCTATTGCTATGAGCATACGTGTTTCAATTTAAAACTCGAGTTGCAACTGAACTTAAATGAATGGTGTTGGATTTGGGCCTTCTATTTGTTTTAACTTCTACAGGGTTGAAATGATAGTGATCTTAAAGTTGAAAAGCAGCAGACAAAAATCAATTAGCCACAATGGTGCATGGTTTCCTAGATTCTCAGCATAAAGTTGAATGTTTTGTTGACCTCCCTACATCCAAAATCATATAGACAGCTACTGCTGGCACTTGCATTGGTCAATGAATACTGTAGAGCATATATTGCAGTGTGAGATAAGGTTAAATCGTTGCATTTTCATATATTGAAAGGATTTCTCTTCTTTTCTTTGTCAATTACAGGACATACGTAGAAGTTACTCAGAGTAAATGCTATTGTAATGTTTTCACGAACTCCCCTACTTTGCAACTAAGTCACCAATATATGAAGCTCGTAGCTAGAATTTTTAGATAGAAGGGTGGCCAAGTAAACTCCTATAATCTGTACCTCTGGAATAATACAGGGAAAGGATGTCTATGTATTTTGATGTCTTATAATACTTGACCAACTCTTGCTTATCTCATTATTTGTTTTTACTTTTTGCTAATGATTCCACACATTTCTAATATTGGTGTGGTTTATGAATTCAGGGTTCTTGCTCGCTGCTGCTAACTTCTCTATACTTGCCTGGTCAGTAAAAATGAAACGTAATGATTTGCATGTGCAGAATGGAGAAATTAAAGAGGCATCTTTTGTTTTCTGGTCAGGAGGGATTACAAGAACTCAAGAAATTTGCCATACGTGTTGAGGAAAAGAATTATACTACCGCCACCAATCAGGTATTTGCCTAATGCGAGGTTGAATAATTATGATATTCTCATGACATGAATATACACATGCATTTATGCATGTACAAATGTGTGTGTAGTGTGCCTACACTTCCTCACCGTTCATTATGTATGCAAGGCTGATTGGGAGTTCGCATGTTTTTGTTAATTCTCTAGACAAGTGTTTTATTTAGAGCGACCAAGTTCAAGTACAAGGGAAGTGTGCAAAAAGAAAATAGCAAATCAATACATAAATAATTAAATAAAAAGAGAGGAAACAGAAGTATATCCTCACAAAAGATGAAATGATAGAGCATATATCCATTTTCCTCCTCTTGTAACATGGATTGCTCTGAGATCTAATGTTTTACCATTAATATCTGATTTCAGTATGATTATCTGTGTAAAATATCTTTGGAGATGCTTTCAATGGAGATCAGGTCTCAAAACGCCATGCCCACTGCCCCTATGGATCCAGCAGGTTATAATGCAGCCGAGCATTGAATTTCTAAACATCTTACCTTTTGTTTTTCTTCTCGCATTGTTATCAAACTCTTTTACATTTTATTGCTGCATATTGCTACATATATCGCCTTGCTGGAAAAATCTCATGATCACCTATGCTAATTCTGTAATGCATGTGAAGTGTTTCATCCTTAACTTGTTAAGGAACAGGGACTGTGATGCGTGGCTATTTTATATTTTATGATTGAGATGGTAGATTTTAAAGATTTTCCTGTTTAGGAGGTAAGACGTCACTTTCTTGCTTTTCTTCCTAGAGAAAGTATTTGATCCTTTTTTCATATATAATAATGCTGCCGAGCATTGAATTTCTAAACATCTTACCTTTTGTTTTGTTTGTCGCATTGTTATCAAACTCTTTTGCATTTTATTGCAGCATATTGCTATGTGTATGGCATGCTTTAATCAAAAAGTTGAGTAATTGATGAATGTTATGCAAGAATACTACAGATTGTTTTTGTTTTCTGCCTCCTCCTTTTCTTTCCCCCACCCTGAAAATTGTCATATTATTTTTGTTTTCAGCTGCCTCTTCTTCCCCCATCCCCGAAAATTGTCAGAGGACACTTTTATGCTTTGAATCAAATCCATCCCAATTCTTTCACTCATAACTTTATGTGTGAACTGTCGATGTTTCATTTGTCTTCCTTGTTCAGTGCCTTCTTTTTTTCTGTGACATGGTTTTCCCTTTTGCCTTTTATCTTGAACAGCATCCCATAATATGCCCCCTCAAGTTCAGAATCAAGGGCTGTTTCTCCCTATCCTATTGTCCACTGATCAGTCTCAAGCACGTCAGCAGTTGGTATCACAGAACATGCAGAATTGCATGGCATCTAATGGAGTTCAAAGTCATGCTGGTTTACAAGCGGCACTGCCTCCTGTCTCTGGTGTAACCCAGACTATCCCCAACACTGTTGTCCAGAATCCTAACATGCAGAGTATCCCTGGTGTTTCACAGAACTCAGTGGGGAATTCAATGGGACAAGGGATTCCCTCCACTATGTTTGCCAATTCTCAGAGACAAATGCCAGGTAATGCTCTTTTTGGTAGCTTTATGTGCCACTACTTCCCCTTATGGCATCAGAAATGCCACTGCTATTAGAACTATTGCAATCACACATGCATTTGTAACCACATAATGCCCTCCAGTGCGGTACACCAACTGTTCACCTCTCATAATGGTTCAAGTCAGCAATGCTCTTTTAGGTAGCTTTATGTGCCACTGCTGCCACTTGTGGCATTAGTAATGCCACTGCTATTGAAACCATTGCAATCACACACGCATTTGTTGCCACATCATACCTTCCAGTGCATTGCACCAGCTGTTCACCCTCTCATTCTGCATTTATCTGATTACATAACATTTAGATGAAGTTCCTAATACAAAAAGGACTTGTATTCCTATATAGGAAAATACTAATAGTCCTATGTAGAATAGGAAAAACCTAATGAAGCTCGCTATACTTTGGGAACAATTAAATACTAAATGGAAAATAAAACTGAGACTTGCAATATTTCATAATTTCAGCAAGTGTTAAAATTACAGAAATACCCTTGTATATGGAAAACACACAAATATTCATGAATTCTAATATTTTGCTGTCCACATTGAAATTTTTGTAGCATCCCTATATTCTACAGCACAGAGTGGACATGCAAAAGGCGTTGATTGGCAAGAGGAGTTCTATCAGAAGGTAATTTCTGTGATTTACTGTTAGATGGAGTTCATGTATGCCATAGTCTTGCAAGATTTCAATGGAAAAAGGTCTCAAGAAAATAAGTGGAACTTATTCCATTGAATCGCGACCATATCCAGTATTGTTGAATTTTATAGAAAATGAGGTTGAAATTCTGAATGTCTCAAGTCATAGCTGCATGTTTGATAAGGACAATTTTTTTTTGTGCTTAGGAGAGTATTAAAATGGGAATAAGAATGGTTGTTGATAAGGACAATTTTTTTTTTGTGCTTAGGAGACCAATATTTGCTGAGCAATTCTATAATAAAAAGTTGGTGACTGATGGTTTAAAAACTGGATTTAAGGAATGGCTTAGAGTGCATAGAGATCATGTTAAAAGTGAAGCTGTAGAGAAGGCAATCACTCAAATTATGATGGGTGAAGAAGCAGAGGAAACTAGTAGCAGAGCAAAGAAACGGCCAGGAAGGCTGTTGAAGAAGGTGGATCTTCTTGCTCCGATTTTAATGCTTTGATTGAATAACTGAGGTGGGGTCGCCCTTGAAACAAAGGCATAGAATATTTTGTTTATACTTTAGTAGTGGTTTTGGCAATTTATTTTCAGACAAGTCTTGAGAGTTGAAAGAGTAATCACACTCGAGTCAATGACCAATCCAAATAAGTTTCCTTCCTAATGATTCAGGAATGAGAAGTCCAGCTTATATATTTAGCCCAAATAACTAATCAAATAGAAAGGCTGAGCTCAAAGACAGTACACTACAAATTACCAATAGCTAGACAAACAATCATCACAAACTAGGAACGGCCGTCTCCCCAGTAACAAATTCACCTTCTGAAGTTGGAGAACTTGCAAAAACTAGCCACCACAAAATAGTAGCAAGTATCTATGCAGTCTTCGATGAAGTACAGCCACCTGCGTCGCCAATATGGATTGATGTAGAGAACTGCTGCAATCGTCATCACCACAACTATGTAACATACACCGAAACTGATGTAGAAAAACTCCATGTCTATGAAACCATCATCTCCTTGTTCATCATTAGGCACTGGCTGTGACAGCACTGCTTCCTCACTACAATTGTTTCGCAATGGAGGTCCACACAAGAAAGGATTTCCTTTGTAACAGTTTTCATCGAAGGTCCCAAACTGATATTTTCTCTCGGGTGTCCTACCTGACAAGTTATTATGCGCCACACTAAAAACTTCCAGTGTGGTAATTTCAATAAGTTGTGGAGGGATGGCACCATTCAAGTTGTTGTAAGAAAGATCCAAACTCTCAATATGCTTTAGGTTTGAGAATGTTGCAGGGACAGATCCAGTGAGATTGTTGTGTGATAAGTTTAATGACAGTATCTCACTTAAGTTTCCAAATTCTGGTGGGATTGCTCCTATGAAGCTATTATTGGAGAGATCAATACCAGACATGTAGCTGAGAATCTTCCCCTTGTAACTGTAATACATATTTTTAGTTCTAAATTCTATCACTTCTGTAAAGTTAAGCCAAATTTCCTTTACCAAGATGTCCATAATATCCACTAGTGGTGTACCCATTGTTTCATAATAAGCTCTTTCCATGGTGGATCCAGTACCATATATGAGATCCGTGGACGTTTTCTGGGAACTTTCCTTGAAAGTAAGATTGCCCAAACAGGAGGGTAGTGGACCAGAGAGCTGGTTTTGTGAAACATCCAAAATGCTTAATTGTTCTAACAAGCATAATTGAACAGGGAGCTCACCATCAAAGTGATTAGCCCTCAGAAGAAGAACACTCAATGATGAATGATTGCCAATCCAATTTGGAATAGAGCCGGTGAAGCTGTTGTCTCTAAGATCCATCGTAATCAGGT
>Ga0325414_1001937_pt1 | contig 20527 bp, 9 predicted proteins | sample PopdelMetagenome_8_FD_206183 | JGI IMG/M metagenome (GOLD analysis project Ga0325414, IMG submission 206183) | Populus deltoides microbial communities from Bellville, Georgia, United States - Leaf-PdKOR-R3 | ecosystem: Host-associated > Plants > Phyllosphere > Phylloplane/Leaf | place: USA... | reverse complement strand
TAATGGTCAATCTAAATTTGTAACCAAGGATAACAAAACTCTGATTGTGTTTAGCTTCGCCACTAGAGAGAAGGTCTTCTGATAGTCTATTCTGTATGTATGTGTGTAACCCTTTGCAACTAATCTCGCCTCATATCGCTCAATAGATCCGTCTGTTTTATGTTTAATGTAGAACACCCACTTACACCCGATAATTTTCTTTCCTTGTGGTAGTGTGACAATGTCCCTTGTTCTATTATTTTTCAGGGCTGCCTTTCCTTCCTGGATTGCTTGGGACCATTAGAGATCTACCAAGGCTTTATGAATCCCATAAAGAATCTGACAAAAGAACAACTTGTGTGCAAAGGCTTTTAGAGGCATGGGTAGTCTTTGCATGGATATATAATTAGAAATTGGGTACTTTGAACTTTTCCCCTCATCATCTAGCGAGTAATAGGTTGAGGGTTTGCCCCTATTGTGCCTAAAATATAAGTGATAGCTAGTAGAAATATCCAAAATATTATTGGAAAATAGTATAGAAAAAATTACCTCAAGAATATCCTCACGAAGAGGATTTTCATTGTCGAGTACTTTAGGAAGAGGGGTTTTAATATATGTGTGATGTGCATTTTTTTTTATCTTCCTCGGCTATTGTCTTATTGACGTCTAACCTTGTTGCTACAATAGATTTATTCATATTAATGCCCTTTGCAACGCCTTTAAATGCTATATTTGGAGCTATTTCTAGTGATATTTTGATGGCACCATTTGTTGGGCCTTTTGCACCATTCCCAGCAACCACATTTGAAGTTATTTTTGTTATATTTAGAGCTGCTAGTGTTTTTATTACAACAAAATTTCTTATAATGTTTTGGGTTATCTTTGTTTTTGTCATGTCTTGAGCACCACATGTTATCTCTATTTATATTACATTTTGAACGTTTTAAGCACCATATGTTGTCTTTGGTTATATTAAATTTTGAACGTCTTGAGCACGACATGTTGTGCTCCACCACTTCTGCTCTTCATATCATGTCTCCCCCTAAAAAAAGATAAGTTAATATTTTTCAAGAGTGAAAACTTTATGACCCTAAAACAGTGACATCCATTATAGTGTATAGCCATTTTTTAAGAGGATTATAGTAACAAAATCCTTTCTTATTTATATCATACCCTAGAAATACATAACGAACAACACATAGTTTAAATTTTGTCCGTTTATGTAGATGAACAAATGCAACATAACCAAACACACATGGTGGAATAAGAAGTTAGACGATAAAGTAACATTTTGTGATAAAGCATATAGTAGAGTCTTGAATCTCAAAACTTTAGAAGGCATGTGATTAAATAAATTGACGACAGTAGCAACACTATCATCCTAATGCCTGCCAATACTTATGATCCAAATAACAATACACGTGCAATTTTAATAATATGTCAGTATTTTTGTTTGGATCAAAGAATCTGGATTTTTGCTAAAAATTGATTATAAATGATAACATGGAATGCACGAAACACATCAAATACTTCGTCTTTGCATTTTAGCAAATATAGTCATATTATCCTAGTATAATCATCCATAAAAGGTTATAAACTAATGTCTACCAAAGACAGTTTTAATAGGAGATGGTCTCCAAATATTAGAATGAATCAAGGCAAAAGGGATATCACTTTTGCTAAAACTGATTGGAAAAAATACACGATGACTCTTGGCTAAAATGCAAGTTTCGCATCTAAAGTTTGAATAATTCAAATTCAAAGATAATTTCGGAAACAAATGTTTCATGTAGCTAAATAATAGATGTCCCAGTCATTAATGTCATAGCCAAATCTATTTTTCTTTTACAATTATTGAACAACTTATAATGTTGACTCTACATGGACTGAAGTCTTCCATGTAGTATAGCCCCTCTCTCTCTTAGTACCACACTTAATGATCTTTCTTCGTGAGAATATCCTGAAAAAGACAAAATTTTGAATATATTAGTGCTACACAATTTAGTTCTTTAGTAACTTGACCCACTAACAACAACTTATTTTAAAAAGAAGGCACTAATAAAGTATTGGTCAATGATATAGAGGGTGATATATGCATTATTTCAACCCCTCTAATAGGATATATAACCCTATTAGTATTGGTTATACCGGTCCATCTTGGTTCTATAGTATTAACAAAGTCTCATAGACAGAAAGTCATGTGATATATTGCATTAGTCCACTATCTAGTCATTATTAAATTATTTAGAAGCAAGTAATGCACTACTAGTATAATAACAACTATTACCTTAATCTTTAAAATAAATTATGGCTTCATCTTTTGATTTTACAAATGGAGTTAATAACAGTTAGGGCTTTGTGTTTGCCAATACTGCTTGTCTCGTGCCACCAATAGTTGTTCATTGCTTTTGTGCCTTTAACTCAGTCCACCATTTTGGGTAACTATGCAATTTAAAGCAGATGTCTTATGTATGCTTTATATTTCCATAATGAGAATAATTGTTGCCTCCACTCTCTACTTGTCCTTTAGTTTTTACTAGATTATACATGTTACATCCTTATAATGAAAGCGTCCCAGGTTTGGCCATATGGAGTGCATGTTGTCATTGTGAACTAGCTTTCCCTCTTCTAGAAACTATAGATACAATAGTAGGATTTACTATTTGTAAGTATAACCGTATGTTTGATGTCTTCTCTTTGAACATAGGCATAAACTTGTTCAAATATTGGAAACAGGTTCAATTGAAATACATCACTCGTTATCTTGTCGAGCCTATCATCTAGTCCATCCAAAAAAAAATATAAACTTGATCCTCTTGAATGAGAGCATTATACTTTTGTATGTCACTAACACATTTCATAGGATTTGGTATATGGTAATCAATTTCCCTCTTTAAGCTTTGGAGATAATTGTAGTATGATTATATGGATTATCCTGATTGTTTCATCCATGTTACTTGTCTCTTCAAATCATACACATTAGATGTATAAAATCCATCAAAATAAGTTGTAGCAATTAAATCTCATACTTGTTTGGTAGTTGTGAATCGAATAAAGTTTCCTATAAGGAACCACTGAGTTAATTATCCAACCCTTCACAATAGAGTTTTCTGTTCTCCATCTTCTGAAGTTCGGATTATTCGATTATGATTGTGGAAGGTCACCATTTATGTATCCCAACTAGTATTTTCCTGATATATCCATCTTTATAATTTGGGACCATAAAGCATAATTGGTACCATTAAGTTTGATACCAATTTGTACTATAACAATATCATAGATTACTGCTAGGATCTGGGCATAGTTTTGAGTTGCAACTTTAGTCATTTTTGTTGTAAGATTGTCAAGAATTGCAGTTGTATTTGGCTACTTTTGTTCAATCAAATTATTTAGAATATGTTTAAAAAACAATAATGGTTAAATGACACTTTTATTTTGAGGGATTGCATTTTTGGCAAATGAAAACCAGTAATTCTCATAAACATAATTAGATCTTTAGGATTTTGGTTCGGAGATAAAATTAATCCCTCCGTCCAAATTTGTTAACTTGAAACATTAAATTTTAATTAAAGTGATTTATCAAACAAGCATATGTATTTCATTGATTAATTTTGAGGAAATAACTACCAATTGACTAAAGAGTGTCTGTATGCAATAAATCACAAGCACATGTCCTATTGTCCTATAAGTCATTTTAATTCAAATTTAACATTTCAAGTTAACGTATTTGGATGAAGGGATCAATCATATTGATGATTTTATCAATGCAACTTCTTCAATTTCTAGTGCACTCTCATATCCTACATTCTTTTTTGTTTCCTTGTCAATGTCATAGTATTATCTTCATAAATAATTTGGTACCCACTCGTACTTCGATCATCTTCACTTGTAAGTTTGATTTTTTAAAAAACAAAATGCAATTGTTACAACAAAGTTTTAAAAAAAGATACAATTTAAATTTTTTTAGAAAAATAGCATAATTTGAAGAGAATCGTAATTTTAAATCGTGTTCATATCTATATAAAAAAAAATATTTTAGTCTACTATAAGATAAATCTGTCAACATTTTAGCACAAAAGTACAAAATCCCATGCTTAAACTTGTAAACCAATGAAAGTTCTTGCCTTGCAAATTAACCATTTAATAAACTTCAACCACCAAATTAACTTTTAATGGACATAAAGATATAAACTAGAGAAAATTTTGCATGATTTATGGTGTCAAAGAAACTGCTTCTGTTGTATGTAAAGATTCTTCTTCTAGCACCATCCTTTTTTCTCTAAGAGCCTGACAGCATCATCCTCTTTTTCTGTTGTTAAAGGGCTTAGTCTTGTGGGATTTTATACAAAAAAAAAAACGTTGAAGATAACAGGGCTTTTGTTGGATTAAAAAGGTTAGGTGAGATAAGGCTATAATTGTGAAGCCACTGCATGACGATGAATTTTTTTTTTTTCAAAATTAAATGTTGCTTTATGAGCTAATAAAGTTGTTAAATTATATTGCCCTTTTTCCTTGTAAATTATGTTTTTCAATTTCCCTATGTTTTCTTCTATATGTTTTGAAAGTTGGAAATTTTTTCCTTTCTTTTTTCTACTAAATTTTCCTTCTTTTTTATTTTTTTCTCAAGTTTGATTTTTCCAATTTTAATTTCAGGTAACAATGAGTGAAGTTGATAATTATTCAACAGAAAAGTAATTAATATTTTTGAAAGAGAGAAGATATATAAAGAGATTTTCTTATTCTAGTCAAGTTCCCAACCTTCTTCTTTTATCCCTTTCTTTTAATACATTTTATTAAGAATCTATTCTAAACAAAAAAAAAATGAATTAGAATTTATGAATTACCATTGTTTCTGGAATCAATTGAAGTGTACAATGAATACATTGATGTTTAAAGAATCGTTATTGTTATTAGTGATTGTTTAATACATATGCTAATAACAAAAGCAATTGTTTATGACATTGCTAATTTTATTAGCGGCTGTTTATTAAAACATGTTATTTTTTCAATATTTTTTTAATTTTGTGTTATATGCTAGTTTGAAATGAAAAATAAACAAATTGTAACTTCTTGTAAGGAATCTCTATATCAACATCATTAACATCCAAATCCTTCATGTCAGTATCAATGCCATCCACATCATCACCTCCTTCATCCAATTGAACACATCATATTATGTTACAACTACCTTCTATATAATATTTTATTAGATCTTGCATATTTAAATATGCCACATGTTATATATAAGATTAGTTTTATTGTCCAGGTGATCACGGTAAGTTGGACTAAAACTTCTTAAAACATTAAAATAAAATTATCTAAATAATAAAAATGTTTTTTTTATAGTATCATTAAATTCGATATAATAATTAAACTTAAAATCTCTTGATCTTTACTTTTTGTTTAGCACAAATTTTAATTTAAATGACATGGGAGTTGTCTTAACATGACCTTATCAATTGAGCAAGTCCAAAAAAATATATAAAAGCAAAAAAAAGTTAGGTTACCTCTAGTCAACCCGCCAAACCTACACCCCGGATTATAGACTCCACTAGGTCGAATTGAATTTTTTTATCTTATTCTATGATAAAAAAAAAAACATGAAAATCGATTTACCATCAATCTAATATTAAAAAATAAAATCAAATAAAACTCTCATATTAAATGATGAAATCTAAAGAAAGAAAAATCAAAAGATAAAAAAAGAGGAGCAAAAAATATAAATGGCCCGTGACCTCGTCAAAGCAGCGTCACACATTAACCAATTCAACTACCACATGAGGTTGATATAAAATTTTAATATATATAAAAACATGATTTATTATTTTATATGAATAGTTAAACTAACTCAAACTCTTTTAGTTGAATCTATAATATATATCATTGAAAACCATTCTCATTTGTCTTTCCAATGAGGTGTTTGAGAATATGGTTGTGGTTGTTTTTCAAAATGTTTTTTGCTCATAAATGCATTAAAATAATATTTTTTATATCAACACATCAAAACGATCCGAAAACATAAGAAATTAATTTTAAGCAAAAATATTGTATTTTAGTAAACCTCTGTTTGGGTCGCACTCCCAAATGAGGGGTAATATATCTCTTGCAATAAAACCCAATAATTTATCTTATTTGGTTATTTACATCCAATCTTTTTTTAATTGTATTTAACAATTTTGAAAATAGCAATTATTTTAAATCCATATAATCTTATAATTAGTCTCACCCCAACACACTTAAAGTTTAGGCTTTGTAACCTAATAACCACCAACATACAACTTTAAAACACATTTACCAAAAACATACAGGGCGTGAGTGTTTCACTGTAGCATAATACACAATTTATTGTGGATTGTTATAGTGAAATTATCTTCTTGTTATTGGATGGAAAAAACCTTTGGGTGAGTGTTTTGGTCTTTCCACTAGTTCACTGGTCATTAAAAGATTATTAGGGGTATGTTAGTCTTTTTCAAATTTTTATGTACATTGGAAGCGCCACCGTGTCCTCTTTCTCATGGTGTGGCACGTGACGATATTTGGTGGTCGTATTGTCGCAGGTGATCGTCCCCTCCCCTTTTTTTTCTCTATTGTAAGGTAAAGGGTACAATTGTCCTTTTTGTTTTTTTTTCAATTTTAGTCCTTATTTTTTTTATTTCTTATTTCATTATTATTATTTTTATAAAAGTTTTATTTGTTTTCCAATTTGTTCTTCAATTACAATTTCTCATATGTTTTTTTTCTTTTCATTTTGGTCCTTATTATTTTAATTTTTAATTTATTTCCTTGCCCCTTTTGTTAAAGTTTTATTGGATTTCAATTTTATCCTTCAATCAAAGTTTATGTTGTTTAATTTTTTTCAACCTGACCCTTGTTCTTTTGATTTGTTTTTTCTTTTCTTAAAGCTGTTTTTCAATTCAATTTTACACTCCAATTGAAAATTTTTGGTTGCTCTCTAATTATTATTATTATTATTTTCACCCTCATTCTTTTAATTAAAAATTTTTCTTAGATCATTTTGTGTAATTGATTTTTTTTCCCTGGTTTCATCTTTTGATATTTGATTTGTTGGAAATTCAACTTTGCATTTTTTTTTCTATTTGTAGCACTTTAGATTTATTGATTCAAGTCACGAGTTTGAAAAACTAATGTCATTTGATTTTTTTGCTCATTTTCTTTTATGATCTTATTGTTTCGCATTAGCTTCTTTTTAGATATTGATTTTGTGATTAATTTGATTTTTTTTTTATAGGTTTATCCAAATCTCATGAACTGGATCACATATTTTGCATACCTTTTTTGGAAAAAATATTTTTTTAAAAAATATTTTGTTTATGTTTGATTTTTGAAGATATTATTCTAATTCATCTATATTTTTTTTGTTTTATAGAAATGAATTTTATTTTTCAAAATAAAAAAATTTATTTTTAAGTAATATTTCTTAAATGTTCGGCCTTGCATAATTGTTTTTAGGGTGTGGGTTTATTCAATTAATTTAATTTATGTTTCTATTTCTATTATTTTTTATTAATTTAAATAAATAAATCAAGTAAACTCGATCAAGTAATATCTCATTTTATGTGATTGAATATGTTGATCTACATTCATCTCTTAATATTTTTAATTTTTCTTTTGATTATTGTTAATGATTTTATTTATTTATTTACATAGATATTTATCAATTTATTTAATTGGATGCTTATATATGTTTTTATATTTACATTTTGATTTTTTCATGTAAGAAAATATATCAAACCCTGGTATTTTTTTATGTAAGAAACGGGGATCGAGATTCTTCAAGCTGGTTTTTAAATCTCTCCAAATTTTCATTAGCTTTTCCATATGCAACATTCATCGTCTAAGATGAATTATCAGTTTATTTAATGTCTTAAAAAAAAAACTAATCCAAGTGCCTATTCTCTTAATCCAAGTGCCTATCCCACTTTCCCCTTCCTTTTTACTTTGTGTGAGAAATTAGATTTTTTATAAGGGCATCCATCTCCAATGGAATAGGAAAAAAAAATTATTTTTTTTTAGTTTTTATTGTAATTTTGCAGTTCAAAAAAGATAGTCAAATGAAGAGTCAAAATAATTTATTTTTTAAATAATAGTTTTGTCAAAAGTCAAAATAATATATATATATATATATCCCGTTGATGTTACCTTTTCACAAATAATCTTTTTCTTCTTTGTTTTTTTTTTTTTTTTTAAAAGAGATTATGTTCATTTTCTTGTTACTATGTAATGAAATTCATTAATATGGGCTGATGTTTACTTGTTATATGTCTGTCTTGGATTTATTGAATGCAAGTCCTCTTCATTCAATCGTCAGTTATTACCTCGAAATTAATCAATAAAATATAGAGACATGTGCCTTACAAATCATCTTAATTCAAGTTTACCGTTTTAAGTCAACGGAACTGGACAGAGAGATCAATTTTACAACCTTGATTTTTTTTATTATATTCTTTTAAAAAATAATATTAATTTTGTTCGGGATTTGTGGCTGTCTCTTCTAATAAATATGCTTTTTAAAAATCAAACTTTTATTCTTATCCTTACAGGAGTATAATGATACTTTAATCACTAGACCAATACTTTATTAATATAACCTTGAGAATTTGATTGATTTCTAAAAGACTAATTTCAGGAAATCAATTTTAAGAATCAAGATTGGTTTCTGAAATACTAATTTTAGTTGTAAGTTTGTTTATATTTATATTTTAAAAGTGTTTTTGAAAAAAATTATTTTTTTTTATTTTTTAAGTATTTTTATCATTTTAATGTGCTGAGATTAAAAATAAATTTGTAAAGAAAATCATTTTAATACTTTAAAAAAACAATCTTATGATAATATTAAATAAATTCCATTAAAACAAATAAAAATCGTTTTTTTCAAAGAGCAAAGCAATTAGTGATCAAAGAGAAGGCAGCACGAGGTAAAGTTAGGTTGAGAGGAGAACAAATGATAAAGCCTAGAAAGAAATCATGTGGACGAATTCATCACACGTTACATGGTGTAGAATTCTGGTGAAGAGCCGGTCTTCCGAGAAGAAGACGCTCTATGTGGCCTTCATGGAAGCATCGTATGCCACTTTCAGGTCACACAATTCCGGTGCGCCGTCGACCACCTATCATATGAGAAGTTACCACTGTTGCCATTTTATTTATTTATTTATTTATATATTTGATTACTTTTCTACAAGTCATCGAGAAAATTTCCTGTACCTCCTTTTTTTTTTCTTTTTTTTTACGCAGGTGGTATTTTGAATAGTTATTATACATTGTTTATTTTTATGTTTTAAAAATATTTTTAAAAAAGTTTAATTTTTTTTATTTTTAATTTTATATTTATATTTTTTTATGTTTTTAAATCATTTTAATGCACTGATATCAAAAATAATTTTTAAATAATAATAAAAATATTATTTTTATATATTTATGAATGAAAAACATTTTAAAATATAACCATAACTACACTCCTAAATTTTTTTTATATAATATTTTTAAATAATATTTTTTATTATTTTTTAAAAAAATTATATCAATACATCAAAACTGATAAATCAAAAAAAAAATCTTTTATGGAATGTGATTCTTTTTTTTCTATTACAAATTAGTGTTTTATATATATAAACAACTCATCTTAAGATAACTGTGATAGGAAAATGAATCTCTTCCTACAATTATCAAGATGTATAAAATCATGAGATATAGAAATTAATTCTTAATATTTTGATTTTACAGCTCACGCTAACACTCCCCTTTAAGTTGGTGTAGAGATGTCTTTGATACCCAACTTGTCAATTGAACCATGAAAGCTTTTGTTAGAGACAGTTTTTGTGAGCATATCAGCAAGTTGATCAACTGATCTAAAAGAAAAAAAGTGAAACACTTTTTCTTCGAGATTTTGTTTAATGAAATGTCAATCTATCTCAATATGTTTTGTTCAATCATGTTAAATTAAATTTTAAGGTAGTTTAATTGCAGTTTTATTATCATAGTCAAATTCATTCCTGAGTTGGGAGTGAAACCAATTTCTTAGAGCAGTCTTCTAAGCTAGAGAAGTTCATAGAGGCCTTTAGTCATTCCTCTAAACTCGGTCTCAGCACTTAACAATGCTACTACTTTCTGTTTTTTACTCCTTCGTATAACTAAGTTGCCACTAATAAAAATGAAGTAGCCAGATGTGGATTTTTTATTAGACAAGTTCCCTACCCAGTCAACATCCATGTAACCTTCAATATCTAAGTGGCCATTATTGGAGAACATAAGTTCTCTCCATGAAGTGGATTTTAGATATGGAATTATTCAAACAACTAGATTCATATGGTCCTTGCTAGGACAATGCATGAATTGATTGGCTAGGCTAACCCACTAATCATTGATATCTCTTTTTATATGTTTGTTCCTGATCAGGATACACTTCAAGTTTCTGATTCTAAATTGTTGGAATGTCTATCGGCTTGCAGTCAAGCATTCTCACTTCAATCAGAAGATCCAATACATACTTTCTTTTGGAAATAAAGATGCTCGTTTTGATCTAGCTTGTAACACCCCACTATACCCCACTCGTAAAATATTGTCCGCTTTAGCGCACAGGCCTTACGGATTTGTTCTTGCCACGCATGACCCCAAAACATGTCTTACTAGTCAAGGTGAGCATGCTTATATAAGGCCCTCCCCCAAATCCTCACCCGCCAATGTGGAATATTACAATCCACCTTTTTAAAGAGCCCGACGACCTCGTCGGCACCACCGGACAACCAGTGAGTCGGGCTCTGATACTAATATAACACCCACCTCACTAGTAAAATATTGTCCACTTTGGCCCACAGGCCTCACGGATTTGTTCTTGGCAATGACGTATGGCCCCAAAACACGTCTTACTAGTCAAGGTGAGCATGCTCATATATAGCCCCCCCTCAAGTCCTCATCCGCCAATGTAAGATATTACATAGCCATTTTGATCCCTAAGAAGTACTTAAGTCCACCCAAGTTCTTCATTTCAAATTCAGTAGCTAACTACTTTTGCAACCTACTAATTTCTTTTTTATTATCTCTTGTAATGATCATATCATTTACATAAATTATTAAAATAGTTACCTTTCCTTCTTGTCTTTTCAGGAAAAGTGTATAATCTGAATTGTTTTGTTGAAAACCATATTTATTCATAGCCATGCTAAAACGACCAAACCATACACGTGGTGACTATTTTAATCCATATAAAAATCATTGTAATTTACATACAGTTCTAAGAGTGGGTGAAACATATCCCGGTGGACTATTCATATACACCTCCTCCTCAAGATCTCCATAAAGGAAAGCATTCTTTACATCAAATTGGTGTAATGGTCAATCTAAATTTGTAACCAAGGATAACAAAACTCTGATTGTGTTTAGCTTCGCCACTAGAGAGAAGGTCTTCTGATAGTCTATTCTGTATGTATGTGTGTAACCCTTTGCAACTAATCTCGCCTCATATCGCTCAATAGATCCGTCTGTTTTATGTTTAATGTAGAACACCCACTTACACCCAATAATTTTCTTTCCTTGTGGTAGTGTGACAATGTCCCTTGTTCTATTATTTTCCAGGGCTACCTTTTCTTCCTGGATTGCTTGGGACCATTAGAGATCTACCAAGGCTTTATGAATCCCATAAAGAATCTGACAAAAGAACAACTTGTGTGCAAAGGCTTTCAGAGGCATGAGTAGTCTTTGCATGGATATATAATTAGAAATTGGGTACTTTGAACTTTTCCCCTCATCATCTAGCAAGTAATAGGTTGAGGGCTTGCTTCTATTGTGCCTAAAATGTAAGTGATAGCTAATAGAAATATCCAAAATATTATTGGAAAATGGTATAGAAAAAATTACCTCAAGAATATCCTCACGAAGAGGATTTTCATTGTCGAGTACTTTAGGAAGAGGGGTTTTAATATATGTGTGATGTGCATTTTTTTTTTATCTTCCTCGGCTATTGTCTTATTGACGTCTAGCCTTGTTGCTACAATAGATTTATTCATATTAACGCCCTTTGCAACGCCTTTAAATGCTATATTTGGAGCTATTTCTAGTGATATTTTGATGGCACCATTTGTTGGGCTTTTTGCACCATTCCCAGCAACCACATTTGAAGTTATTTTTGCCATATTTGGAGCTGCTAGTGTTTTTATTACAACAAAATTTCTTCTAATGTTTTGGGTTATCTTTGTTTTTGTCATGTCTTGAGCACCACATGTTATCTCTATTTATATTACATTTTGAACGTTTTAAGCACCATATGTTGTCTTTAGTTATATTAAATTTTGAACGTCTTGAGCACGACATGTTGTGCTCCACCACTTCTACTCTTCATCTCATGTCTCCCCCTAAAAAAGGATAAGTTAATATTTTTCAAGAGTGAAAACTTTATGAACCTAAAACAGTGACATCCATTATAGTGTATAGCCATTTTTTAAGAGGATTATAGTAACAAAATCCCTTCTTATTTATATCATACCCCAGAAACACATAACGAACAACACATAGTTTAAATTTTGTCCGTTTATGTAGATGAACAAATGCAACACAACCAAACACACATGGTGGAATAAGAAGTATAGACGATAAAGTAACATTTTGTGATAAAGCATATAGTAGAGTCTTGAATCTCAAAACTTTAGAAGGCATGTGATTCAATAAATTGACGACAGTAGCAACACTATCATCCTAATGCCTGCCAATACTTATGATCCAAATAACAATACACGTGCAATTTTAATAATATGTCAGTATTTTTGTTTGGATCAAAGAATCTGGATTTTTGCTAAAAATTGATTATAAATGATAACATGGAATGCACGAAACACATCAAATACTTCGTCTTTGCATTTTAGCAAATATAGTCATATTATCCTAGTATAATCATCCATAAAAGGTTATAAACTAATGTCTACCAAAGACAGTTTTAATAGGAGATGGTCTCCAAATATTAGAATGAATCAAGGCAAAAGGGATATCACTTTTGCTAAAACTGATTGGAAAAAATACACGATGACTCTTGGCTAAAATGCAAGTTTCGCATCTAAAGTTTGAATAATTCAAATTCAAAGATAATTTCGGAAACAAATGTTTCATGTAGCTAAATAATAGATGTCCCAGTCATTAATGTCATAGCCAAATCTATTTTTCTTTTACAATTATTGAACGACTTATAATGTTGACTCTACATGGACTGAAGTCTTCCATGTAGTATAACCCCTCTCTCTCTTAGTACCACACTTAATGATCTTCTTCATGAGAAGATCCTGAAAAAGACAAAATTTTGAATATATTAGTGCTACACAATTTAATTCTTTAGTAACTTGACCCACTAACAACAACTTATTTTAAAAAGAAGGCACTAATAAAGTATTGGTCAATGATATAGAGGGTGATATATGCATTATTCCAACCCCTCTAATAGGACATATAACCCTATTAGTATTGGTTATACCGGTCCATCTTGGTTCTATAGTATTAACAAAGTCTCATGGACAGAAAGTCATGTGATATATTGCATTAGTCCACTATCTAGTCATTATTAAATTATTTAGAAGCAAGTAATGCACTACTAGTATAATAAAAACTATTACCTTAATCTTTAAAATAAATTATGGCTTCATCTTTTGATTTTACAAATGGAGTTAATAACAGTTAGGGCTTTGTGTTTGCTAATACTGCTTGTCTCGTGCCACCAACAGTTGTTCATTGCTTTCGTGCCTTTAACTCAGTCCACCATTTTGGGTAACCATGCAATTTAAAGCAGATGTCTTATGTATGCTTTATATTTTCATAATGAGAATAATTGTTGCCTCCACTCTCCACTTATCCTTTAGTTTTTACTAGATTATACATGTTGCATCCTCATAATGAAAGCGTCCCAGGTTTGGCTATATGGAGTGCTTGTTGTCGTTGTGAACTAGCTTTCCCTCTTCTAGAAACTATAGATACAACTGTAGGATTTACTATTTGTAAGTATAACCGTATGTTTGATGTCTTCTCTTTGAACATAGGCATAAACTTGTTCAAATATTGGAAACAGTTTCAATTGAAATACATCACTCCTTATCTTGTCGAGCCTATCATCTAGTCCATCCAAAAAATATATATAAACTTGATCCTCTTGAATGAGAGCATTATACTTTTGTATGTCACTAACACATTTCATAGGATTTGGTATATGGTAATCAATTTCCCTCCTTAAGCTTTGGAGATAATTGTAGTATGATTATATGGATTATCCTGATTGTTTCATCCATGTTACTTGTCTCTTCAAATCATACACATGAGATGTATAAAATCCATCAAAATAAGTTGTAGCAATTAAATCTCATACTTGTTTGGTAGTTGTGAATCGAATAAAGTTTCCTATAAGGAACCACTGAGTTAATTATCCAACCGTTCACAATAGAGTTTTCTGTTCTCCATCTTCTGAAGTTCGGATCATTTGATTATGATTGTGGAAGGTCACCATTTATGTATCCCAACTTGTATTTTCCTGATATATCCATCTTTATAATTTGGGACCATAAAGCATAATTGGTACCATTAAGTTTGATACCAATTTGTACTATAACAATATCATAGATTACTGCTAGGATCTGGGCATAGTTTTGAGTTGCAACTTTAGTCTTTTTTTTTTTGTGAGATTGTCAAGAATTGCAGTTGTATTTGGCTACTCTTGTTCAATCAAATTATTTAGAATATGTTTAAAAAACAAAAATGGTTAAATGACACTTTTATTTTGAGGGATTGCATTTTTGGCAAATGAAAACCAGTAATTCTCATAAACATAATTAGATCTTTAAGATTTTGGTTCGGAGATAAAATTAATCCCTCCGCCCAAATTTGTTAACTTGAAACATTAAATTTTAATTAAAGTGATTTATCAAACAAGCATATGTATTTCATTAATTAATTTTGAGGAAATAACTACCAATTGACTAAAGAGTGTCTGTATGCAATAAATCACAAGCACATGTCCTATTGTCCTATAAGTCATTTTAATTCAAATTTAACATTTCAAGTTAACGTATTTGGATGAAGGGATCAATCATATTGATGATTTTATCAATGCAACTTCTTCAATTTCTAGTGCACTCTCATATCCTACATTCTTTTTTGTTTCCTTGTCAATGTCATAGTATTATCTTCATAAATAATTTGGTACCCACTCGTACTTCGATCATCTTCACTTGTAAGTTTGATTTTTTAAAAAACAAAATGCAATTGTTACAACAAAGTTTTAAAAAAAGATACAATTTAAATTTTTTTAGAAAAATAGCATAATTTGAAGAGAATCGTAATTTTAAATCGTGTTTATATCTATATAAAAAAATATTTTAGTCTACTATAAGATAAATCTGTCAACATTTTAGCATAAAAGTACAAAATCCCATGCTTAAACTTGTAAACCAATGAAAGTTCTTGCCTTGCAAATTAACCATTTAATAAACTTCAACCACCAATTTAACTTTTAATGGACATAACGAAGATATAAACTAGAGAAAATTTTGCATGATTTATGGTGTCAAAGAAACTGCTTCTGTTGTATGTAAAAATTCTTCTTCTAGCACCATCCTTTTTTCTCTAAGAGCCTGACAGCATCATCCTCTTTTTCTGTTGTTAAAGGGCTCAGTCTTGTGGGCTTTTATACAAAAAAAAAAAACGTTGAAGATAACAGGGCCTTTGTTGGATTAAAAAGGTTAGGTGAGATAAGGCTATAATTGTGAAGCCACTGCATGACGATGAATTTTTTTTTTCAAAATTAAATGTTGCTTTATGAGCTAATAAAGTTGTTAAATTATATTGCCCTTTTTCCTTGTAAATTATGTTTTTCAATTTCCCTTTTGTTTTCTTCTATATGTTTTGAAAGTTGGAAATCTTTTCCTTTCTTTTTTCTACTAAATTTTCCTTCTTTTTTATTTTTTTCTCAAGTTTGATTTTTCCAATTTTAATTTCAGGCAATAATGAGTGAAGTTGATAATTATTCAACAGAAAAGTAATTAATATTTTTGAAAGAGAGAAGACATATAAAGAGATTTTCTTATTCTAGTCAAGTTCCCAACCTTCTTCTATTATCCCTTTCTTTTAATACATTATATTAAGAATCTATTCTAAACAAAAAAAAATGAATTAGAATTTATGAATTACCATTGTTGCTGGAATCAATTGAAGTGTACAATGAATACATTGATGTTTAAAGAACCGTTATTGTTATTAGTGATTGTTTAATACATATGCTAATAACAATAGCAGTTGTTTATGACATTGCTAATTTTATTAGCGACTGTTTATTAAAACATGTTATTTTTTCAATATTTTTTTAATTTTGTGTTATATGCTAGTTTGAAAAGAAAAATAAACAAATTGTAACTTCTTGTAAGGAATCTCTATATCAATATCATTAACATCCAAATCCTTCATGTCAGTATCAATGTCATCCACATCATCACCTCCTTCATCCAATTGAACACATCATATTATGTTACAACTACCTTCTATATAATATTTTATTAGATCTTGCATATTTAAATATGCCACATGTTATATATAAGATTAGTTTTATTGTCCAGGTGATCACGGTAAGTTGGACCAAAACTTCTTAAAACATTAAAATAAAATTATCTAAATATTAGAAATGTTTTTTTTTATAGTATCATTAAATTCGATGTAATAATTAAACTTAAAATCTCTTGATCTTTACTTTTTGTTTAGCCCAAATTTTAATTTAAATGACATGGGAATTGTCTTAACATGACCTTGTTAATTGAGCAAGTCCAAAAAAATATATAAAAGCAAAAAAACGTTAGGTTACCTCTAGTCAACTCGCCAAACCTACACCCCAGATTATAGACTCCACTAGGTCGAATTGAATTTTTTTATCTTATTCTATGATAAAAAAAAAAAACATGAAAATCAATTTACCATCAATCTAATATTAAAAAATAAAATCAAATAAAACTCTCATATTAAATGATGAAATCTAAAGAAAGAAAAATCAAAAGATAAAAAAAGAGGAGCAAAAAATATAAATGGCCCGTGACCTCGTCAAAGCAGCGTCACACATTAACCAATTCAACTACCACATGAGGTTGATATAAAATTTTAATATATATATATATATATAAAAACATGATTTATTATTTTATATGAATAGTTAAACTAACTCAAACTCTTTTAGTTGAATCTATAATATATATCATTGAAAACCATTCTCATTTGTCTTTCCAATGGGGTGTTTGAGAATATGGTTGTGGTTGTTTTTCAAAATGTTTTTTTTGCTCATAAATGCATTAAAATAATATTTTTTATATCAACACATCAAAACGATCCGAAAACATAAGAAATTAATTTTAAGCAAAAATATTGTATTTTAGTAAATCTCTGTTTGGATCGCACTCCCAAATGAGGAGTAATATATCTCTTGTAATAAAACCCAATAATTTATCTTATTTGGTTAATTACATCCAATCTTTTTTTAGTTGTATTTAACAATTTTGAAAATTGCAATTATTTTAAATCCATATAATCTTATAATTAGTCTCACCCCAACATACTTAAAGTTTAGGCTTTGTAACCTAATAACCACCAACATACAACTTTAAAACACATTTACCAAAAACATACAGGGCGTGAATGTTTCACTGTAGCATAATACACAATTTATTGTGGATTGCTATAGTGAAATTATCTTCTTGTTATTGGATGGAAAAAAAAAACCTTTGGGTGAGTGTTTTGGTCTTTCCACTAGTTCACTGGTCATTAAAAGATTATTAGGGGTATGTTAGTCTTTTTCAAATTTTTTTGTACATTGAAAGCGCCACCGTGTCCTCTTTCTCATGGTGTGGCACGTGACGATGTTGGTGATCATATTGTCGTAGGTGATCGTCCCTTCCCCTTTTTTTTTCTCTATTGTAAGGTAAAGGGTACAATTGTTCTTTTTGTTTTTTTTTTTCAATTTTAGTCCTTATTTTTTTGATTTCTTATTTCATTATTATTATTTTTATAAAAATTTTATTTGTTTTCCAATTCGTTCTTCAATTACAATTTCTCATATGTTTTTTTTTCTTTTCATTTTGGTCCTTATTATTTTAATTTTTAATTTATTTCCTTGCCCCTTTTGTTAAAGTTTTATTGGATTTCAATTTTATCCTTCAATCAAAGTTTATGTTGTTTAATTTTTTTCAACTTGATCCTTGTTCTTTTGATTTGTTTTTTCTTTTCTTAAAGCTGTTTTTCAATTCAATTTTACACTCCAATTGAAAATTTTTGGTTGCCCTCTAATTATTATTATTATTATTATCATTATTATTATTATTATTATTATTATTATTATTTTTACCCTCATTCTTTTAATTAAAAATTTTTCTTAGATCATTTTGTGTAATTGATTTTTTTTCCCTGGTTTCATCTTTTGATATTTGATTTGTTGGAAATTCAACTTTGCATTTTTTTTTCTATTTGTAGCACTTTAGATTTATTGATTCAAGTCACGAGTTTGAAAAACTAATGTCATTTGATTTTTTTGCTCATTTTCTTTTACAATCTTATTGTTCTGCATTAGCTTATTTTTAGATATTGATTTTGTGATTAATTTGATTTTTTTTATAGGTTTATCCAAATCTCATGAACTGGATCACATGTTTTGCATACCTTTTTTGGAAAAAATGTTTTTTTTAAAAATGTTTTGTTTATGTTTGATTTTTGAAGATATTATTCTAATTCATCTATATTTTTTTTGTTTTATAGAAATGAATTTTATTTTTCAAAATAAAAAAATTTATTTTTAAGTAATATTTCTTAAATGTTCAGCCTTGCATAATTGTTTTTAGGGTGTGGGTTTATTCAATTAATTTAATTTGTATTTTTATTTCTATTATTTTTTATTAATTTAAATAAATAAATCAAGTAAACTCGATCAAGTAATATCTCATTTTATGTGATTGAATATGTTGATCTACATTCATCTCTTAATATTTTTAATTTTTCTTTTGATTATTGTTAATGATTTTATTTATTTATTTACATAGATATTTATCAATTTATTTAATTGGATGCTTATATATGTTTTTATATTTACATTTTGATTTTTTTTTTGTAAGAAAATATATCAAACCCTGGTATTTTTTTTTATGTAAGAAACGGGGATCGAGATTCTTCAAGCTGGTTTTTAAATCTCTCCAAATTTTCATTAGCTTTTCCATATGCAACATTCATCGTCTAATATGAATTATCAGTTTATTTAATGTCTTAAAAAAAAAACTAATCCAAGTGCCTATTCTCTTAATCCAAGTGCCTGTCCCACTTTCCCCTTCCTTTTTACTTTGTGTGAGAAATTAGATTTTTTATAAGGGCATCCATCTCCAATGGAATAGGAAAAAAAAATTATTTTTTTTAGTTTTTATTGTAATTTTGCAGTTAGAAAAAGATAGTCAAAATAATTTATTTTTTAAATAATAGTTTTGTCAAAAGTCAAAATAATATATATATATATATATATATATATATATATATATATATATATATATATATCCCGTTGATGTTACCTTTTCACAAATAATCATTTTCTTCTTTGTTTTTTTTTTAAAAAAAGAGATTATGTTCATTTTCTTATTACTATGTAATGAAATTCATTAATATGGGCTGATGTTTACTTGTTATATGTCTGTCTTGGATTTATTGAATGCAAGTACTCTCACTCAATCGTCAGTTATTACCTCGAAATTAATCAATAAAATATAGAGACATGTGCCTTACAAATCATCTTAATTCAAGTTTAACGTTTTAAGTTAACGGAACTGGACAGAGAGATCAATTTTACAACCTTGATTTTTTTTTATCATATTCTTTTAAAAAATAAGATTAATTTTGTTTGGGGTTTGTGGCTGTCTCTTCTAATAAATATGCTTTCTAGAAATCGAACTTGTGTTCTCACCCTTGCGGTAATATAATGATACTTTAACCACTAGACCAACACTTTATCAATATAATTTTGAGAATTTAATTGTTTTCTAAAACACTAATTTTAGTTGTAAGCTTGTTTATATTGATATTTTAAAAGTGTTTTTTAAAAAATTAAATTTTTTTTATTTTTTAAATATTTTTATCATTTTAATGTGCTGAGATTAAAAATAAATCTGTAAAGAAAATCATTTTAATACGTTAAAAAAACAATCTTATGATAATATTAAATAAATTCCATTAAAACAAATAAAAATCGTTTTTTTCAAAGAGCAAAGCAATTAGTGATCAAAGAGAAGGCAGCACGAGGTAAAGTTAGGTTTAGAGGAGAACAAATGATAAAGCCTAGAAAGAAATCATGTGGACGAATTCATCACACGTTACATGGTGTAGAATTCTGGTGAAGAGCCGGTCTTCCGAGAAGAAGACGCTCTATGCGGCCTACATGGAAGCATCGTATGCCACTTTCAGGTCACACAATTCCGGTGCGCCGTCTACCACCTATCATATGAGAAGTTACCACTGTTGCCATTTTATTTATTTATTTATATATTTGATTACTTTT
>Ga0325414_1001935_pt1 | contig 20534 bp, 3 predicted proteins | sample PopdelMetagenome_8_FD_206183 | JGI IMG/M metagenome (GOLD analysis project Ga0325414, IMG submission 206183) | Populus deltoides microbial communities from Bellville, Georgia, United States - Leaf-PdKOR-R3 | ecosystem: Host-associated > Plants > Phyllosphere > Phylloplane/Leaf | place: USA... | reverse complement strand
TTTTCCAAGAAAGAAAATAACCAAGGAGTTGCAAGATTTCAAAAGCAAATTGTTTTAGGCTCACATCGAAACAATTTTTGTTTTCAAAATGCAAGATCAAGATTTCAAGCTTTATTCTCGAACCATACTTCTTCACCAAACTGAAAAAGGATAGAAATGAGAAAATGGTCTTTTAAAACCATTATTTGTCTAAAGTCGCTGACAGAGCACACTTAGGGGCAATGACCAATACAAGGGGACATTGTGTTCAGAAGGAAAATTCTAGAAAAAGAGATGGTAATTTCCTTCAACAAGACAAGGGGGCATTTTGGTTTATGAAAGACAGTTTGATCCTTTCAGCTAGTGACACCGAATATTTTTAGCAGTGAGACAAGGGGTAATGAATGATCCTCTCAAATTATTTGACGAGTCCGAAAATCTTTAGCAAGCACGTGGGTCACGATGGGTGCCACAAAGGCTGAGTTGTGCAAACAAATCTGGAAAAAGTCTTATATGGGCTAACTCGAGTGCGCTAGAAATCCAAACGACAAAGATGACTCAAATCAGATAGCAAGATCTCACCAACCATGCAATGAGAAGATTAAGAAGAAATGGGGGGCCTATATTTCAAGTCAGGTAAAGATGCATGCATATCATTTAAACTTTGAAACATTGGACAATGAGTGCTGCAAATTTTATCAGAGAAAATTCTAACGGAATCCATCAAGCGGAAGGCCAACTTGAAATGATGAACATTGAAATTGCTTTTGAAAAATTTTCACTTTTGAGAATTTTTCAACCTAGGCAGGCCGCCCATGAGAATTAGGCCACCTAAAAAAAAAAAAATCTCTATATTTTTCCACCACATTTCAGTTTCCACTCCTGAGGTAGTGCATTTCCTATCCTACCTCCTTTTGAGTTCTTTTTCGAGCGTGCCTTCGAGCCCTCGTCTTATCTCCATTCGAGCGCGCCTTTGAGCCCTCATCTTATCTCCATTCGAGCGCGCCTTCGAGCCCTCATCTTATCTCCATTCGAGAGCGCCTTCGAGCCCTCGACCATCAAAGGTAGTGCATTTCCTATCCTACCTCCTTTGGAGTGCGTCTTCGAGCCCTCATTTTCCTTCGAGCTTCTATCTATTGAATAATGCGCCTTCGAGCCCTATCATATCTTATTAAAAACAAATCCTCGTATTTATCCACTGGGCAGGTAACCCATTACAATATACCATCCTATACTGGGCAGGTAACCCATTACAATGTGACCAACTGGGTCGGTAACCCATTACAATATACCATCCTATACTGGGCAGGTAACCCATTACAATGTGACCAACTGGGTCGGTAACCCATTACAATGTGACCAACTAGGTAGGTAACTCATTACAATATACCAACTGGGCAGGTAACCCATTACAATGTGACCATCTGGGTAGGTAACCCATTACAATATACCAACTGGGCAGGTAACCCATTACAATGTAACCATCTGGGTAGGTAACCCATTACAATATACCAACTGGGCAGGTAACCCGTTACAATGTGACCATCTGGGTAGGTAACCCATTACAATATACCATCTGGGCAGGTAACCCGTTACAATGTGACCACTTTTGAAAAATCCTCGTATTTTTCCACTGGGTAGGTAACCCATTACAATGTGACCATTTTTGAGAAAATCCTCGTATTTTTTCAAACATCGGGCAGGTCGCCTGAAACAATTAGACCACTTGCGGAATTCTTCGCATTCTTTTATCATCGGGCAGGTTGCCCAAAACAATTTCATCCATTAAAAAAAAAACACACACAAAAACAAAAAAAACAAAAAAACAAAAAAAGTGGGTCATCGTTCGAATGATTTGTTTCTTGATTTCAACATCTCTCTGTAAAGGTTGTGTGTCGATTTACTGTTTTCAAGGCTAAAAAAAAAAAAGCAAAGGTTCTTTCTGTATCTACTTTTCTTTATAAATTTACTACACAAAGCTAAAAGAAAATGAAATTTTCCAATATCTTTGCATAGTAAATATCACAAAGAGGGGGCAACTGTCATAACCCAATTTTTGACCATTTTATTATTATTATTATTATTATTATTATTATTACTGAAAAGGATAAAAAAAATGATGATGATAATGATGAAAAAGCAAGTAAAATGAAATAAATGAAGAATGAATTAAAATTTGGGTTAAGGGCAACATGATTGGAAGTTTTGGGGTTTAATTAAACTTTGGAATTAATCTAATTAATCCAATCAAGGGTTTAATTGGAGAATTAATAAAGTTTTGAGACTTAATTAAGCTTGGAATTAATTTAATTAATCCAATTAAGGGTTTAATTGGAGAATTGATAGGTTTCGAGACTTAAATGGACTTGGATTTAATTAAATTAATGAAATCAGGGACTTAATTGAAACATTATCAAAGTATAGGGCTGATTCTTGTCAAATTTGAAAGAAATTAAAGTCCAAGGACTAACTTATAAAAGACGCCAAAATCAGGGGTCCAATTACAATTTAACTAGAGGTTTAATTACAAAACTTTCCAAAATTCAAGGTCTAAAATAAAAGTTGCCATTTCCAGTTGTGAACGGCGCCGTTTCTGAATCAAATGCTCCACCTTCTTCGTCGCTCAAGACCTTTTCGGCAGGAGATCTGTAACTGCAGATCGTGGGACGCATGGACGAACGTGGCTCACCTTGATTACCACGTTCTCTGGCTTTATAAAAGCTAGAGAAAAAGACGAACGGGAGGGGGAGAGAACAGGGAGAAAACTGAGGGGAGGAACAGAGGGGGAAAAGAACACTGGAAACAAGAACACAACGGAGGAGCTGACTAAAAAAAGACCCGGAACAGAGGAGGATTTTGAGCACCGAAGACGAACGGAGGGGGGAAGAACAGGGAGAAAACTGAGGGGAAGAACAGGGGGAAACTGAGAGGCAGAACAGAGGGGAATTGGACCCGAAAACCAGAGGCAAAAAAGAGCAAAACCGGGGAAGAAAACAGAAGCAGGAAGAGAGAAAACTAGAGCAAAAACAGGGGCAGAACCAGAGTAAAGAACCCGAGAAAGCTTGGGTCCAACCAACCCAAAAGCTTTCTTCCCGAACACAAAGGCAAAGAGACAGAGCAGAGAAGGAAAGAAAAACAGAGGGGCAACCATTTCGTGCCTGCAGAAAAAGAACAACCCAAAGGACAGTGAAGCCACACCGGGAAACAAAATAAAACAGCCACCACGCCATCGTCTTCGGCGCCGTCCTCCGCTGCACAGGTAAGTTTCCATTCTCTGCATTCAACAAAACTTTCTAATGCAGTGTGAAGGTAATTTAATTACCTTCACACTATTCATGCACGCGTGAATTTACTTCACGCGTGCTTCTTCTTCTTTTGCCCAGTCGGGCCACTGGTTTGGGCCAGTGGCCAGGCCGGGCTGGCTGGGTCCAGCCCAGCCCATGTGGGCTGAGCTAGGCCCAGCCCCAAAAAAATAAAATATATAAAAAATAAAAAATAGAAAAAAATAGAAAAATATGTGTGTGCAAGAATAAAAATAATATAAATTTACTAGTTTATTCAACCACGCCAGAGTCGGGAATAAAATATTAGTTTAAGTTTATATTGTTTTTATTCGTATATTTTTTTTATTTAGCAAAAAAATATATGTGCATGTATGAAAAATAAATTTATTTACTGACGTCAGAGTCAAGAATAAAAATACTTAGTTAATTATTCTCTTTGTTTTTTTTTAACTACATAAAAAATAAAAAATATGTGAATGCGTAAATTTAGTTTATTTGTTTATTCACTAGCGTTAGAGTCAGGAATAAAAAAAATATTAATCTGAATTTATTTTTGGTGGCTATGAATTTTTACCAACGCCAGAGTTGGAATTATTCGGGTGGAATTTTTACCAACGCCAGAGTTGGAATTATTCGCGATCGAATATTCACTGGCGCCAGAGTCAAGAATATTATAAACAAATCATCATAGCATAAACGAATAAATGTTTAGCATTTTAAGACAAAACCAGCAATGCAGTCTGCCTTAGGCAGAACGTTTAAGGGGTGATAATATCTTCCCTTTTACGTAACCAGTCCCGCCATTGAATCTCTGTTGACCAGTTAGGGTTCCTAGTGACCATAATACTAGGTGGCGACTCCTTAAACAAAGACATTTTTCCTAAAAGAACAAGATGCCAGAAATCTGTTCTTTTTCCGCAATCTCAGAATTTTTTGGGCCGCCGCGATGTCGGGTGCGACAAGTATGAATTTATTGTTTTTATTCATTGACGCCAGAGTCAGAATAAAACTATTGATTCAAATTTATTTCATTGTATTTTATTTAAATTACATAAAAAAAATATGCATGCAAAAATAAAATAAAATAAAGTAAATTTATTGGTTTATTCACTGACGCCAGAGTCAGGAATAAAGATACTAATGTAAATTTATTTTATTTTATTTTGTTTTGTTTTATTTTTTTAGCTACATAAAAATAAAAATAATGCGATTGCGTAAAAAAATTGATTTTATTTGTTTATTCACTGACGCCAGAGTCAGGAATAAAAAAAAAATAATTCAAATTTATTTATTTTCATACCTACATAATATTTACCAACGCCAGAGTTGGAAATATCCGTAGTTGAATATTCACTGGCGCCAGAGCTAGGAATATTACACACAAAAAAATCATAGTATAAACAAAAAAAAATGTTAGCAATTAATGACAAAAATTAGCAATGCAGCCTGCCTTAGGCAGGACGTTTAAGGGGTGATAATATCTTCCCTTTTATGTAACCAGTCTCAGACCATAGAATCTCTGTTGACCAGTTAGGGTTCCTAGTAACCGTAATACTAGGTGGCGACTCCTTAAACAAAGAATATCCCCATTAAAGAACAGGATGCTAGAAATCCATTCTTTTCCAGGAAATAATAATTTTTAAGGCCGCCGCAATGTTGGGTGCGACAATGCTATTCAAGGAAATATTGCAATAATTATTGCAGAGATTGTCTTCTATAACCAGCACTAACAAATCCTATATTTATGGTAATTTATATTACAGTGATTATTTTTCATAACCAGCACGAATCAAATCATATATCTATGGTATGATTATTTTTCATAACCAGCATGAATCAAATCATATATATATGATATTTTATATTGCAGTAATTATATATGATTAAGTAATTATCTCCTTGACATATTGCTTCCTTGATATTAACATTAATGCTTTATGTTATCGCCACATATAAACCCTTATTATTATTTATTTATTTATTTGAAAATTTATCAAAATATGGGTCAAAAATTGGGTAGCAACAGATGCCCTCTTTTTACAATGCTTACGAAGCAAAACTCCTCAATGTTTTGCATAATAAGCTTGTAAAGAAAAAAAAAGTATTCCTTGCTTGCTGAGTGATCCACTTATCCAAGGATTTCACTTTTTTAAAAGGAAATGGTCTCGTTATCATGGGTGACCTGCCTCTTTTTTTTTTTAAGAAAATTGGTCTATTTTCATGGGCGACCTGCCCACACACACTCAAACCTAGTCTATTTTCAGGGGCGACCTGCTCACATACTCACGCTGGTCTATTTTCACGGGCTACCTGCCCTTTTGATTGGGTTAACCTAAGATCCCATCTAGTGATCTCCTTTAACCCGAAGCAAAGTCGGTGTGTAACTCGGTCAACCTGAAATCCCATCTAACGATTCTCTTTAACCAAAGCTAAACTATGTGTGTGGTTGGGTTAACCTAAGATCCCATCTGGCGATCTCCTTTAATTCGAAGCCAAATTGGTGTGTGTGGTCTTATTATGACGGGTGACCTACCCAAATGCAAGATGGTCTCATTCTGATGGGTGACCTACCCAAGTGCAAGATGGTCTCATTGTGATGGGTGACCTACCCAAGTGGAGAGAAGGGAAGAGTAGTCTCATTCTTATGGGTGACCTACCCAGGGGAAGAATGACCTCATTATAATGGGTGACCTACCCAAGTAAAAAAAGATGGAGAATGGTCTCATTCTAATAGGTGACCTACCCAAGTGGAAAGGGGGAAGAATGGTCTCATTCTAATGGGTGACCTACCCAAGTGGAAAGGGGGAAGAGTGGTCTCATTCTTATGGGTGACCTACCCAGGGGAAAGAATGGTCTCATTATAATGGGTGACCTACCTAGATAAAAAAAGATGGAGAATGGTCTCATTCTAATGGGTGACCTACCCAGAAAAAATGGTCTCATTGTGATGGGTGATCTACCTAAGTGGAAAAGGGGAAGAGTGGTCTCATTCTTATGGGTGACCTACCCAGGGGGAAGAATGACCTCATTATAATGGGTGACCTACCCAGTAAAGCGTATTATCTAAGATGGTAGAGGGCTCAAAGGCACACTTAAAGGGAAAGAGATAGGGCTGTAAAACACAAAACCCAAGATGGTGGAGGGCTCGAAGGTGCACCAGTTAGGATGATTGAGGGCTCAAATATGCACTCAAAAGGAAGGAGGTAGGGCTTTAAAATGCATTATCCGAGATGATCGAGAGGTCTAAGGCTCACTCTAAGAGAAAGAGGTAGGGTTGTAAAACGCACTATCTAAGATGGTTGAGGGCTCAAAGACGCACTCAAAGAGAAGGAGGTAGGGCTGTAAAGGAGATGGTTGAGGGTTCGAAGACGCACTATAAGGGAAGGAGGTAGGGTTGTAAAGCGCACTATCTGAGATGGTTAAGGACTCTAAGGTGCATTCAAAGAAAAAATATAGGGCTGTAAAGCACACTAGCTGAGATGGTTAAGGACTTTAAGGCACACTCAAAAGGAAGAAGTTAGGGTTGTCAAGCACTATCTAAGATGGTCGAAGGCTTTAAGGCGCACTCAAACAAAAAAGGTAGCGTTGTAAAACGCACTCTAAAGGAGGTAGAGTTGAAAAATGCACTACTTGAGAGGTGATGGTAAGACATCGATCTGTCAATGATGAAAGTAATGTATTATGATCAAAAGGTATGTATACTTACTTGAGAAATATAGGTCCTCTTTTTTTTTCAAGGAGTTTTCCTTTTCTCAAAAGTTTGAGTCTCTGTTAGTAAGCTTTGATGGCTTTTTGCTCTTGCTTACTCGAGTCATATCTTGTGATCTTGACTTCTAGGAGGGATACTATAAATCTTTATTTGAAGGGTTGCCAGTTTTGCCCAACATTTTCTGTTTTTTTAGAAAGGGAATCAATGAGCCACCCCTATCATGTGTTTATCAGATTGCCCTCTAGTTTCATCATGTCTCAAGTGATCAATTCAAGTTTTATTTAGGGATGAGGTTGTGTGAAATTTTTTTTGCTTATTTGCAAGTAGTTGCTTTCACAATGAACTTTTGGAATTTCAAAGCTATTCCATAAAACAAATCATATTGATGTTTGTTTAAAACAAACTTGTCCTGTAAGATTTAAGTGATTTTTATGGGTAGGTTTGCATAAGTGTTGAAAATTTTTTGTTATGCTTTTGGTGAAAAAGGGAAGTGATGTTTTGTTGGTCTAAGAGGTTCCAGCTTCAATCTAAGGGTTTTAAAGAACCAGTTTTCAAATTATTCATTTTGCTTGTATGAATAATAACTTATTTCGCATGGGAAAGTATTGCCTATGGATCCAGATTACTTGCCTTTGATAAAAAAAGGGCTTGATTGGCAATGTAACATAGGCTTAGGCTCTTGGTTATGAAGAAGAAGGATATTTATAGGTTTAAAAGGTGTTTAAGGGATTTTATGACTAAGAATCACTAATGCTTATTTTCCAACCTCTTCTTTTGGTTTATGGATTTTCTAGACCTTGGAATTGATGGTCCATCATGCCCCTCCCAGTGTCGAGTTATGGCCTTTTCTTTGTTTTTTCTTCATTTGATTTTGAGTATCATCATATTAGTTATTTTTAGTGGTATGCCCAGCTTTGTTTGAGCACTTTTAATCATTGAGAATTTGCTTTCATACCCCCTAGTGTTTTTTAGGCACTATTAATCATTGAGGATTTTCTTTCATGCCCTCCCAGTATGGGGTGTGGTCCTAGCCAAGGTATTTTCCTTAAGAAAAAAGTATTAGGCTCAAAAGGGACTGCAAGGGATTTTTCTTAGCATTACAAAAGGATTATCAAAGATGACATTTCTTCATTTCAAACACATACACTTAGGATCGGTAAGCTTTGCTTTCTTTCATGGGAATATGCATAATGGTTTCTCATTATTCATGTAGCCAAAACTCAGCTCTGAAGTCAACTTAAGGTGTTTGGTTTGTTCTTTAGGTTTTCTAGGTATATGGTTATGATATCACTTGAATTTCTAGAACTTGTTTGTTAAAACAAACACAAGTTTGATTTTTGTTTTGTATTAAAAGTTTGATTTCCTAAAAATTCTTATGAAAATATGGGATAATGTGTATATAAGTTTTGAAGAAAAGTGGAACACATCAAAGAATTCTTGGTGTAATGGTTTTTTGAGTAAAGGATGTGCTCATGTAGGTGTGTTATTTGCATAAGAAAACACATGATCCTTAAAAAAAAAAGGTTTGTTTGACAAAGAAAGTCTTGTCACATTATGAGTCAAGCTGTTGATATGAAAAAACAGATTGGGACATTACACAACAAAAGTAATCTTGTAGGCATGATCAAACAGAGATAATTATTTTGGATATAATAGTGGCAAGTTCATTCTTCCTATCTTGGTAAATTCTCCTTTAGTCATCCTCCATATAAAAGCTCTTGTAGGAATTTCATCAATGACATGGACAGAAAACCACAATCGAATTCATAATGCCTTTTTCACGCCCCTCTCTAACCATTGGTGTTCTCAGATTTCCCGGGCATTTTACCTCTAGTGCATCCACTAATCCATTACCTGAAGTGTGATTGGGTAGGGGTTCATAATCATGTTTGAAGCTTCTTTAAATGTTACCCACTCAACTTTAATTATATGCACGAGCCACTTCTCAGAAGCATTACATGAATGAATATTATGTCCTACAACACTAGTATGATATTTGCAAGTAAGATCTGACTTGTACCAATTAAGATAAGGTGGTTGCGAAGACATGAATGGTTTTGGAGCTACATGCTCAATACTTAGTAGCTTTTGGTACATCTCATTTAAGGGTAGTGGTAATGAGGTAGTTGTTTTTGAACCCTTTGGTAATTTTAGCTTTTAGCTTGGAAATTTTTTCTTCTTTTTTCCTTTTTTTGTCTCAAGTTTTTTTGGTGGGAAATAAAGAGTTGAGATTGATGTTGGTAATTTAGGGTGAAGTGTGGTAGTTTTGGATTTGGTTTTTCCTACCCTTGTGACCACCTTTAACATGGTCAGCCTTTTTCTTTTCCCTTTGAAGCCTCTTTTTTCAGTGAGCATGAAAAGTCTACCACTTTTGACCCTTTGCTCTATACGCTCAGTCACTGCTATTGCGTTGGTGAATTGCTAGGCCAAACTACCCATCACATGCTTGTAGTATGGTGTTTTGAATGTGTTGGCAAATATAATGACCAGCTCTTTGTCCAAGAGTGAGGGATGCACCTGTGCAGCTAAATCTCTTAATTTCTAGGCATATTCCCTTATGATTTCTTTGTCCTTTTTTTTTTCCAGATTGGACAATCTGGTTCTGTCAAAAACAATATTCATGAAGCTGGTTCAGTCTTCAGGTACTGAAGAGTAAGGGGGTTGAGGGTACTCTGTATTTTCTAGTTCTTCATTTTCAGCCTCTTTATTTCTCAATTCAACATTTTCAATTTTTGGTGGTACATATTCAATTTTTGGTGGTACCTCGTGCGGTTCTATATTTCTAGTTCCATCATGTTCACTTTCTGGTGGTATTTGTTAAGTTTTTGATGGTACCTCGTGCAATTCTATATTTCTAATTCCATACTCACCCACAGGGGTCATCAACCAATTCAACTCTTTTACTTGAGTAATCTCCCATTGAAGTGAAGAATTGGGTAGTAGTGAAGGATACAAATTCTCAGACTTAAGAAAAGTAACATCTATGGTGATATAGGTTTGGTTGGTAATGGGGTCATAACAACTGAAGCCTTTTTATATAGACTATATCCCAAAAATAAGCATATGAAGACGACACAAGGGTCCAGTTTGGTATGTTGGTTCTTATAGAGATGGACAAAAACAACACACCTAAAAATTCTAGGAGGAAGCATTAATATTGAGGGAAGGGATATATAGGTAGAGAGGATTTGTAAGGGGGTTTTAAAGTGTAAAAGTTTAGATGTCATATGGTTGATTAAGTACACAATAGTAGCCGCAACATCTCCCCAATATCAACTTGGCATCATTGCTACAAGGAGTACAACATAGATTATTTCCAGTATATGCTGATTTTTCCTTTCAGTGACACCATTTTGTTATGGTGTTTGAGAGCATGAGGTCTCATGAAGGAGGTTATGTTGTTGGAAATAGGCTTGAAATCTTTGGTTGATGAATTTGCCACCATTATCAAAACGAAGAATTTTTATCTTGGAAGAGAAAATTTGAACCATGGCGTGAAAACATCACCCTTGGTTTTCATCTAATAAAGCCACGTCATTCGAGTGCAATCATCTACAAAAATTACAAACCTATGGTGGCTAGAGGAAATAGTTATTGGGGATGGTCCCCACACATCGAAGTGTATCAATACAAATGGAGTATTAGTTTTATTCAAGCTGACTGGATAAGAAACTTGTTGGCTTTTAGCCTTGATACATATATCACATATAAAGCTAACATGCTTTAAATAGGAAAAAAAAGATTAGAGTAGATGTTGTAGATAGCTAAATGAAGGGTGCCTCAAGTGCCTATGCCATAGCCAAATTTATCATTCATGGCTACTAGTTTGATGATGCATGTGATTTGCTTTACTTGGGCTGGAGTCATCCAAGTAGTACAATCCCTCCTCTTAGTACGACGCCCAATAATCTCCTTGCTGAGAACATCATGGAGAAGGCAAATAGTATAATAGTACAACACAATTAAGCTCTTTAGTAGCTTAACTCACATACATCAACTTGTTAGTTCCAACCCCTATGACTGGGTATGTTACCCCATTAGCGTTCCCAATGCAAGTCCTCCTTAGTTGTGTTATGTTGGAGAAGTCATTGGGATCAAATGTCATATTATTTATCGCTCTAAAGTCGATAATCCAGACACCATCATTCGGAGCAGCAAATATGCAAAAAACTTGACCATAATTACTGTCGCACCCGACATCGCGGCGGTCCTACAAAATATTTCTTGATAGTGGAAAAAGAACAGATTTCTGGCATCTTGTTCTTTTAGGGGAATAGGTCTTGTTTGAGGAGTCACCACCTAGTATTATGGTCACTAGGAACCCTAACTGGTCAACAGAGATTCTATGACTCGGGATTGGTTACGTAAAAGGAAAGATATTATCACCCCTTAAACGTTCTGCCTATGACAGACTGCATTGTTAATTTTGTCTTAAATTGCTAAATATTTATTAGTTTATGCTATGATGATTTGTTTATAATATTTCTGACTCTGGCGTCAGTGAATATTCGAGCTCAAATAATTCCAACTCTGGCGTTGGTAAAAATTTGTAGCTACGAAAAAACAATTAGATCAATATTTTTTATTCCTTACTCTAGCGCCTAGTGAACAAATAAATAAAAATAAATTTATTTTTACGCATGCACATATTTTTTTTTTATTTTTCTAGCTAAATAAAATAAAATACAACGAATAAAAATAACATAAATTTAAACCGGTATTTTTATTCCTGACTCTGGCATCAGTGAATAAACTAATAAATTTACATTATTTTTATTCATCCATACACATTTTTTATTTTTCTTTTTTATTTTTTTTATTTTTATGTTTTTATTTTTTTTGGGCTGGGCCTAGTCAGCCCACATGGGCTGGGCTAGACCCAGCCAGCCCAGCCCAGTCACTGGCCCAAGCCAGTGACCCGGCTGGGCAACATAAAGCACGCGTGAATTAAATCACGCGTGCATGTGCAGGTAAAGGGAGTGAATTAAAATGAAAAGTGGGGGAAGTGAAGCTTACTTACCAGGTTCTGAAAAAAATCGAAAGCAGTAGCAACGATGGTGCTGGTCACGGTGGCCTTCCTCTGTTTAAGTCCTTCCTTTTCTGCTTGTTTTTTCTTTGTTTTCTTGCTCTGTTTTATTCTGTGTTATGCTTGAATTCTGGGATTAAACCAAGGCTGGGTTTAGTCCTCTGTTTCCTTCCTTCGGTGTTCGTTTTCTCCCCCCTGAGTCTGCTTCATTTCCTCTGCTATGTCTCTGTGCGTTTGGTATGTTGAGCCTGTGCTCTGGGGAGAGGGGAAATTGGAATCCCCTAAGCTGGAGTTCTGAAGGAGGGCCAGCAATCTCTCCGGCTTGCTTCAACGTTTCTTCCTTTTCTATTTCTGCTTGTTTATTTCTGGTCCCCCTCTATTCGTGGCTCTCTTTTTTTTCTTTCGTTTCTGTGATCCCCCTCCTTTTCTGGGTTTATTTCTCTGTTTTTTATCCCCCTGTGTTTTTTTTGTTTCTGTCTTCGGGTTCGGGTTCTGCCTTTTTCCTCCCCTCTCCCTTTCTCCCTCTAACCAACCTGTGTTTTTTCGGTGCTCATTCGTTTATATAGGGTCCGACGGGTCAGTAACGGGCGACATTACTGCTGCAACGTTTCCCAGCTTTTATTGCAGAAAACGGTTACTGGCTTTAAGAAGAAGAAGATGAACAGCGTCCCTTTCAAAACGACGCCGTTTGGAGATAAAAGGTGGCCATTTTACGTTTTGACCCCTGCAGTTTCAAAAGTCTTGTAATTAGGCCCCTGGTTTAAATTGTAATTGGCCCTGCATTTCGGCGCCTTTTACAAGTTAGTCCTTGGACTTTAATCTGATGCAATCGTGCCCCCAATTAACCCCAAACTTTGTTATTTCTTCAATTAAGTCCCTGATTTCATTAATTTAATTAAATCCAAAGTTCAATTAAGTCTACAACTTATCCATTCTTCAATTAAGCCCCTGATTGGATTAATTAAATTAATTCTAAGCTTAATTAAGTTTCAAAACTTATCAATTCTCCAATTAAACCCTTGATTGGATGAATTAAATTAATTTCAAGCTTTAATTAAGTCTAAAAATTTTTCAATTCTCCAATTAAACCCTTAATTGGATTAATTAAATTAATTCTAAGCTTAATTAGATTAATTTCAAAGTTAATTAAACCCCAAAACTTCCAATCATTTTGCCCTTAACCCAAATTTTAATTCATTCTTCATTTATTTCATTTTACTTGTTTTTCCATCATTATTATTATTGTTTTTCCATCATTATTATTATTATTTTTCCATCAGTTTTTTTATTCTTTTCAGTAAATAAAATAATAATAATAATAATTAAAATAAAAATGGTCAAAATTGGGTTATAACAATTACCTTGGTTTGGGATTGAGGTAGAAGGTTCGACCAAGGGAATAAGGGATAGGTAAGAGTCAGTCATGACCACTGTCACGGGGCGATGTCGTCTGGCGACGACGGAGGCTTTCGTCGCGCCTCCTGTGTGAGGTGTTGTGTGTTGGGAAGAGTTTTTGTATTTAATCATAAAATTATGATTAAGGTTCAGGAGTCACCACCTAGTACTATGGTCACTAGGAACCTATGGTTTGCGAGATTCCGGGTAAGGGACTGATTGTGCAAGGGGAAGACGCATCACCCTCAGTGCACCCTACCTAAGGTAAGCTGCATTGTTGTTTGATTGTTTTTTCTAAGTCGGATTTCTATTCATTGGTCTTTTCTAAGGCTTAAGGCAAATTTCTCTTCATGAGAGAGTCTCTACCTTATTGGGTTAAATCCTAACTACTCTAAAGTTTGAATTTTAGCATTGCATTTATTTACACCTTGTATCTTTAATACCTGACGGTATACTTTATTGTTTAATTTTACACCCCCATAAATATTAAAGTCTACATCTGGATCCTAAAAAAAATAAAAATTGGAAAAAGATTTTTGACATATTGGCCAAATCCTAATGGATAATTATAAACTGGTTACGATATCTATTTATGATTTTTTTTTAAACATGAAAAAGATACAATTTTTGTTTTTATGAAAAATATGCTTGGAAAAATTTTAGGATTTGGCCGTATGCAACAAAATATTTTTTTCTTTTTGAAAATGTTTTGAAATATATTTTTTTGTTTTTTTTTTGAAATATTTTGGAGAAAACCGGGTATTTTAATACCAAATTTGTATATTACAGTGTAAATATATAACCCGATATTATGAATAATTGGTAGAAAAATATACGAGAAAATCGCAAATTTTTTTAAAATGATTTTTGAAAAATTTTTGGATTTTTTTATAAATGGGAGCCGGGCCAGACTTGCCATTTGGGCTGGGCCATAACTGGCCCAGCCCAAACCATGGGCTAATTAATTAGCTGTTGCATGCAGAAATGAATTCTGCATGCAGCGACCACGCTGAGGAAGTAAGAGGCAAAGTAGGGAGAAGGAAGTTGCCTGGCGTGGGGGTCTCGGACGTGATGAGATGGTTCGGCCGATGGCTCAGGAGGTGTCGGCTGAGGTGATGGTGGCCGGTGTAGGTTGTGGGAGGAAGAAGAAATAAGTTGCAGAGGAGAGAGAAAGGCTGGAAGGAGAAGAGAGAGAAGGTCATGGTCACTGCTCTGCCACTGGTAAGGAGCTGGGTTGATGGAAATGACGATGGTAAAGCCGGTTGTGGCGGTGAAGGTCGGTGGCAGAGGAAGCAAAAGAAGAAGAAGAAAACGGGAGGGGCTGCAGAGAGGAGAGAGAAACCAGCGGTTGCTCTTGGTGGTCGGTTGGTGGTTGTGTTGGCTTCCTATGGTGGAGCTGATGGTGGGAAGACCGGTGATGAGAGTGGTGGCGGCTGAAGGCCACGGTGGAAAGAGAGAAAAATTACAGAAACAAGGAAAGTGGTTGGTGTTTTGGCAGATTTTGGACCCGATTTTCTCCTCCCTCAGGTCATGAAATCCACTTCTATTTATAGGCGGTGGAAGAGGGAAATCTTATCTACACAGGGAAAAAATTTTCAGCCTTTGATTCGGTTGAGAAGGATCCCAACCGTTGGCTCAAAGTAGCCATGGTGCACTGTCAAATCTGTAAATGCAGGCTGCCTGAGGTGGCTTCTTTGGGGTGGTGCCACGTCCGTTTATTTGCTAGTGAGCCGGTGAAGACTATACCCAGACGTAGAGGGATGTCTAGTGATCAGTTTCGTGCAAGGTTTAGCAAATTTGGTGTACGTTAGGTACATTAAATGCAGCTACAAAGTGGGTAACCGGACCAGCCATTTCAGAGAATTAAAGAAGAAGATGAACAGTACCATAATTCTGTTTTTGGCCAAAGTTTATTTCAGTCATTTCTCTTTCAATTGCTTTCAATTGAACCTCTAATTGACCCTAAATTTTTACAAATAAGCCCCTGATGAACTTTAATAAGAGCCCCGAAGTTACGCGCCTCTTACGATATGGTCCTTGGTCTCGGATTTCTTCAATTTAGCCCCTAATTGACCCCAAAACTTCAATTTTCTTGTAATTTTGCTCCTGATTTCAATACATTAACATGGTAAAAATCAAATTTGATCTCTTAAAATTCCAATCTTCTCAATTAAACCCAAATTAGGCTTCCAAACTTAAGTTTTCATCAATTAAGCCTTAAATAAAATTAATTTGACCCATTTAAAGTATAATTAAGTCCTTGCACTTAATTAAATCCTTCAATTGGACCCAAATTAATTATTATATATAATTAAAATTTAATTTGGCCCATGATTAAATCAATTTGGCCTATTAAAAGTTTAATTATGTCATTGGAATTAATTTTTATGCAAATTCGTCTAATAATTATTTAATTTGACCTTGAATTTGCATTTTTTTCTCTTTTTTTGAGCACAATGGGGTACAATTAGGCCTTGAATTTCCTTAAAAAATTACACCTTTATTCCCCGGCCTACTTTCTCCTCGTAGCCAACCTTTATTATTATTTTTTGATATTTTGAAAAAAAAAAGAATTTTGGAGAATAACTCAGAATTGGGTTATGAAAACCACTGCTGCTCTTCTAGGAATGCCTTCAGTTGTAGAAGCATCTCGTTTATTTCAGGCTTATAATTTATGCCATTAGTCTGCATAGCCATGCAATTTGAAACAGGTGTCCTAGTTGTGTTTTGTACTTCTATAATGGGTGCACTTATTCCTATTAGAATGATCTTTAGATTGTGAGGGTGACCTACACTTTAGCAAGATTTGTGAATGACTAAATCTTATTACTTTGATGGGTATAACAGCCCCACTAGCCACTAATTCCACTCCCGATACCATCACAGATTGTCTATGGTCTTCCATTTGAATATGTGCATATGCCTGCTTGATTGAAGGGAAAGGTTTCAAGCAAAGAACATCACTCCAAACATGATCCTATTGATCATCTAGTTCGTTGAGAAAATATATACTCGCTCCTCCTGTAGAATGAAGTTGTAGCTTTGTATGTCACTTGCACATTTCATTGAATTTGGTCGATGAAAATCGATCTCTCACCACAAACCCTATAGATTATTGTAATATTTTTCTATGATTTGCCTGCTTATTTCATTTGAAATACACGATGTCTAAGCTCATATACTTGTGAGGTATCATTCCATCAAAGTATGTTGTGGAAGCAGAATCCCATACTTGCTTAGCCATTGGTTAGTGAATAAAGTTCACTATCAAGGAATGGTCTATAGAGTTGATTAACCAACCTTTCACCATGGCATTCTTAATGTGCCACTTACAAAAAGAGGGGTTGATTTTTGGTGGTTAGGGATAGTCTCTATTAATGTATCCCAATTTGTCTTTTTCAGAGATATACTCCTACCTTACAAGAAACCCATCTTGCTTCGATACCATGTCAGTCGTAGCTCTCATATTCATTATATTCCATCAATCAAAGTCCAATACATAAAGTTACAATCAACTATTTTTGGAAGTTATTCTATGTCCATACCATATTTATGTTGCAATTATGTTCCTAAATCTAAGATTTTCATAGTTGGCTAATTGCATGATTCACACAAATAATTTATCAAATAAAAATAAGTACTAAATTTAAGAACAAGGTAGATTAAGTACTTATATGCTAAATTTTAGATGAAGAGATGATGATGATGATGATGATGATAAAAACATTGTTGCTAAGGATTATATCCTCTATTTTGAAGGCCACTTTACATGTTAATAGGAGCAAAAGATTTAATGCTAGTAATATTTTAAGATTCTAACAACACCTCAAAATGTTGCATTAACTAACGTTGTAGCCTAATTTTTGAAATTCATTTGTGTATATATTTTGATTTTTTTATAGAGAATTTTAAAAAATGTCTTTGGAGTAAATTTAGTCATTTAGTTATTTTCATTATTTTTAATTAATTTTTGTGTGTTAAAAATAGTTATAAAAAATAAAAAATACAAAAATAAAAAAACCATAGATGGGTTGAAACTGAACTAATAATTAAGTATCATTGGCAAAAATTGAGTTTGAAAATTTTTAGGCCATAACCGAGGTTTCAAATGAAGAGGAAATTGAGAAAAAAAACTTAATTTTACCTTAATTTGGCTAAGATTAGGAAAATTAAAGAGCAAGGGATGAATTTGAAACAATTGACTAAATTAATAAGTCATTTAAAGACTTATTTGAAATGGAAAATCAAAATTGAATGTCATTAGTCAAAATTGCATAAATTTAGAAACCAATTATAAATTGGCAACAAATAATTAAATCAAGAGGTCTAGATTGATTCAATTAGAGACACCATCGAAAAGAAAGGTGATTGAGAACAATTTCAATTAAAACTAGAAAAACTGAAAGCCAAGGACTGTAATGAAAATGAGAAAGTATTCCAAAGATCAATTGACTATTTATATAACTTCATTTTAGTCCCCTTTGTTTCATTTCGATCAATTCTATCCAAATAATTTTATTGAATTAATTTATATTTTATTCCAATTGTTTTTAATTGATTCAATTTAGCCCAATTTAATCCAATGATTTTGTTAAATTAATTCAATTTAATTCCTAATTAACTCATGATTCAGTTTTCTAGAAATATAGTAACAACCAATTCTTAAAAGCTTAGCTTAATTAGATTCTGTTCAATTTTCTATTTGATTGCAATTTGGGCAAAATGTAATGATAAGAGTTTTAGCTATATGGGATCATTGTTATTATATTCATCAAATTATCTTTCTCTGCGGAATAATAGGATAAAAAATAGGACAGATTCCTTTGGATACCTCCCCAACAAGTATGCTCAAATGGAATGTTGATGGTATGTCAAAAGAAAAACCTGTACCTTTAGGAATTGGTGGTGTTCTCAAGGATTATGATGGGGAATTCATTTATATTTTCTCCTGCCCTAGTAATATGAAATCTAATGACTCTAAGGTGTTGGCAATTCAAAGGGCACTCTTTTTAAGTATTGATTACTACAATGCCTTTTATCATCAATGGATTATATATGAAGTTAGATTCTTACACTGTCATCTCTTGAATTAAGCCAAACAATAATATACAGCTTTGACACTTGGAAGGTGCATTTAATTTTATTTTCAATACATGCAATCACCATTCTTTTGTTGATTTTAAAAAATGTTCATGAAGAGAACAATTACGTAGTGGATAATTTAGCTAAGCAAAGAGTTCTTAAAAATATTGATCTATTAGCCTAGCTATAGCTTTTATACAATTTTACTTTTCTTATCTTTTGAGTAAGGGTTTTTATTTTGTAAGTAAGTTCTGACTTTATAAACTTATTGTATTTTTTTTTCTTATTAAGATATGTTCTTAATGGCTTTAACAAGTGTTTAATTGATCAGTCATAATGCATAAAAAAAAAAAGACAAGATAATAAGCAAAGAAAAAGAAAACAAAAGGAAGTAGGAGAAAACTTGTTCAGTTTCTATATCTTTGAATATTCCTCTCATCCCCTATTTATATAGAGAGTTATGTTGACAAAATTAATTTTAATTAAAAAAATTAATCTAACATTTTTTTTTTAAAAAAGCTAAGTATTGATTTATTACAAACTTTTAAAATAATATCAAACTATTTAGAGGTCTTAAGGTTTAATACTTGATATTTTTTTTTTAAACTAATAGGTATTAAAAAAGATGGAAAATTGATCAGACAAGGTAAAAAAACCTTTATAGATTCAAATCTATACAAGTAAAGAACATGGTCTAAAAAAAATAATTTTATGTACCAAAATATTATCTTACAATTAACTCAAACCCAATCCTAAGTCTAAAGGTATGCATATGGTTTTAATAAAAAAAAAAAATACCTATATTGCATAGGTCATCTCTCTTAATTTTAAAAGTTTTAGTATTGTATGGGCTTGATTTTTACATTCCAATACACCACTGTATAAGAAAGAAGAGAAGTTTGTAATACTTCAATGTTAGATTAAGGATTTTGGGTTTGAGAATTTTTGCCAACTAAGGATTTTTTAAAATCAATTTTTCAATTACCCATTTTAGACATGTTAACCCTTCATGTTAAAAAACTTATGATGAGGAATAGTTTTCACCAAAATCTTGACTCCAAATGTGATTTAACCCCACTTTTAATTTGATGTTAAATATGCCTATTAACTAAGTCAAAAAACCAAAATCTCAACAATTTCCCATATGAATGGAAATTGTTTAACGAAGGGTTGATTTTACATTTATGTTACTTCTAGACACATAACTACTCTATACTTTCAACCCTAGGTATATATTATTTTTTTAGAAACAATTACATTAATTAAAAAACTAAATAAAGAAATAGAAAATTCTAGTTCACTTTATGTTGAGATTTCTTGATTTTTTATGTAGAGATTAATAATTAATTTCTTAATTATTATTATTATTTTTCCCATATAATTAATTTTCTAAGTTAGTTTGATTAGTATTGTGTGTGTGTGTATTATACCTTTCTCATTCTCTCAATAAAAATATCAGAATAATATTTTATTATTATTGAAAATATGGTATCGAAGCTAAGTTTCTAAAATTCTTAAACACTTGATTTTTTCCACTATTGTTGTTTATTTTTTTCTTTTTTTAAGTCTTTGGATCCTTTGGGGAAAAAAGCCAACACATTGAATCACTCTCTCTTTGATCTATTTAAAAAATATAATTTGTTTGTTTGTGAATATAATAGTAAAAAAAAGATGAAAAATTCACAACTTCCTAAAATAGTAATTTGGAGATTCATCCGGTTTTGATTGACCTTCGATTAGAAGCGTTCGTGGTCTGATTGAGTTGAATTTTTATAGGCACATTTACTACACGAGGTTTAATAATTTAAATAGTGGATATCATATTTAAATATGCCTAATTGGTATTTGTATCCTTGAATAGTAATCATGAGTTTCTGATTACACAAAAAGGGAGCAAAAAGTTATTTTATAATTAATTTGGATTTCTCAAATGAGAGAGAGAGAGAGAGAGAGAGAGAGAGAGAGAGAGAGAGAGAGAGAGAGAGAGAGAGAGAGAGAGAGAGAGAGAGAGAGAGAGAGAGAGAGAGAGAGAGAGAGAGAGAGAGAGAGAGAGAAAAAA
>Ga0325414_1001934_pt1 | contig 20534 bp, 12 predicted proteins | sample PopdelMetagenome_8_FD_206183 | JGI IMG/M metagenome (GOLD analysis project Ga0325414, IMG submission 206183) | Populus deltoides microbial communities from Bellville, Georgia, United States - Leaf-PdKOR-R3 | ecosystem: Host-associated > Plants > Phyllosphere > Phylloplane/Leaf | place: USA... | reverse complement strand
TCTCTCTCATACCTTATTTTTTATTATTTCATTTTTTTTACAGTGATTAAATTACATTTGTTCATTTCATAGCCATTAAATGTTTATAAAAAATCGCATGTTGTCTTTTGAGAGCATGTATTATTTTGGAAGAGAATTGAAATGTGAGTTGCACAAATGCAACATGCATATGCTATGGTATATTAATTATTGTGCTAATTTAATAATTTTTTTCAGTTATATTAGTTTTAAAAATATTTTTTGAGAATGCTAGCATAGTAAAAAAAACTCTTGGAATGTAGTATTAACCTCATACTAATCCAAAAAGGAAATAGCAAAGTCCCTGTCTCACTTTTATTATTATTATTATTATTATTATTATTATTATTTTGTGGGCTGTTCCGTAAATTTTGACCAAAAACCGACGGATTGAATCGTACCCAATCTTCTTCAAAACAGGCCAGCCGATTCCTTTCCATAGTCAGATGTCTATCAGACTATCTCACCTTAAGTTTCAAAAACCATTAGCTGATGTGTTGTTTGCCACTTTCTTTTTTGCCTTTGAAAACAGCATCAAAATATCTAGTATATGTTGATTGACATAAAACTATTTTTCTTTTTTCTTTTTCCTTTTCCTTTTCCTTTTCGACTTCTTTTATTAATGAAAAAAATAAAATACGAATTCATTTTTCAAGAATAAAGACGATTTTTTCATTTAAAAAATAAGAAATATGTCAACATTACAACTATTTTTCATAAAAAATCAAAATCATAATATATAACAATTATCTTTCATAATATTCTATTCTAATTGTAGAAAGGTAATCCATATTTATTTATTATTATTTTTACTTGCCAAATATATAATATTGTGTCAATTCCCTATGATTTGGTAATCTTTCTTTTCATTGTCTAAGATTATGCTACCTATTATTTTTTTAATCTTAACTTGACACTCGAAATAAAACAAAAAAAAGTGATGAAAATTATAGAATGATTAAAATTGATAGAATTTATTAAAAAAATTATTATAACATTTAACAGTTTTACCGATGAAATTTTTCGATCCGTCGATAATTAATTTACCATCGAAATCACCGACGGAAACGCTCCGTCGGTGAATCTTTAATTGGTAATTTTTTGTTCATCGGTAAATTCTTTGGTAATAAAAAATATTATTACCGACAGATTTATTGACGGAATAAACGCGTAAAAAAAATTATCTGCTTCATTCCGTCGGTAATTATTTAAAAACATTTAACAAAAAAATCTATTTTATAAAATTATAAAATAATTAAATTAACATAAATCAACACTCTATAATATATACTCAAAATGCTTGGAAAAAAGAATAAGAAAATCAACTCAAACAAATTTGCAACAAAATAAATAAAACAAAATAATAAATTCAACAAAAAAAATTCATATGAAAAAAATAAAGTTGCAATTGCTAAAAATTTAAAAATTCTATAAATAAATCAATTAAAAATTGATCTCATATGAAAAAAAATCTCACAACAACATTTATACAATTATTAAGAACAAAAACAATTAAAAATAAAATAAAAAACAAATATAGTGAAAAAAATCATGAAAAAAGAAGAAGAAAAAATCTTACCTTAATGTAGTTGCAAGTGAAGCTAAGGAGAGAGATAAAAATTTCGTAAAGCATATTAATTAAAAAAATTAAGAGGATAAAAAAGAAGAAGACATACCCGAGCATGGAGGAGAATAAAAGGAGATGAGGACAGAAGAGAAGAGAAAGAAATATATATTGATGTTTTTTAAATATAGTGAAAAAGAAGAAGAAGAAGAAGAAGAATAACAAGAAGAATAATTTTTTTAAAAAAAAACTAAGAGGATAAAAGAAGAAGAAGACATACCCGAGCATGGAGGAGAAGAGAAGGAGATGAGGAGAGAAGAGAAGAGAAAGAAATGGTTATTGATGTTTTTTACATATAGTGAAAAAGAAGAAGAAGAAGAAATAGAAGAACAAAAAGAATAAGAAATGAGTCTATCGTTAGCGACGGTTTTACTGACGGATAATTAAATATTAATATTTTTTAATTATTCCGTCTGTAATTCTGTTTGTAATATTTAATTTAAAATTTTAATTTCATAAAAAGTTTTCAGAAACTACCAACAATTACCGACGATTTTTCAATCCATCGGTGATTCTGTCTGTAATATTTAAATGAAAATTTTAAATTAATTGAATTTTTTCAGAAAACCGCCAAATAACACCGATGACTTTTCAATCCGTCGGTGATTTTTTCCGTAAAGAACAACAATTAACAGTGCAATTGGAAAGTGAACAATTCTGGAGCTCTCTGGAAAATATTGACGGAAAATTCCGTCGGTGATTCCCTTTGTAATTGACATGATGAACAGTGTTCACAGTTTACCAACGAATTTACCGATGGATTTTACCTATGGAATTTATTCCGTTTGTAATTCCGTTGGTAAAAATAAAACGTCATCATTTTTTTTTGCTTTGTTTTAATTTTTTTCACACTGTAATTCCCAAGGAATATTTTCGTCGGTAAAATCCCACGGAAATTGACCGACGAAAATATTCTCTCAGTATTTCTGTTTATATTTATTGATTTTCTGATAGTGAATGTTTTTAGAAAATATTTTGGAAATAGAGTCAAATTTTGGGTTATGAAAATTACCAAAAACAAATTGTCACATTAATGACATTTATACATCATTAATGATTTAGTTTTATAATATAACCGGATAATTGCTTAGGAACATTTACAAATTACGCTGAATTAATTTCCATGACATTTCTAATTGAGTACAAATAAAATATACTAACAAGAGCTAATTCTCCTTTGAAAAAAAAGTGTTGACATAAAATGAAAACATTGTTAACTAGAATAGTGTAATTTCACATCAAAAATATTAAAACTAGTTATTAGGAGTATTAAAGTCTTTTTACAATACATATTAGTTATTATCAAATTGATTAGGGATAAATAAATCTTTTATTATTTCAAAAGCATTGTGAAACAACAAAAATGCTCTTCAAAGAAAAAATTTAACACTAGCATCAATGGGCATTTTTGGTATTTGAAAAATATAAGAAATAATAAAAAAGCAAAAACATATTGAAATGACCAAAATGCTCTTTAAAGTAAAAAAATAAAAATAAAATGGTGTCAAAGAGCTTTTTCATCTTTTCATGATGCTTTTTTAGTTATTATCATGTTAACTCATGAGAAATCTGGTATTTGGCTAAAAAAGATATAGGCATGTATGACACCCTTACTAGCATGTTGGAAGTGCCTTACGTGTACCACATCTCGAAGGTCAGAAATACCCTACCTATGTGAAGTTGGCAGGGTTGTTGTGTCCTCTTTTTTTTTGGCGGTGCATGTTAACAATGGTTAGACGATTTATTATTGGTGCTTTCTTTTAGTTTTTCTTTTCTCTCTCTTCCCTAAAAAATTACAGCTTGACCCTCGTTATTGTGGATATTTCAACTTCAATTCTTATTATTTTTATTTCTAATTTTTTTCCTTGGTATTTTTGTAAAAGTTTTATTGGTTTTCAATTTCATCATTCAATCTAAATTTATGGTGCCTTCTTTTTTATTTCTTCATTTCTCTTTCTTCATAAAAAATTACAGTTTGACCCTCTTTGTTATGGGTATTTCAACTTCAATCATTATTCTTTTTATTTCTAATTTATTTCCTTGGTCCTTTATAAATTTTTTATTGGTTTTCAATTTTATCATTCAATCCAAATTTATGAAATTATTTTTTTTCTTATTTGGTTGTCATTGTTTTGATTTCTAATTCTTTTCTTGACCTTCTTGCAAAAGTTTTAATTGTTTTTAATTTTATCATTCAATCAAAATTTATGGTATATTATTTTTACCAATTTGATCCTTATTATTTTTATTTCCGTTTGTTTTGTTAAAATTATTTTTCTTTTCAATTTCACTCATCAATTATTATTTTTTTTTGTAAATTTTGATCCTTATTTTTTTTAAATTTTGCGAAATTAATTTTTCTTTTCAATTTCACAATTCAATCAAATATAAAATTTATTTTGTATTTTGACTTTTATCCTTATTCTTTTAATTTCTATTTATTTATTTTGAATCCTTTTATATAATTGAAATAATTTTTTTAATTTTATTTTTCAATATTTGTTTGATGAGAATTGAGTTTTATGATTTTTTTAAATAGGGTGCTTTGAGTGTAATGACCCGGGTCACATACTTGTAAACTTAACATAGGTTGGCAATTTTTTAAATGGGATTTCTATTTTTATTTTTTTTCTATTGAGTTATTCTAATCTCATGATCTGGATTGTGAGTTTAGCAAGATATCCTGGACTGGCCCGACTCTAATTATCGAGGTTACACGTTTTTCATGCTAACTCAGGTTGACTAGCGTTGATTTTTTTAGGTTCTTTTTTTTTTTAACAAAAACAAATGAATTATTTTTTTAAAAAAATGATTATAATAACATGAGAAAAAATATTTTTTTTAAAAAAAAACAATATAGTATAATTCACAACCTATTAGAAATTCTAATTAGAATTGAAAATTTAAATGAAACAAAGAGCTGTGATTAGAGATTTTAAATTTAATTCACTTAATCAAGTTTAATAATATTATCAAAACACCTTTTGTGATCTTAATATTCTGTTTTATATTTTTTTTCTTAAAATTTAATCTGACCGAGACTAAGCGTGAACTGGTATACTACTAGAAGGTGTTTGTTACGCGGTAGCTTCTGCTTTTAAAGCTCACCACGTAAACATCATGTTTGGTAACATTAAAATGCAACTGGCTTTTCGTGTGGGACCCATGTATTTTTTCGTGAGAGCTGTTTCTCACGTTTGCCAACCTGGATAATTCACCTGGGCACTGTTGATATGAACAGTGCCATGATTATAACTACTTATATTAATTTTTTTTATTTTTTTAAAATTATATTTTACTTGAAAAACTAGTGTTTAATATTATTTAATAACACTACATAAATTAGAAGAACATCGCATGATGACATAGCATTTGTGGAATTTGATCGCAATTACAATTTTGTTTCTGATGATATTTTACCTGATTTTGTTGCATGCTTAAAAAACCATGAAAACTATAATCCTTATCAGATGAATTTTATACATGATGAAATTGTAAATAAGATAATGGAATAATAAAAATATTTGATATAAAATATTATTATTTAATGATGTAATAATTGTAGTTAAATCTACAATATTTAAATTAAAAACCATCAATATTAATATATATATATATATATTAATTATTTTATAACCTCAATTTGAAAAGCATGTTTAATTAAATACATTAAACTATCTTTTATTTAATCTTAATTTCAACTATAATTTTAACCAAATATATATAAATATCAAACTAACCTCAATAAAAAATATTATTTATAAAATAATTTTTTTAAATTACAATTATAAAAACTACCTTATTCATAGATGCACGAAACTAAAGATAAAAATAAAAGTTATAGCAGTGGACGCATGTCTGTGCGACTAAACGCCAAGGCCGTGGCGGCTAGAAGTACATGTTGGCTTTCCTTTATTGCGATTCCTTCAATTATTTTTGTAATCTTTGGACGATTCAGCTCATTTTGTTGGGTTTTCAGTAGCAATTAAAGCAATGAGAGAAGAAAAGCAACATGAATTATCTGGAAATTCCGCATCATCTTCCTGCCTGAATGTGTGTAAATCAGTTCTGCGATCATGGTCAATTTTGATTATTATGTGAGGTTTAGTTTACAGTAATATAAATTATATTTTAAAATTTTATTTAATAATTTAAAATTTTAAATTAAATTGATATTTTTATATAATATTAAAATTTTGATAACCAAACAATTACGAATTTAAATATTATTTATTTAATAAAAATTAAATATAAAATAATACAAGTTTTTATAACTTTCAATTTTAAAAATATTTTATTTAAAAGAAATATATTAAAAAATAATATAAATTATATTTTAATTTTTTTTATTTGATAATTTTTCATAATTACAATAGGTGAACTGATTACCTAATTACACCGGAGCAGACAAAAAAAACAAAGATAATTAATTTGGATTTCATAGAATAGTGGGCAAAAACTTTATTGACCAAAGAGCACACCGTTATAGACCTACGTGGACAAAATAATAACAACAATAATAATGTTGATGCATGACAATTTCAGAAAACCTTATCGTGAATAGAACAGGTCTAAAATGATTTATTAAAGCTGCCTTAACTGCTATAAAATGGAAACCTGCAGGCCTTGATTTTACATGTCCAAGCCATTCCATCCAAGAACCTATTTAGAAAAAACAATGCCTTCCCAGCTTAGAGTCTCTCTTTTGGCATTTCTCTCAATCATTTCCTTAATTGCACAGGCTACAGCAGTGACTGTCCCTCTATCTTCCACATTTAAATATGTGAATGAAGGAGAATTCGGGGATTATATTGTAGAGTATGGTGCAAATTATCGAGTCCTAGACCCTTTCAATTCTCCTTTCCAGCTTTGCTTTTATAACACCACCCCTAATGCATTCACCCTTGCTCTGCGCATGGGTACCGTCAGGTCTACAACAACAATGCGTTGGGTATGGGAAGCCAACCGAGGAAACCCTGTTGGAGAAAATGCCACCCTCACCTTTGGAGAGGATGGAAACCTTGTGTTGGCGGATGCTGATGGCAGGATTGCTTGGCAAACCAACACTGCTAAAAAGGAGTGGTTCACTTCCAAGTGTAACCCAATGGTAACATGGTTCTTCAAGACGTAAAGGGCTACTTTATTTGGCAAAGTTTTGACTATCCCACTGATACCTTGTTGGTGGGTCAGTCTCTGCGCGCTGGAGGTGCAGCTAGGCTTGTGAGTCGACGCTCTGACAAACAAAACTCAAATGGAGCGTATAGCCTGGTAATGGAGCCCAAGAGATTGGCCATATATTACAAGCCAAGCTCCCCAAAACCCAAGCTCTACTACACATCTGATAGGTTTAGTGTTAAGAATGGTCGTTTACAATATGTGACATTCCAAAGCGAACCCGTGACAGAGGAGGGATTTTCCTATGATTTGGCTTTGGAGTTCTCTACTGGAGGGAATGCCATACTCGCTACACCCAAATACAATAGCACATTGTCATTCCTTCGACTTGGAGTGGATGGAAATGTGAAGGTCTACACTTACAATGATAAAGTGGACATAGGGGCCTGGGAAATCACCTTCACTCTCTTCCCTGGTGGTAAACCTTGACCAATCAAGTTGCTTACAAATCCTACTCATGTGGGTTACATAAAGGCTCCTAATCAATAAGGCAAGCTAGTAAAATGGGGTCACTGTTATTTTGTTCCATAGATAAAGATTGGAAGGTTTTTTTTTTTTCTTAGTTGATTGTCGACTACACTAATAAATGAGATTTTTGTATTTCAGAAAGGGTACGCACTTTCTACAAAAATTTGAAAGGAAGCCTATAGTTGGCCAAGAAGAATAAAAAGGAATTGAATTGTTGTTCTTGACATTGTTATGCTAGAATATAGATAAGATAATTATTGATGAATGCATTATGAAGAAAAATCTGAATGGGTTTTTGGTGTTTTTCCCTTATACAGGGGGGGTGGGGGTGCGGGGCCGTGTCTTATATTCTTTGAGAAGATGGATGAATCAATTAGATAGACATGTATTTTTGTACTCTTATAATATATGATGAAATTAAAAATGGAATATGAAAATGGAAAGAAAATTGTTGAAATGTATTGTTTAAAGAAGCCACCCTTGAAAGAAATGAAGAAGAAAAGGGAACCAAAGTTGTTAATAAACAATTATGACAATTTTATATGTATGAATTACATAATGAGATTGATGATCGTGTAAATGAAAGGGGATGTACCTAAGAAAACATTAAATTTCTGTAATATTAATTTAAAAATTGAAATTAAAATAAATGTATTGGAATTCAGAGTTTTCTTTTTAAATTGCGGTTAAATGGCGTAACATATGTGTTCATGTTGGTGCAAAAGAGGTAGTAGGATCCATCAAGCAACAGGGGTTACAACACGAGCATAAGCACCAAGTAGGTGTTTTCACCTCCATTATGTACATGAAATTTCTTAGGGTTTGCATAATTAAATAATTAGTGTAAATTTTTTATTTAACATTTGTGACATGAGTATCAATATGAAAGTAAGTTGCTAGACTAGTTAACCATATTGGGGCTAGTGGCATTCGTGTTTAGATGATTGAGATACAATAACTAGACTAGCTTACCATGTTGGAGTTAGCAGCATCCATGTTTGGATGACCATGATATAATAACTAGACTATACGTCCATATTAGGGCTAGGGGATCTATGATTTGATGTTTGAGATATAATAAATGACACGATCAAAGAGTTGATATCTTATCTCAAGTGCAGGAGTGTCAAAGTAATAAATAATCCGACAAGACCGGGGTCGATCCATAAGGAGGTCAACTATATAAATTATAAATAATATCTATAATTTAACAAAGAGTTAAAGAGATCTTTGAGATGTGAGATTAATATGAGGATTAAACAATGATAAAAACAATTGTCAAGGTTAGAGGATCCCATAATAGTATTAGAAATAAGTATAGTATGAACTCTTTTTATTAATTAACTGGAAATCACACACAAAGGAGGTTCCAATCGGATTATTTATCCTTAATAGTTCATTATAAATTTTTAACATGAACATATTAATTATCTTATATTAGTAACACCATACTTTTAAATATTGTCAGGAATTCATAATGTTAACTTATGTTAACAACAAATCAAGTTCCTTTCATAGCACAAGTGTAGGTTATACCATACGATTGGCTATAAAAGTGTCAAGCATTTGTTGTACCAAGTGTTATACAACACAATTCTAGATTAACCATTTAAAAGCAAGGTATTAAGAATTAATAAGATAAAAAGATAAAACATGTTAATAACAAACTTTCTTGGATATAAACATTGAAGTCCATATTGAATTTATATTATCTATATTCTAACACCATTAGTGAAACCTTTTCACCTTGACAATATTAACTTAGCTAGACATTATGAAGAAGAGAAACATAAATAAATAAGAGGAGAACATGATTATATAAGTATAGTAAAGGAAATGAAAGGCATAAACAAGAGATTAAGGAAAATATAACATTAAAAAAAACTTGAACATTACAAAGAGAGAAAGCAATAAAATGATCTTGATCTGAAAACCAAGATGCCTAAATGAAAGGAAAATACCTCATTTTATAGGCTAAAATTCATAACTATTTCTTTGGTAATTGATTATTGATGTAGTGGCCAACTATTGATTTAGTGGACTTGGTGGACAGCAGCACTCAAGCATTTTGGCTGGATAAAATGTCATTGATGCAATCATAATTTGGCAAAGTGTTTTTCATGAAAGTTGTTGGAAATAATCTCCTATTTCCATCCACAACATTTCAGAGCATTTGGATCACTATAACTTGAAATATGGCTAAAATACTGAGTAATGCTTCTGGTGGACGTGGTGGATAGCCCTCAAGCTCTTGTTTGGATGAAATGTCATTGCTAATATCAGAATTCTAGAACTCTAGCTATAGGTAAATTTCTGAGCAGTGTTTGGGCTGGATTGTAGGACAGATTCTGAATTCTCTTTTGTGGCCAAGCTTTGAATTTGAAAACTGCAGATTTAGGTCTTCCATTATTCATGAACGTTGTAGGTCTATTTCTTCGATTTCTTGCCATATAAACCAAATTGAAATCCAAGATCTACAGCTCCAGATATGACCCAATGACTAAATAGTGTTTCAATTTGAATTGAATCAGCATCTCTTTTCTAAGCTTAGCCTTTTCTTTGTCCTTTCACTTTCAATAGTTAATCACATCAATCAATCCTTTGAATTATGAGATATGCCTGCATTTAAAATGAGCATTTACCATAACTTAAAGTTATCTTATATTATCAGACTTGTTATTATAAAACATGCTCTAGTTAAGGAGTTATTGATACTTCAAGTGCAAAATGATGATATAAAACCTTGATAAAAATACATTTTTAAGTACTAATCAATGAACGCACTAGTTATCCATGTTGGAGTTAGTGGCATCTATGATTAGATTCTCGAGATAACATTGTTTAAATTTTTTTTGGAAGAAGTTATTTGACCATTAGGGAGTTTGAACATGTTGTTAGGATATAATATAAACATGATTGATATGCATGATTTAAGAACATGGAAATGAATTAAATTGTTTTAAGGAATGAACTAATAGGTAAATTAGTTATGCATGAGACTAATTATTAAATATTTTTAATTCTTTCTAATAAAATGCAATAACCAAAATATTTGGCAGGTACATCTCATTCCAGGGCTGATTAGTAAACCATTTCTTTTTACTTTTATTAGATTTAAACATGTAATTCATATAATATCAAAATAATATGTAACATAATTTTATATTTTTTTGGGATCATATAACATATAAATTCACACTAAAACCAACTATCTATAATACTTTTGATTATTTTTTGAACAAATATTGATGTGTATGTTGATGTAGACAACATAATAAAAGTAATCTTAATTTCAAATTATTAATGTTTTGTGCATCACAAAAAATTGTATATACTTGGAGACCCTGATTCAATGAGATGAGATAAGGTCTAAGATGATTGGACTATGATTTGTACTGATGAATGATTATGAGAAAGAAGTTTGTCAATAACTTGGTACGGTTTAAATATAAAGGAAACTCTATTGAAATTTTGGTAAGTTTATAAATAGATAAATAAAGCATGCCTTTGGAATGAATGAAATTGAAAACAAAAATCACCATAGTTTGAGGATTAACCTAGCTAAATAATAGTCATATGGTTATGTATTTGAGAAATTATGGTTGTTACATGGGAGGTGCCTACGATGTATAGGTGACTTTTATAACGTCTCATAGTGATAAAAAATAGCCAACCTATGTTTGATCCTTATTCTTTTTTTATTTTTAAATTGGTTTTCTGTTTTTCAATTTTATCTTCAATATTGGATTGGATGAGAATTAGACTTCATGATTTTTTTTAATGCGGTGATCCTAGTCTCATGACTTAGGTCACCGCTATGAAATGTTAACACGAATTGACATTGATATTTTTTTATTTTATTTTTCACATCAATTAGTTTTTTTAATTTCATCATTTAATATTGGATTTATTATATATTGAACTTTTTTATTTTTTTTGGCCCAACCTTATGACTTAGGTTACGAGTTTATCATGCTAACTTGGATTGACTTAGGGATTTTTTGTGTTATTTTTTTTTCAGATTTCATTCTTTAACATTGAATTATCTTAAAATTCAACTTCGTAGTTTTGTTTTTATGGCAAGCCTTATTTTTTAACATGTCATCATCATCATTCTTTCTTCTCTTTAGATTGGGTATATTTACTATCATTTCTTTTTATATATATATCATCATCATCTTCATGGTCATTATATCCTCTCCGAGTCTTTTGCTATGTCAATTCCTCAAGCTTTTTGGTCTTCTTGCATCTCCGCGAGGGCCGACCTGTGACATCGTCATTTGGGTCATCCAACCCCTCGCATTTAGGCCAAATTAAATTTTAATTATATTTAAGAATTAATTTGAGTCTAATTGAAGGATTTAATTAAGTGCAAGGACTTAATTATACTTTAAATTGGTCAAATTAATTTTATTTGAGGCTTAATTGGTGAAAAATTAAGTTTGGGAGCCTAATTTAGGCTTAATTGAGGAGATTGAAATTTTAAGAGACCAAATTTAATTTTTACCAAGTTAATTGATTGAAATCAGGGGCCAAATTGCAAGAAAATTGAAGTTTTGGGGTCAATTAGGGGCTGGATTGAAGAAATTTGCAGCCAAGGACCAATCTGCAAAAGGCGCCACAATTGAGGGGCTTAATTGACAAAAACCGGGGGTGAAATTGAAGAAATTGAAAGTTTGATGGTCAATTAGGGGGTAAATTGACAAAATCCGAGACCAAGGACCATATTGCAAAATGCACGTAACTTAAGGGTTCCAATTGAAGGTCATTAGGGGCTTAATTGCAAACATTTAGGGTCAATTAGGGGTTCAATTGAAAGCAATTGAAAGAGGAAGGACTGAAATGAACTTTGGCCAAAACAGAATCCTGAACACTATTCATTATCTTCTTCTTTTTTCCCGGAAAAAACTGGTTCAGTCACCTCCTTTGCAGGTGCATTTAATGCACCTAACGTCCACCAAATTTGTCAAAACTTGCACAAAACTGATCACTAGACATCCCTTTACGTCGGGGTATGGTCTTCACCGGCTCACTGGCAAATAACCGGACGTGGCACCACCCCAAAGAGGCCAACTCAGGCAGCCTGCAGCTGCAGATTTGACAATTTGACAGTGCACCATGTCTACTTTGAGCCAACGGTTGGGATCCTTCCCATCTGAATCAAGAGCTGAAATTTTTCTCCATTGTAGACAAGATTTCCCTCTTCCACCGCCTATAAATAGAGGTGGATTTGATGGCCTGAGGGAGGAGAAAATCGGGTCCAAAATAAGCCAAAAAAGCAGCTTCTCCCCTGTTTTTTTTTCTTCCAACCAACGTTCTCTCTTCTCTCTCTCTCTCTCCCGCTGCTTCTTCAGCCCTTGAAGACCCTACATAAACCTTCCTCCTCCACCAACAGATGGCATCTCAACCTCACCATGAACCCAAATCCTCACCGGCGATAGGCACAACTACCGCAGCTCTCTCTCTTCTCCTTCCAGCCTTTCTCTCTCCTCTGCAATTTCTTCTTCTTCCTCCCATAGCCGACTCCGGCCACCATCACCTCCGCCGACGCCTCCTAAGCCACCAGCCGAACCACCTCATCACGTCCGAGACCGCCACGCCAGGCAACTTCCTTCTCCTTGCTTTGCCTCTTGCTTCCTCGGCGTGGCCGCTGCACGCAGTAGCTAATTAATTAACCCATGTTTTGGGCCGGGCCAATTTCGGCTCGACCCTCTTTTTTAAAAAAAAAATTCAAAAAATTTCAAAAATCATTTTAAAAAAAAAGTGATTTTCTCAAATATTTTTCTACCAATTTTGCAAAATATCGGATTGTATATTTACATTGTAAAATACAACTTTGGTATTAAAATACCCGGTTTTCTCCAAAATATTTCAAAAAATTAAAAAAAAGAAAAAAATACTTTATTGCATACGGCCAAATTCTAAAATTTTTCCAAGCATATTTTTCATAAAAAAAATTGCATCTTTTTCATGTTTGTTTTTTCTAAAAAATCCAAAAATGGATATCGTAACCAGTTTATGATTATCCATTAGAATTTGGCCAACATGTCAAAAAATCTTTGTCCAATCTTTTTTTTAAGATCCAAATGTAGACTTTAATATTAGTGAGGTGCAAAATTACACGATAAAGTACACCCTCAAGTATTAAAGATACAAGGTGTAAAAATACGATGCTAAAATTCAGACTTTAGAACGGTTAGGATTTAACCCAATAAGGTAGAGACTCTCTCATGAAGAGAGATTTGCCTTGAGCCTTAGAGAAGACCAACGAATAGAAACCCGACTTAGAAAAAAACAATCAAACAACAATGCAGCTTACCTTAGGTAGGGTGCACTGGGGGTGATGTGTCTTCCCCTTACACAACCAGTCCCTTACTCAGACTCTCGCAGACCATAGGTTCCTAGTGATCATAATACTAGGTGGTGACTCCTAAACATTAATCATAATTTTATGATTAAATCTAAAAACCCTTCCCACACACAACACCTCACAACAGGAGGCACGACAGGAGCCTCCACCGTCGCCAGACGATGTCGCGCCCCTTGCGACACCTTTCACAAACTCAACTTGCCTTTTGCTCATCCACCTTTAGACTCGATTCTTGAAATCCTTGCAATTGTTCAACTAAAATGGCCTAGGACCCCACCATGATATTCACATCTCTTATCTGGATTATACCACCTAGGAAACGATTGTTGCATGGGATTTGACAGAATCGGGGCAATAAGTCTCAAGCCTAATAGATAATGTTAGACAAACTCAAGTCACATAGGAATGTCAACCTTTGACAAAGACATTTGAGCAGTTGATGCTACAACGAGACCTGACTAGACTACATAACTAAGGTTTCCCACTTTCAAAGTCATCTCTCATCATTATTCTGGAATCCATGACAGAACCTTCAATCTTTCCCCTTTTCATAGCTTGTTCAATTCTTTCAGCAATCCTCATAACTTCATGGAAATGTTGAGCTGAGCTTCCTATTAAATACTTATATTAAGGGGATTGAAAGGTGTTGGCAAACAACATCACCATTTATGTATCCATTAGTGGAGGTTGAACATATGTTGCCTTATCTCACAATCTTTGTGCATATGCCCTCACAGACTCTTAGTTTTCCTTCTCCATAGCCATTAAGATGGTTCTATCAGGAGTAGTTTCTAGATTAAATTTATACTGCTTCAAGAAGGCATCTACCAGGTCTTTCCATGTCTTGATCTTGATATTGTCTAGTCTCATGTACCAGCTCAAAGCGGATCTAGTGAGACTGTCTTGGAAAAAATATATCAGAATCTTATCGTTATGGATCATTTCAGCCATCTTGTTGTAGTCTAACCAGAGATGTATGAGCATTCTAGTTCGGTATACTTAACGAAGTCCGACTCTCTAAACTCCTTTGGCACCATAATATTTGGAACCAAACAAATTTCAGTTGCTATCACAGGGTGAATCAGATTATTTCCTTCAACTGCTCTGAATCTTTCTTCTAGGGCAACCCATTTATCATCACCCGTGGGATTGATAAATCTATTTTCAGAAAGTCTTTTCGTTGTTGGATTCATAGTGATCTGAGCTTGACTTGGATAGACAGCTACGAAAGGGACTAAATGATTCCCAGTTATTGAGTCTGCCCCCATGTTCTGAGATGTGTGAGGGACGTGGATTAATGGTGTTTTCATAGGAGGTTGTGCAGAAATTCTTAGAGCTCAGCACTTGTTTAAGCAGATCTGTAAGTCTAGCTATTTCACCTTTGATGCTCTTAATTTCATTTTGATAATGGGCCTCCAACTGAGCTCTTTCTTCATTTTTTATCTTTCAGGTGTAGTAAAGCTTAGGTGAGGGACTTATGTTTCAACCTGACAACATGTATGATAAATGCATGAGTATGCTTCTATATGATGAGCTCGCCTTTCCAAGGTTGACACATAGTTGTAATCCTTGCATAATGATATAAAAAATTTTATTCTTGCTCTACAACAAAAATTTCCTGAGTAACGGCCAATGTGTGAACCACAAGTCTTAAGTTCAAGATGCTTTAATAAAGGTTTTCCTTCATGCAAAACAAAAGGTAACACACACAACCTAAGGACAGGTTCTATTCATTAAGTGAGACAAAGGTAGGTTGACTATCTAGTCTCAAAAGGGGTCTCATATCTGTCTAGTGACGATCTTCGTAAAGATAGTATAGGGGCGTTGTGAGAAATGGTTAAGGCACATATGCCTGCCATTACCAAGCAGACACTTAGATATAAGTTGGGTGTTTCACGTATCTGAACCCTAACCAATAGTCATAAGGCAGATCAATAATCCCTCACCTAACTTAGAAGCTTGTGTGTGCTTTCCAAAAATTAAAGTATGTGATGCATGAGGCAATTCTATACAATGCATGAAAATATATGTACATAAATTAAAGCGTGTAAGAAAGCTTAGTTGACAAGGTCCCTAGAGGAGTCGTCATTCTGTCGCACATGTGCGGCGTCGCGATAATCGAGTCCACTCTCAAATCCTAATGTTGGTATCTTGGAAAAATCAAGAAAAATAGAGAGACAAGGAATTCTTGTCTTTTATCTGTAGAAAGTAGGAATGAGAGTCGCCACCTAGTGTTTTGGTAACTAGGAACCTTAACTAGTCTTAGAGATCGGGTACGGGGACTGGTTGCGTAATGGAAAGGTATTAGCACCCCAATTATGCCCTACCTAAGGTAAGCTACATTGTTTTATTGTCTGATAAAATCTAAGGTCATGTCATTTTTTCTAGTTGTTGGTCCCTCTATGGTTTAAGAAAAGTCCTCCTTGCTAAAGAGATCCTTATCTTATCGGGTAAAACCTAACCGTTCTAACGTCAACAAAAGAATTTAATATCTGGAATACATCTTACGTATAAGGTCCTAACCCCAAATACTAAAAGAAAACAAAATAAGTTTTTTGGAATTTTTAAAATATTGGCTTAGTTCTCGTGACTTTAATAAACTGGTTATTAGAGCCAAAATGCATACTAATACATATTTTTTCAATTTTTGTTATATGAAAATATGATATGATTTTTTTTAGATACTTGGCCGTATGCTTGAAAATATTTATTATTTTTTTATATAATTTTTTAATGTTTTGACGAAAACTAGGTATTTTAATACTAGATTTGTATCTTTACGATATAAAAATACAAACCAAAACTAAGCAAGATTCAGTAAAACAAATTACATAAAATCATAGATTTTTTGAAATAATTTTTGAAGAAAATTTTTTTTCTCAAACGGGCCGGACTAGACTGAGGATCCAACCCCAACTGGTTACTGTGCCTGTGCATAGTAACCAGCCCAAATACAATTACCTGGTTACTATGCTCATGCACAGTAACAGGGTAATTATTTTTCTTGTATTGCAGAAACGTGCACAGTACACGTTTTGCATGCAAGAAGATGCAATGTGAAACAAAGACGAGGGGAAGAGAATTACCTGGAATGGAAGTGTTGTCGTTCATGGTGCTGGTGGCTCACGGTGGCATTGTTATCGCGGCAGCTGGCTGTGGTGGCAGACACTGATTCTCCTTCTTCTCTCCTATGCTTTGTTGTACTATCTTCTTCCTCTGTTTTTTTTTATTCCAACTGTCAACAGTGTTCTTGCCTCTTTGTAGTGGCTTCGTGGAGGTGCTGCTGGTGTTAGCGGTGCTACTAGTGGTGGGGAAGAGGAAGATTGGCGATGGTTTGTGGAGGACTTTGCTTCGATTTCTCCGTATTTTCTTCTTCCACCTCCTCCTTTCTGCTTGTGCTTCTTTATGCTTCATCTGTTCTTTGTCCCTCTCCCCTTTCTCTTTCTCTCTTAGATTCTTTCTTTTCCCTATTTCTTCTGTTCCCCTTTCTGTCTTTTTTTTCTTTTCTCTTTGTTTTTTTTTCTTTTCTTCCTCTTCCCTCCTTGCGTCCGTCCTCCGTTTCAAAACTTCCCCCCTCTCCTGTGTTCGGTCCCTTCTCTGGCTTTTATAGCTAGAGAATGCATGCATTTTCCATGATAATAAAGACATTCAGGACCGTTATTGCTGAAGTAATGGTAACAGTCGGCGATGACAGGGGCGCCCGTTTTTCTCTGGCTTTATTGCCGAATAAATGCCATACGTTTCAGTAACGTATTGCATCGTGACAACTGAGGCTAATTGTTTCTTCTTCTTCCTGCTGAAATGGCTTCCCTGGTGTAATGAAGAAGGCGATGAACAGTAACGGTGCTGTTTTGAGATGTGAAATGACTATTTTCAGTTTGGTCACTCAAGTTCTGAAATTTTGTAATCAAGTCCTTGGATAAATTGTAATTGGACCCCTGAACTTTAATTTCTTTCCAATCAAACCTTCCATAAATTCAATTAAACCTTCAATAAAATTTAATTAAGTTCATAAACATCTGATTTTGGGCTTTTCTTTCTCAAATTGAATTTTCCTTGTCAACAGGGCTCTCATTAGTCAACAATATACTGTCAAATTTCAATTCTTGTATTTTTAAACCTCCTCAACCAATTTCTAGCCATTTTATGGGCATTCCAAAATCCTTTTCTCACTTTTATTATTTTTTTTGGATTTCTTCCAAATATTTTTTGATATATATATATATTTTTTGTATTTTCTCATTTTTTGTGTGGGAACCCAAAAATAGGTAACAACAGCCATCTCAAAACAATTTAATAAGCTTAAATAACAATTAATAGCATAATTCTGAATAAGAAAAAATAAATACTTGAATGTAAAAGAATTACAATGATAACGTCACTTTTCACAACTTATTAATAGAGATGGTGTGTATCCCTTTTGAACCAAATTTAGGAGTTTAGTTCATAGTTGCTGGAAATTGATAAAAGCAGTGAAGAAAGGAATTTTTTTGGACCCTGTGTTAGCTGAGTTCTGCTCTATTTATCCTTCCTTTTGTCTGCCAAATTTCTTCAAGATTATTCTCTAATTAGAAGTCTTCATGATACTTAATTCTTTCTTTTTTATCTGGTCCTGAAGGTTGGATAAATCTGTCAGAATTTGTGTTGAAAACTGACTTTGCTGCTGTCACAACTCTACTGTAATTCTAACTCTGCTCCAAACTTAGACTTTGTTTCTGACTTGGTTTCTTGAAATATCCAACCATCCCAGCTGTATTTATTCATTCATGGCATGTTAGATGCTTGATTTGTATCTTTCTTGGTTCCTAAGACCCACTGTTTTTATGTCAAACTCTCAGTCATAGTAGGATGTTCGACAACGTTAGTTTCCTGATCAGATCAGGAGATCCATCTCGTCCTTCAGATTGTGTCCGGAATTTGGCCTTCAAAAATATTTTATCTGACTTGGAGTCTCGCATCAAAGTTGTAGGCCTGGATATGTAAATGAATTATATGAATTCTACGTTCTCATTCGAGAACTCTAACTTGGTGAAACACTTGTCATAAGAAGCTAGGTCCAAAATATAAAATGCAGAATTTCTTATCATTAGCAATTAATTCACAAAGTCTCTTAAGTATGCCAACTCATAAAAATAACTTCCAATAAACTCAAATAAGCTCAAAATACATTAAAAAGCATAGTGTAAAAGGAGTAAAAATATATGCATGCTTTTCACTTATCAAATTCCCCTACACTTAGCTCTTGCACGTCCTCGAGCAAAATTTTAATTTTACTTTTTCAATGTCAAAAATGTAATGCCATCAACAAACAATAATTAAATTCTTAAAACAACATAACATATCATTAATGAAATTCCAATCACTTTAAAATTGTTTATCAAGCATTTTTACTTCACAATAAAACAACTAAATAATAGACCTCACATGAATAATCGTTCAATTCTCATTTGTTTAAAAGGTTAGTGTTTCACTCCAATGGAAATGATCTACCATAAGCTTGCAAATCATCTCACTCTCCACCATTAAGATTACATGCATTTCACAAATCATAAAGGTCTTTCCAAAGGTTGTAATGTGGCTTGGTTCAAGGTAGGAAATCTTTGGTAAGGTTGTTTAAAAGCCGTCAAAACTAATGAAACAAAATACCCCCAAACAAGACATAGAATGTTAAACACTTCCTCCAGCCATTTTGAACTGGGCAACAAATAAAGCTACATTATCCTTTTTTTTTTGGAAAATTGATTGTCCAACAGAACAGATTTTGGTTTAAACTAAAGGATAATCTTTTACCTTTTTAAAACTTCAAACCTTCAGAAGACCTTTTTTTTTTTCTGTACATGACATAACCTTTCTTAAAACACCCCTCACACTTATTTCATTTGTTCCCATGCTTTTATAATGATGTATGATGTTCCATTAGTTCTACGGCTTGGGTGAGACACTATGTGGTTTACGACTTGCAATGTGGGTTTATAATCAAAGAAAAAGTCTATCAACTCAAAAGGGGTCTCGAGGGAAAAATTTATCCAAATGTGGGTTGCTAGGTTATATAAGGTACATAACAAAGAATGCCTTAATCATGCAGTATCCTCTAATGGATCCTTTTGTCGTCTATCCATAGATCCTCTAGCCTGAGCTCACCTCCTCGAGGGGGTGAGGTCAGTAGTTGTACCTTTTCTAGTTTATACCATCCTGTAATAATACGATCAATTATTAATTTTTTTTTAAAATCCCTGGACCCAAATTAGGGCTCTGATACCAACTATAACAACCCTAAAATTTCTAACAATTTATGGAATTCATGATATATATATATATTACAAAAAATTTAGCAGGGTTTCTTATAATTTAGTCTATTCCAAGTTATCGACAATATCAACACTAGTCCCTAATAAATCATTTTCAACAATTCAGTGTTTCTATTTTACTCCAATATTTCACAATTAACAATATTTCTTATTTTCTTACATATCAATTCAAGAAATAATTATGTTAACTAAATTAAAGAAAAATAATTATCTTAACAATTATACACATAATCACATATTATATATTTAATATTCCTCCTTCAATCATGTCGCACGGGTGCGGCGTCGCGGCGAAATAATATGATTCCCACTTTAAATCTAAAATGTAAACTTATTTGGCAAATATGGAGAGACAAGAAATTCTTGTCTCCTATTGGTCGAAAAATGGAATGGGAGTCGCCACCTAGTATTTTGGTCACTAGGAACCCTAACTGGTCTCAGTTTTCGGGTACGGGGACTGGTTGCGTAATGGGAAGGTATTAGCACCCCAAATACGCCTTACCTAAGGTAAGCTGCATTGTTTGATTGTCTGATAAAAAGCTAAGGTGTTATCGTATTTCTAGTTGTTGGT
>Ga0325414_1001933_pt1 | contig 20544 bp, 13 predicted proteins | sample PopdelMetagenome_8_FD_206183 | JGI IMG/M metagenome (GOLD analysis project Ga0325414, IMG submission 206183) | Populus deltoides microbial communities from Bellville, Georgia, United States - Leaf-PdKOR-R3 | ecosystem: Host-associated > Plants > Phyllosphere > Phylloplane/Leaf | place: USA... | reverse complement strand
ATTCTTAATTTGTTAGTTAGCTGGTTGTATTGGTTTCCCTCACGAATCTAGTGAGGTTTTAGTTTTAGGGTCGGTGGCTAGCCTGTAGCCATCTGTTGTTTTATGTTTCTGTTATCATTGTAAATCTGGAGTAGGCCCCTTATAATGTTTGTATCTTCTTCTTTTAATACATACGTCAACTTACTAAAAAAAAAGAGAATGTTCTACAAGTCCAATGTCGAACTTTAGAGGTAATTTGATCCATGAGACCCTTACAATAAACAGTCTTTAGTCTGGACGATATAAGAGGCACTCCCAAATATTTCATAGGAAGCTCCCCCTCTCTAAACCTAAGAATACGGATAATTTGTTCCCTCTCAACACATAAAGAACCGCTCAAGAAGATGTCACTTTTGTTTGGATTTTGATATAGATCTTGAAACTCTGTGAGCACATTTCTAATCATATGAATTGAGTTTACATCCCCTTTGCTCAAAATCATCAAGTCGTCTGCAAAACAAAGATGACAAATTTTGTCCTTCTTGCATCTCCAGTGGAACTTGGAGTGTTGATTGGCACTTGTCTTGCAAAACAGCCTTGAAAGGATTTCCATACATAGGACAAATAAATATGGAGATAGTGGATCAGCTTGTCTCAGCCCTCTCCCCCCTTGAAAGTAACCTGCAAGTTCACCATTGACATTGATAGAGAATTGACATGATGTAACACAAACCATGATCCAATCAATGACTGTTCTAGGGAATCCCTTTTTTATTAGCGTAGCATCAACGAAATCCCACCGAACTGAGTCATAAGCCTTCATCAGATCTACTTTCATAGCACAACCAGCAGGTACCGTAGATTTATGATTGCCTTTCATTAGTTCCTGAGACAAAAGAATGTTGTTGCTGATTCTTCGTCCAAAGATAAAAGCAGTCTGATAGGAGGTACTAAGGATGGCAAAACAACTTTGACTCTCCCAGCTAGAATCTTAGCTATGCATTTGTAAACTGTATTGCAACAAGATATAGGACAAAAATCTGTCAACCTCGTAGGATTAACAACTTTAGAAATAAGGGAAATGGATGTAGCATTCATTTCTTTAAAGCATTCTACGAGTCTGAAAGAAGGAGCTAATAACGTTGATTACATCTTCCCCAACTATGTGCCACATTCTTTTGAAGAAACCTGCGTTGAAGCCATCCGGACCAGGGGCTTTGTTGTTTTTCAAACTAAACATAGCATGCTTAATCTCCTTCCTTGTTACATCTTGTGCTAGTACATTTTGTTAATCTCCTCCTTTGTTAAACATAGCATGCTTAAGACAGTTTCCAGTTAATTGCCGATTCTACCACTTCCTCGTTCAAGACCGTAAGAATCTGTTTCACTCCTAACACATGCTGAAGTACGCAATTACTTCTAATTTGATTGCCTCGAGTCCTTCAATAACTTCCCCATCCTTCCTTGTAACTGAGAGAAGCTTATTTCTATTGTGTCTTCCATTTACTGATTTGTGAAAGTAGCTAGTATTCTAATCCCCCAAGCTAAGCCATTATATCCTTGCCTTCTGTTTGAAAAAACTCTCTTCAGCCCTGATGGTAGAACCGTAGTTACATACAACATCTCTTTCTTGCATGCACAAAGTTGGATTCTGATGCGCTGTATGCAGAGCCTGTTGAGCCTTATCCATTTCATCTTTGATTCTATCTGAAATGTTGGAGAAGTGAGTCATATTGAAAAGTTTCAATTCCTGCTAGCTTTCTTAGTTTGCAACACAACTGATACATTATAGAATCCGAATGGATTCTTTATGTTCTGATCATTGCCAGTAACCTTTACCACCATGGGATAATGATCTAACATACCAACACGCAAAAATCTCACTCCGACAATGGGAAGTTTAGATTCCACTTCTCATTCACAAGCACTCTATCTAGTTTTCGCATAATCAGATTCTCATGACAGTGATTCGTCCAAGTATAATGCAAACATGAATACCGAAGATCATCCACTTTCGCTTCTTAAATACATGTTTCTAATCTGTCCATTTGACCAGCCCACGTAGTAGACCCTCCTAACCTGTCTGACTAGTTGCAGATAGCATGAAAGTCGCCCATAAAAATCCATGGGGTTGACTCCCATCCATCACTACGACTCACTATATCAGACCATAATGTCTCACGTAAGGATGCATTATTGTCTCCGTAAATGATTGAAGCATTAAAACAGATATTGGTAGCTAATATAGTGACAGAAACATGAATAACCTGGTCTGACATTCCAAAGACATCCACCTTCACCATATCAGCATTCCAACAAACCCAAATACAACCACGACAAGAGAAATCATAATTATACAAGAAGGACCAATTATGCAGAAGAAGTTAAGAAACATTATCTTTATTCTTGTCTCTGACCCGAGTTTCAACCAAACCAAAAAAACACCATCCTCTCTTGATGGATGAGCCGATGCAATTCTGAATGCTTTATGGGGTCATTTAAACCTCTAACATTCCAACATCCAATAATCATAGGAAAATAGAGAGGAGTCCAAATAGCAACACAAATATTACCTTGACATGCCCCCCAGCGAGGAGCAGATTTCTTATTCTTCTTTGAAGAGTCTTTTGAACCCTTTTTTTTTTCTCTAGAGAGTCTCTAGCCTTAATAGCTAACTGATTAATAGTTTCCCCATTGGTGGAATTTGGAGTTTGTGGACTTGTCAAGATCAGTGATGTCGACTCCTTATCAGTTCGTTCCCCATTTGTATCAACTCCCATTGCTTCAAAATCAACATTCAGCTCATGACTATTTACAGAAAGAACCTGGTTCACGGTCGCACAAGCAGCTGTATTGGAGACGACTAAAATTTGATCTAAAACAATACATGTAGCCCCCTCTTCCTGCTCCATGTCTCTCAAAACAAGAGGAGAGGTGAGATTTTCATCTTCATAACAATCAACATTGCACACATCTGATGTCGCATGATCTTTTTTTTTTTGGTAAGTTGACGTATGTATTAAAAGGAGAAGATACAAACATTATAAGGGGCATACCCCAGATTTACAATGATAACAAAAACATAAAACAACAGATGGCTACAGGCTAGCCACCGACCCTAAAACTGAAACCTCACTAGATTCGTGAGGGAAACCAATACAACCAGCTAACTAACAAATTAAGAATCTATGGTATTCACCCTCCAAGCTCGTTGGATCCTTTTGTTTTCATTTGTTGGTACGACATTCCTCATCAAATCAAGCTTATCACGAATGATACATTCGATTTGATTGAAGACCAAATTCGAAGTTCTAGACATTCCAGCAATGATGTCGCATGATCAATCATATTAAAATCAGACTTATGTATACCAGATGTTGAACAACCATTCTCATTACAATTACTGACTTTAGATGCCAAATGGACTATTCTCACCATTCACAGAACCCTTATTTCGTTTAATAACTACCTGCCATTGAAACTGATTCTGCTTGTTATCCGCAGATTTAAAGTTCACAACTCCTAATTTCCTCTTACCCTCTGCCACCACTGTAACATTCTCAACTTTATTAGAATTAGGATATTCCTAAAACAAGCTGCCACATCCTTTTAGGAAAAGAATCATAGCCAAATAGAAAGTCCATAAGTCAAAAGGAAGTAAATAACAAAATTCATACAACCTCTATTAACCAGTATCGTGATGCCTTCCCAAACTCCGATTGATCTGAAATTTTAACCCAAGGTAGGAAAATATGTCAGGAGACTTCACGTAAAATTTCAGCTCGATCAACAGTCAGATTGAGAATTATGACTGTTGCCGTAAAACTGGATAGTTGCACATTTTACGTCAAATTCTGAATTTGACCTTACTTGAATTGTATCATTCCCTTTATCTTCAAGTTGATTCTTCCTCAAATCACTAACAAGTTGGATGGACAATTCCTTAGCCTCTTTTTGAAGCCTTTGGAGTTCTTTTCTTACCAACAATCGTCGCCAAAAACTTTGGATGAAAGTAGCAGGCGTTCCATTTCGTATATCATCATTACAGCGTTTTTTCTCCGCTTTTTCTGAAGCTAGCTGGGCATTGACTGCTGCCGTTAACACATCAAGTTCTTGCTTCATCTCCCCTAAAATACGGGATAGACTCTTGGATTCATTTTTTAGAACACTAATCTCTTTGTTTCTCTCTATTTGATACCACCTATCCTTTTGAATCCTCATTTTCTTTTGCCATAACATCTCATCAAAATACATGAGATCCCTTTGGTTTCTAGGCTGCCGAAAGCGTTCTCAATGGCCTATGGTCTCATCCTTAAAACCATCATCACCAATATCATCAATGTCCTCAAAATTCGCATAATCAAGCCACCTTGGCCTTTTGCCCCCACTGCCATTGTTTGATTTCGGTTCAGCCCCAACCTTTTTCACGTCTTGGGTACATGTTCCAGCCACATTGCCATGTTTTCCCACCTTCTCAAGTCTGTTACACACGTTCCACGTCACGAAATTCATTCTTTCCATCATTTTCGTCATGGCTTGCATTTGGAATTTAAGTTCTACATCGTGAGGGGGCGGTGTGTTGTTTTCATCTGACATGATAATACCTGCAAAAATTGGTTAGTGGTAAAAAAACAAACCCTCACATCGCTTGTGTTTTAGTGAAACACTCTTAATATCCTCACACCTCTCGTCTCACCTTCTTGCAGAACTCAAACCAACACCAAATAGAACCAACTTAGCAGCGCCATTCCAATATATATATATATGACTCAAAAAGCAATAAAAACCAGAAAACAAGCAAAAACAAAACTGCGATGATAATCTCGCGAGTAGCAAGCGAATCTATCCGAAATACGAACGAAACTGAAGACTTGAATAAAAATAGAAACGAAATATGCAAAAATGATGAAACAACACCCAAATATGTTGGAAATATACTGCAAGAAACGAAAACAATAGAAAGAAAGCGAATTCAAAAGTTGACGCAAAACATGTTTACGACGAGTTAAGTCTGAATTTGGAACCTAAAGTAAATGATGTCCAATTGACGTCTTCCTGAACTCCTATTGACCGGCAATTTTAACCCACAGTAGAAATATATGTTAGGAGACTCCACGTAAAATTTCAGCCCGATCCAATGTTCAAATTGAGAATTATGACTGTTGCCGTAAAACTGGATAGTTGCATATTTTACGTCAAAATCCGAATTTGAGCTTGCCTGAATAGTATCAAAACCCTAAAACTTTAAATATAAAATGAAAAAAATGATTGCTGAAGGGTTTTTGATATTTTAGCCAAATCCTAATGAATAATTACAAACTAGTTACAATATCCTTTTTAACATTTTAAAAAAAATAAGATGCATTTTTATTTGTTTTATAAAAAGTATGTTTAGAACAATTTTAGGATATGACCGTATGCATGAAAACAAAATAAGTTTTTGTTTTTTTTAAAGAGAACATTCATTTAAAAAAAATTAAGAAAAGTTATGGAGAAAATCAAGTATTTTAATACTGGATCTATATCTTAAAGTGTAAAAATATAGTCCGATATTATGCAAAATTGGTAGAAAAACATGAGATAAAAATCACAATTTTTTTGAAAGGATTTTATAGAAAATTTTGGATTTTTTTTTGTTTTTTAATTATTATATTATTATATAGGTTGGGTCAACTGGTGGCCCAAAAGGCTTCTCTTCTTGTTCTTTTTTTCAAGGTGGCTAGACCCAGCTCAACCATATAGGCTAAGTTGGAAATGGGTCGAACCCGCCCATATTAATGGCATTTTGCCATTTTCATGCAGAAGGAATTCTGCATGCAAATGGTTGTGGGGGGAGGTGGGTGGGTTGAAGAAAAGAAAGTGGCGGCATTCCTGATGTTGCAAGGAAGACCGACGCGTGGTTGGTGGCGGCGAAGGAAGTGACCAAAATGGTGGCCGAGAGGGAGGAAAGAAAAAGAGTGTAGAGATATGGTTTTTTCTCAACTTTGGCTTCTGATTTCTCTTCTCTCGGTGCATGGAATCCAGCCCTATTTAATGACGGTGGAAGATGGACAGTTTGTCTCTTCTAGGGACAAATCTTGACCTTTGATTCAGATGGAAAGAATCTCAACCATTAGCTCAAAGTGGCTATCATGGACTACTAGATTTTAACAACTCAAGGCTGCGTGAGTTGGTCACTTTGGGACAGCGCTAAGGCTGTTGTGGTGTTAATTGGCTAGAAAGAACCATATCAAGGTATGGTTAAGTGTCAGGCCATCAATTTCATGTAAGTTTTGTTAAATTTAGTGGAGAGATAAAGAATTAAATGCCCTTTAAAATTAGCTATCCGAGTATTTTTTTTTTTGGCGTGAAAGGGAAAATAGACAATGAATAGTACCAGACAACGCTTCGTCCAGTCAATTTTATATTTTTAATTGTTCAAAATGATGTTGTTTTGGACTTTTTAAGGTTTAATTTTGGGTTTTGGCCAAAGTTCAATTTGGTCCTCTGTCTTTTAATTTCTTCTAACTGCACCTCTAACTGACCGTAAACTTATAATTTTACCATTGCCGAACTATAGTGTTAACCCTGAATTTTTGCACCTTTTTCACATTAGTTGTATTTGATTTATGCAATTTGACCATCAATTGACCATTAAATTTTCAATTCTCTTCAATTTCACCCCTGATTTCAATCAATTGACCATTAACCTTACATGTTTGATTATGCCCTTATTTATAGTGACTCCAAACTAAAATTGACCATAAACCCTAATGGACTCTTTATGTCAACTTATATGATGCCCACTTACAATTAAACTCAAATAATATAAATAAACCCTAAACTAAGAAGAAAATAATAATAACAATAATAAATCTGAATTTAATATCCTAAATATCATATGATCAGATTTGATGCCCTATAAAAGTCTCATATAAGTTAGGAGAATCGAATCTAAAGGTAGAATTAATTTTGAAATCTTCTTTCTTTATTGTAGGTAGGATGAATAAGGAACCTCTGTAAGAAAAGAATTTTGAAAAATTTATGAATCCTTGCCACACTTGGAAACTTTGTTGCACCGTAATAAAGATCCTTGTAGAGCTAGAAGATTTTCAAAACAAGCTGTCACATCCTTGTAGGAAAAGAATCCTAGCCAAATAGGAAGTATACAAGTTAAAAGAAAGTAAATAACAAAATTCTTATAGCCTCAGTTGACCAGTAAATAACAAAATCCAGAACTCCAATTGACCTAAAAGTGTACCCATGGTAGGACAACCTATCTGGAGACTACATGTAAAATTTTAGCCCGATCCAACGGTTGGATTGAGAATTATAACTATTGTCGTGAAATTGGACAGTTGTGCATTTTATATCAAAATCCAAATTTAATTGTTTTTTCATTGCCCGGATTGTATCAAATAGGGACACCAATTGTCCGATCTAAGGTTCGCATCAATTGTTCAGATACTAACTAATGGAACCCTAGCTATACTTAATGTAATTCACAAACCCAAGATCCATCTAATCCAAATTTGTGTACGAAATTGAGCTTATAACAATTGAAAAACTTGCTCAAGGCATCAAGGCTATAAATCACTCAATCATATTGCCTACACATGAAGACAAGCAAAAGAAGTATAAAATCACTAGCAAAGATTGGTTCGCATCAGTTTTTTAAGAGTTGAAGTTCAATAAAAAACCGAGACTATTTTATTATGTAAAATGTTTTTTTTCTTTCAATATTCTTCATAAATAGTATTGATACTAGAAAGTTAACCCTAGTTTCCCTAATGGGTTAAACCCTATTCTTCATAAACCCAATTTAAATAATACTCAAACCAAGCTAAAAGTAGCCAAACTAATTAAAATACATAAAATAAACAAGTCTGAAACTTAAATAAGTGTTACCACACAAAAAAAAGATAGATCAATAGCCAAGTAATTAAAATAAGATAAGGTCGGTTTTTCTCGTAGTTTGCTTGCAGCATCAAAGCCTAACTTCAAATAAATGATTCTCTCTGCTCTTAATGCATTAGAAGGTGTTTCATATATCACTGGAGAGGTATGTAAGTCTAGTTTCCATCCCAATAAGAATCACATCAAATTCAACATGTAGCTCCAATTATGATCAACACACTAGTTAAAGGTCAAACTATCTGATTTGAGTCTTACTATCCCAATCCTTGTGTAATGGCCTTGGTTCCACCAATAAGCCCTTCTTGAACATGAATTAGATTAATCAAGGCTTGCTCTTCATTATTTATTACCCTCTTGAAGTCCACCTTAGCCCATGTACCTCAAAGAAGCCTAATAAAAGACTCTATGAACGTTTTAGCCTTAAACCTTGTCACTAGACCATTTGAAACTTCCAATGGATCCTTTGATGTTGCTTGGATTGCATCATTCCCTCTCTTCTTAAAATGATTCATCCTCAAATCATCAGACATAAAAGAAATAGAGATCATCAACATTGATTGTAGCACTAACACCATACTTACTCGATAAATCCACTTTATAGGCATTGAATGTTGATGATCTCTCTTTCCTTTATATAGGTGATGATTTGAGGATGAATTCTTTTGAGAAGAGAGGGAATGATGTGATCCAAGAAACACCAAAGGATCCATTGGAGGTTCCAGTTGGTCCAGTGACAAGGTTTAGGGCTAAGAGGTTCAAAAAGGCTTTTAAGGGGCTTTTTCGAGATACATAAGCTAAGGTGGACTTCAAGAGGATAATAAATAATGAAGAGAAAATCTTGATTAATTTAACTCGTGTTAGAGAAGGGCTTGTTGGTTGAATTAAGACCATTACACAAGGATTGAGATATGAAGCCTCAAATTGGACAGTTTGACTGTTCATTAGTGTTTTGATCATAATTAGGGCTACAGGTCGAATTTTAATGCAATTACAGTTAGGTTGGGCTAGAATAGACTTTCATATCTTTTCCATGATATATGCCACACCTTCTAATTCATTAAGACGAGAAAGAACTATTTATTTGAAGTTGAGTTTTGATGCTGCTAACAGATTACGAGAAAAATCAACCTTGTTTTAATTTAATTAGTTGGACTATTGATCTATCTTTATTTTGCGTGGCAACACTGTTGAAGTTTCAGACTTGTTTATTTTATTTATTTTAATTAGTTTTGTCTAGTTATAGCTTGGTTTCAGTATTATTTGAATTGGGTTTATATTTGGCCCATTAGAAAAACTAGAGTTACTTAGCTTTCTAGTATAAGTACTCTTTATGGAAAATATTGAAAGAACTAATTTTTGCAAAATAAAATATTGTCTCTCTTGGTTCTTAATTAAACTTCAACTCTTCAAAGAATTGACCAATCTTTGCTAGCGATTCTATACTTATTTTACTCGTTTTCAAGTGTAGGCATTGTGATTGAATGATTTATAGTCTTGTAGCCTTAGAGCAAGTATTCCATTGTGATAAGCTCAATTTCATACTCAAATTTGAATGAGATAGATCTTGGGTTCGTGAATTCTATTAAGTTCCGCTAGGGTTCGCATCAGCCATAGTTCAACGTCTTTTGTAAAATGGTTATTGACTGTGAATTTCTTCAATTCAACCCCTAATTGATCCCAAAAATTTAATTTTGTTGCAATTTTATCCTTGATTTGAACCTATTGACTTTGTAAAAATTAAATTTGGTCTTCCAAATTTTCAATCTTCTCAATTAATCCCAAATTGAGCTCTCAAACTTAAATTTTCACCAATGAAGCGCCTAATAAAATTAATTTGACTCATTTAAAGTATAACTAAGTCCTTGCACCTAATTAAATCCTTCAATTGAACCCAAATTAATTCATAAACATAATTAAACTTTAATTTGGCCCATGATTTAATCAAACTAGCCTATTAACAATCTATTTATGTCTTTTGGCTTCATTTTTGTGCACATTCATCCAATAATTATTTACTTTGACCTTGAATCAATATTGTCTCTCTAGTTTTAGGTATAATGGGGTACAATTAGGCTCCCGATTCCATCCACAATTGCAACTTGATTTTTCTACATTTAAAATCCTTTTCAGTTTGCTTTTTCCAAAATATCAGTCTTCTTCCTCTTATTATTTTATTTTTATTTTGAAAATAAAAAAATGTAAACTTTTTTAGGAATAGTCCAAAATGGGTTATGATAGTGGTGTTAGTGTTTGATTGGGTTTTAGGAAGGACACAAATACAATTTTTTGAACAACAATCGTTCTTATATCATGTCATCATATGCCATAAATGATATGAATCTCATGGTCACACACAAATACAATGTTTTGAACAACAATCATTCTTATATTATGTCATCATATGCCACAAATGATATGAATCTCATGGTCACATGGTTACACAACTCACAATCAAAATTAAGATCTGATCTCGGAAAGCTGAAATAGGTATGATAAAAGTGTGACACATTAAAAACCTACTCTAAGGCACCAAAAATATTAGAATGAAGTAGAATGATGTCATGAAGCTAGTTAATCGTCGATAAGTTAGATTCACTTCAAGAACTAAAGAATGCAAGGATCTCTCACACGTTAAAACTGAAAAATTCAGAAGTAATAGTCATCCATGACTGTTGAAATTTAGGTTACATGAGATTAAATAGTTCTTGAAAAATTAATCCTAATGAATCTACCCTAGTGGATTAATTTGTCCACATCAACAAAACATTTGGAACTTGTATTATGTTTATAAGATAATTTGTAACTTCTTCATCATATAATATGTATCATTTGTCATGGTTAGTTTTAAAACTTTTTTGCTATAAGCAAATTTGCTTTTTTGAGTATCTAATGTTTGAAGGCACTTTCTTTGAAAAATAGTGTTTTTTCAATTGAAGTAAAAAGAAGAATTCAATATAATATAACTCTTGTAGATTGTATGACTGACTAATTTTCTTTTTCTTTAGGATGAGGAATGTTATTAATCACTTCAAAAGGAGCCATGGTTTTCCTCCTTTAAGAATTGGTAAGTTAGGTTTCCACAAGCACTAAAATTATACTTAATGATTTCACACCAATCTTGCTTTAGCTATGTGTTTAGAAATCTTTAGGTTGGCCTCCTAGGAAAATGGAAACTGGTAACTTTGTTCTCCATCCCTTCATTAAACAAGAATGAGAAGAGGTTTGTAAACTTTTCACATTTACTCATTAAAGTGATTGTGTATGGAAATGGTGCGGGTTTTTATTATTCAATTGATATGTTTGTTTGCTGTTTTATTTTTCAGTTGGATTTTATAATTCAACAAGGCATGTCAATGAATAAAAGAAATTTAGTCCCAACAAAACGATATCATTGTTGCAGTGATGGGTAATATAGACCTGAAATACTTTGTAATACAGGCAATGAATAAAAACATGTAGGTATGCTTTACTCTTACATACTATTACACCAACCCTTAGATACAAGCGCAACTACAATAGTTCCATTTCATCTGAAATATTCATTTTCATCTAAAAAAAGTTGTCATTATAATTAGTAAAGTTCTCAAATGACCATATCATTTGGTCGACCAGTTCCTGTAAAATTATCAGATGTTGATCACGAATGAACAGCAGTCGTCCAGTTCACTTAGTATGCCCAAGCAATTGGTCGATTCAGCTTAAAAACCAGTTTTGACAATTTCAAATCTAATGAAACTCAAACCGATATATGTATATCAATCCTATTTATGCATGCAATCTGAAGTCTGTGAGTTCATTTTAGTTTGCTATTGAGTAAGATATAAATATTTAACAATAAGCATCAAAATGAATCCTTAAAAACCAAGTCTTCACTTGTTTTACATTTTGGACTTGTTAATGGATTTCTTCATTCAATTTATTATGCTTGTTGATGTGATCTTCATATAGATCTATTTAAACTTAATCTCATCTAAGCATATCATTCTTCATTCAATTATGCTTGTTTTACACTTGTTTTACATAAAATATTAATATGTGACTTAAAAATCAACACAAATTTTCTATATTTTACAAATACAAACCAATTTTCATACAATGTATTCAATATAAATCACAATCAAGCATAAACACATTACCATCATCATATCAATTCAATTTAAGCATAGCAGTATCATTTAAACACCAACACTTACACAATTCCACCAATTTTTCATACTTTCATTTCCCTACATTTAACAGGCATAAATCAATATTCAAACAACTTATTCCACGTGAGTCACAATCAAGTACAATCACTTGGCTCTTATTTTGTAGCATGGAACATGAGAGGGAGAAAATGGATGAGAGGGAGAAGATTTCAAGCTTACTTTCCTCCTTTAATGTCATCAACTATTTGAAAATGAAGAGAAGGGTTTTCCCTTTCTAATTATAAAAATACCACTCATTTAATGTATCACAAATTATTTTTTTTCAAATCCTAATCGTTAGTATTTTTCATGTACAAATTTGTTCTTTTCTTTGTCCGAGGATTTTATACCAAATTAACTAGAAATTTTCACTCTTAATCATAAAGATTTTTCTCTAAATGTATTATTTTTTGGTTGGAAGTGCTATGTAGCATAGGGTTTACATGAACAAAAATGCAAATTTTCTCAACAACGTTACATTTATGGAGCAACTCGGTTGATTAATTGCTCCACTAATTATCATTTAAATGAAAGGGGGATGAATGCTATAGGAAATTGATGCATTATGGTGAATATTATTGAAAACAATATTTTTTTTATGACAGAAAGAGTCTAGTTCAAATTCTGTAACTCAAAATACAAGTTTCTCTCTATGTTTAATTTTTGTTTTTCTATATTGAAAGAAAGTTAGTGCTTTAGAATTGATAAGGTGTACTTATATTTTATCCAATCAATGTTAAGTGCAATTCTTTTTATAATTTAGGGACTTTTCCCCTTTAGAATTCATTCTTTTTCTTGAATATTGACATAGGGAACTTTCTTCAATATTTTTAACATAATAATATTTATTTTATTATTTTATTAATGGTTAATACTTTTGGGTTTTGAGAAGTTTAAGAGTCTAAGATGTAATTTAGTAAATCAAGCTTAACTTTTAATCTTATTTTTGGACTAAGCTAAAGTTTTTACATAAGGCTCCAAAAAGCCCTATTTCATATTAGATTAAACTTTTCTGATGATTGGGTATCAGGAAGGCCTTAAATAAGGCTTGGAAATTACTGTGCGGGATTGTTTTTATTTACCTTGTATTATTTGGATTCTTTTTCCTATTTAGATTAGGACTTTTAGTTTAATTAATATTTTTTATTTAGAAATTATAATGCTAGATGATTTTTATTAGTTAGGTAAGTTTTAATTAGAAATCATTTTCTATACAAGATTTTAGGTCTATAACTAATATAAATATCATCTAGCATAAAATATCATAGATTTTTTTTTTATAATTTTTCTATAATGTTAAGGCTATAACTAGAGGTGATCATTTTCGGTTCGGTCTGGTTTTTACCTATAAAATAACCAAACTAAAATTTTGTAAAACATAAAAAATAAAATTGAAACCGAACTAAAACCAATCCTAACCAACCAGTTTTTATTCGGTTTGGTTCGATTATGTTATATTTAAAACCAAAAACTATATTGTTTTTTTTGTTGCTTTATAATGGGTTTTATGACTGGTTTGGGTTCGGTTTGGTTTTGTTGATCGGTTATTTTCTAGTTTTTTAACTAAATCAGTTTGGTTCAGTTGAGGTTTTTCGTTTTTAGGCTTATGAAACCGAAACCAAACTAAATATTTTTTTAATATTCTAATCAATTTAATTGGTTTTTTTCATAGTTTGATTTTTTTAGTTATTGTTTTTCAGTTTTCTCGGTTTAATTGATTTTACAGCCTGTAACTTTAGAGCTTGAGAGCCTTAATTTTTATCACACTATACGTTATGTCAGTTGGTATCAGAGTAGTATATTTGATGGACAAAAACGGTATCAACTCATTCTATGATGAAGCTCTCTAGGGTGTTGTGCGGGTTAAAGAGGTGGCGATGACTCAAAGAATGGATTGTTTTGAGCAAACTCAAGAATAGAGAATGAGTTATTTGAAGTAAGCCATAATTCTAAATCAGTTAATGGGTAATGCAAACAAAGATCGTGAAGAGAAGAGAAATTTGTCTAGAGACTTACCTCAAGGTTGTCTGAACCCTAGACCTATTCCTGAATTCGATGTGATTCCTTTCTAATATGGAAAGCTTTTTAAGATACTATGTCTTAACTAGTATACAAAGTTGGAAGCTTGCTTTTATTTCAACAAAATTTCTTGTTATAAAAAAATATGGCTTGTCATACACAAACTTTCTTGTGATGCTAAAGAATAGTGGTCTAAAGTTCTAGAATATAGAACTCGTATGTGTAAGCCTTTAACTCCTTCATAAACAGATTTGATACAATGATTAATTTTAAAATTTATACAAGATGATTACAAAGAGATTACATTGGATAGATAAGAAAATAGATTTTTCTTATCTGCCTTGTGTTCAACCTTCTCGAATAGCAAGGAAGAAAAATATAGAGGAGGTGTCATATTTTTAAAGTAGTCAGTTTCAACATCACAATAGTGGCAGCAACAACACTGCAAATAATACTTTACTTGTCAGTGTTTTCATCTGTTAATGGTGAAGGAAAAAAATCAAGAAAGCTCTCAAATTAGTATCTTATAGTGATTATAAAAATCTTGCAAACAAAAACATGGAAGACATGATAATTTCTTACAATTCTTCAGATATGTAATGAATGATTATCTTAAAGTTTCTATTGAAAGTTATAAATAACGAGGTGGTTAGGTTTTAAATAAAAAAAATGTGTGAAGGAACTACGAGTGGACATTATAGAGTGGACATTATAGGAATGAAAAGTATAACATTAAATATAAATTTTTCTTTGGCATGCACATATTATAAATTAAATTTTAAATTTCACATGTCAAAGACATGCTACTGCATGCATATATTAGCTAGAATACTATATTTGAAATATTTATACCTTTAGAGTTGAAGAGTTCAATTCTTGACAAATAATACGAGGGCAAGTTTGTTAGAAGTAGAGGGGACTTAAATTGATCACTTTCTTTAATATTCTTGGCATAATAATATTTATTGTGTTATTTCATTAATGATTAAGATTTTTAAATTTTAAGAAGCTTAAAAAGAGTTCAAGATGCAGTTTTGTAAATCAAGTATAAATTTTAATCTGATCATTAGATCGAGATAAAATTATGACAAAAATTATGAAGGCCCTGTTTTCTATTGGGTTGAGATTTCATGATGACCGAAGATAGAAAAAACCTTTAAATAAAGCTCATATAATCTATTATTTGAGACTGTCTTTATTTAACTTATTGTATTTGTATTCTTTTTCCTATTTAAATTAGAACTTTTAGTTTAATTAGTATTTTACTATTTAGAAATTCTAATGCTAGATGAATTTGATTAGTTAGGAAGATTTTAATAGGAAATCATTTCCTACAAAGAATTCTAGGTCTAAAACTAATATAAATAAGAATGTTTTCTTTACTTTGAGAACTTTCATAGTATTATTCAACTAATATAAATAGGAATGTTTTGTTTATTTTAAGAACTTTCAAACTATCATTCAAGCTTTTATTAAATATATAAGTTTTTTTTTCTAATTCTTTTACAGTTTTAGGGTTATAACTTTAGCATTTGAGAACCCTAGTTTTTATCCATGCTATATGTCGTGTTAAATACTAAAGCCATAGACCACAAAGCAAGGCTATTAATATTGCTCCATTTCGACCAGTATACCTCATACCATTTCAAAAAACAAAACAAAATAGAACAACAAATTTTATCTCGCTTAAGATCTTGAATAATTTCTTGTCTAAATTTTGACCTAGATGTTTCAGGTTTGTTCATTCCATTTCGGATACTAATGACAATCATAATTCACAGCTATATGCATATGACATGATTGATCATTTTACGATCTTCTTCATTTCCATAATCACCATCTTTATTTTCCTCACCTTCTTCTTCTTCAACCATTAATTGTATAATGTGTTTTGGTTACTGAAAGAAGTTTCTAAAGTTTGCATTTTATTAGTGGTTTTCTCTTGAGATTGGTGAATTGTTGGTGAGAGATTCCAGCTTTCATGACTTATTGAAGTGATTTTCTTGATTATTTTCAGGAATTGGGTCCTTATCGAGTTCGTATTTTGTAGGTAATGTGTGTTCATTTCGGGTTTTGATTTCTACCATTAATTTTATTAGGTAATGTGTGTTCATTTTTTTATAATGATTTTAAGGTTTTTGAAGATACTAGAAAGTGTGGTACCAATAGTAGTTGCAATTTAAGAGAGATAGAAAAAAAAGGTTTATTTATTAGCTTCTATTCTATAGGTAAATTTTAATTTGTAACCCTAAATGTTAGTACTTTTGTCAATTACACATTTATACTTCCAGTTTAATCAATTAAACACCTATTATAGTTTTGTTGATTAATTATGGTAAAATTTGATAAGAGGTTGACTCTTTTATAGTTTTTCTTTCTCTCTATTTTATTTTATCATTTAATTCGAGCTTAATGGAAATGATCATTTATTAGAATGTTTAGTTGATGACTTTTCATATATATCTTCACAATATCATTTATTTCTATGTTAATAATGGAGATGATATTTGATTTATGCTTTTTTTGTATCCCACTTTAAGGACGCATGTGGATACACAATCACGGTGTCGTCCCGTCCTCCTATCATAGATGTGTCAAATTCTCATTCCAAGGAGGAAGAACCATAGTGAGAACAGAGAAAAACATACCCAACCCCCGAGTACTAATTTTATGGACATGTTCCCATTAGAGAAGCAAACAGTAAACTCATGCGAATCAAAAAGGTCTCAAACGACCTAGGGAACCACTCCCGAGTGAACAGTCTCGAGGAAGGCAAAAAATGTGACGGTCTGGGTACACACCTGGAACAAGTTACTTTTTCAATATTTAGATATTTTATTTGTGTTGAATTATTTTAAATTAAAATTTTATATGGTCTTGACTTTTGAAGGTTATAAATTTTAAAATTATATTTAGATACATGATATTGTGTTTGTATTATATAATTTGAAGTTAATTAATTTTTAGATTTAAATTGAAATTATATAAATTTCTAAAATAAAATGTCAACAAATTTTGAAATTAAAATTTATTATTCTAATAAGAAAAAAAATATCATTAAAACAAAATTGACAACTTTACCTTAAAGTTCTTGTGTGCAATGCAACCAATTTTACGACAAAGTTACTTGTGCAATGCAACCATGTAACGCATAGACAATAGAACTCGAAACTTTACCTTGCAACATATAGGGCTATTAATTGAGATTTTGATTTTACTGCTGGAAGTTTATATATAGGTGTTCAGTTTAGAAAAGAGTGGTTAGAACTGTAGTTTGTATTTCCATGTCAGTAGTGTTCTTGATTTTTGTTATTACGATCAAGGTTGTTAATTCTGTTTTGTTTTGTCTGAAATGGCCGAAACATTCCATATCAATTTAAAAAATGAAATAATTTTCATCTCATTTTAAATCTTGGTCCGTTCCAGATTTTTCAGCTAAATTTCAGCCGGAACGTTCCGGTTCCATTCCACATGTTCCGTTCTACTCTTGAAAAGTCATTGAATCAAATTGAACCTTGTTCAATTTAATTAATTAAATCACCTAAGTATAAAAAGCTCTTTTTCATTACTATTTTCAATAACAATGATATTAATAATAATATTGAAAATTATTATTACTATTTTCATTAACAATGATATTAATTTTTTAAAAATCAGATTTATCACTAATATATATGGTTTATGTTCATGTTATTTTTTTCACATTTATACTTTGTAGGAATTTGAGCAAAATAAGGGATGCTTTAGATTTCATTAGCCTTAATAACATTGACCTAATTTTATATTTAAAATATTTGTGTTAAAACATTTTACTTTCATAATATTTTGATATTTTGTTTAAGTTAAATTACTTTAAGTTAAAGATCTATTTGATCTTGACTATTTAAAAATATTTTAAATTTTAAAATTATATTTGTTTAGCATTATATTTGTATTGCATAATTTATAATTAATTTATCTTGAATTTAAATTATATTTATTATATATATATATATATAATACAATGCACACCAAAACATTCTAAAACTAAAATATTTTATTTCAATTAAAAAAATATAACACATATCAAAATGAAATTCACATCCTTAATTATGGCAATCAACATGCTTAATTATATAAGGCGCTGATAGAATCCAAATCACCGTCACTATTTTTTTTTCATGCCACGTGTCACACATGCATGAAAGCCTTTTATTTATAACGTACTGAAAATTAAAATGGCTGTCATTTTCTTTGTTTCCTTCTGTTTTTGATCGTGACTTTGTTTCCTTCTTTATTACAACTGTTCAACAACTTTTGCTCCTTTTTTTTTGCCTTTCTCGTTTTTTAAGAAAAAATAAAGGTTAACTTAACATGGGAACGAACATATTACTAGGTAAATTTGATTTTTTGAACCTTTCTTATGCTAAAAAGAAAAAATAAACGTAAAACATACACGCAATTTAACAGATTCGCTGTACATGCCACTCAACTCCAGAGTCCAGAGGACTGAACGGAACACAGAGGCAAGTGCTAGTACAGCAATTTATGGCTAATCAATGACTCAACCATCCACATCTTGATTGGAGTTATTTAGATGGGCCCTACTTCCACCCACTGCTCACTAGTCACTACTACTCCATTTCATCTTCCTAATAAATGTATATAAATAAATCCACACTTGTCCTATTTAGAAAACTAATTCACCTTATTTACCATAGAAGAAAAGGCGAATTTCATTTCACTCTACCTATAAAAGAAACACCTGTTACCATTAACTACTGACATTTATTGGGTGAGAATCCCATGCGGTTATTTGCCAGGTCAAATGTGACACGTGTCCCCTGCTGCTGTACATTCCCGATTATAGACAGAGACGACGTCGTTGGAGCAAATGCAAAGCAGTAAGTCCCAGCAGAATCCACAGGGATCAAATAATTGGCGGCCGGCAAATTCCAGGACTTCCCATCTGCGAAGTGAAACGACACCGTTGGGACTCTTACACTTGCCTGTCCAGACAGATCATAACACGTGTCAAACAATGCAACCGCACTAGTGAGTTTCAAATTCTGAGTCATCCTCACGAATGCATCACGCAGAGGATTGTAAGCCTGAGTCTGCAACCGAGTTATTGCTGTTCCACAGTCAACGATTATCCCACCATTCCCTGACTCGTCCAATCGAAATGCTGACTCAGGTATCGACACCATCTGCCCACCGACACTCATTCCACTGAGACCCACATAGTAAAAAGTATCAATCTTCCGGTTCTTCATCAAAGGAGCAGTGACTGAATCAACGCCGAGTTGAGCCGAGTTAAAGTCCAGAGTCGACGATCCAGCCGAGTCACGATTCACTAAACAATAAGAAAACGACGTCGCTTTAAGCTGGTTTGTTAACGAAAGTGGGCCACCACCAAGACCTATTAAACCAGCAGCGCCTACAAACAACCCTTCATTATCATGACCACAGCCTAAAGCAACGTTTTTAACACTCCCAGAATTCCCAAACGACACCGATTCAGTAGCAAAATCACCGAAAGTATACGACCCGTCGCCGTAGTTAACCTGATAAAGGCACTGCCCACTTCTACAGCTCGACATTTCTAAAGAGCTACACTGTTGAGATTGACAAGTGACAGGAGCGTAAGTAGAGGACGCCGTTGGATCAAAGATTGGATCTGTTTGCTGGTAACAGTCTGTACAGGGTTGACATTGTAGCCAGTTAATGTCACTGCCTGTGTCCAAAACCATGTAAAACTGTCTTGCTGGGTTACCGACACCAACTCGAGTGAAGTACTCACCGCTTCCTTGGCTTGTACCTGAAGTGACTGGAATGGACAAGTCCTCGGGTTTGATCTCGGTTTCTAAGGGTTTGAGGTCAGATTTGGAGATGTCTTCGAGGGCGAGTTGGAGTCTGGCTGTGAGTGAGTTGAATCGGACTGTGTCACGGTGGAGTCGAGAGAGGACTAAGGATTTGTAGTCTTTGTGGTGGATTTTGTAGATGGTTTCGCGGGGGTGGAGTTCGAGGGAGAAAGAGAATGAAGAGTTGGAGAAAGATGGGGTGGATGTGGTGATTGTTGTGTGAGTGGAGGGTTTTTGTGTTTGTTGTGTTTGTAGATCAAAGGAGAGGATGTTATGGGCTTGTTGAAGAGAAGATGTGACATCAAGGATTGTTGTCGTTGTTGTTGTAGTGGCATCTGGTAAATCACGAGGTAAAGTGGAGGTGAAGAAGAGAAAAATGAGAGTGAAGAATAGAAGGAATGCCTTTGAAGCTGGTTCTGACATTTTTGTTGCAGAATTTGGAGGGTTAAGAGTGGAAGCGGAAGTTTCGCTTTTTATTGAAAAAAAAGTAGAAAGAGGTGGTAGTAATGTGAATAAAAGATGGCCTCACGTCATCAAGATAAGAAAGAGGCACTCGAGGTTGTGGTCCAGTGACGAGGGACTTGTTTTTTTTTTTGCGCATCAAAATTCAAGTTTTATTG
>Ga0325414_1001930_pt1 | contig 20564 bp, 8 predicted proteins | sample PopdelMetagenome_8_FD_206183 | JGI IMG/M metagenome (GOLD analysis project Ga0325414, IMG submission 206183) | Populus deltoides microbial communities from Bellville, Georgia, United States - Leaf-PdKOR-R3 | ecosystem: Host-associated > Plants > Phyllosphere > Phylloplane/Leaf | place: USA... | reverse complement strand
CTGGTTTGACAAGTTAACCTGAATTTTTTTTTGTTTTTTTTCTTTTTAATTAATTGTAACATATACTAAAAGGGATTAGTGTTTTATTGTGGACTGCACAGTGCAGTCCACAGTAAAACACTGATGCTTTAGTTTTTTTTAAGTTGTCTCATTTTTTTAGCTTTTTTTATACCTTTCGGGATTATTTTTTTGCTTATTTCTTTGTTTTTTGTTTTGACAAAATTTTTTGTTTAATTTAATTTAGTTTATTAATATTAATTTTTTTTTATTTAGTTATCATACTTTCATGACACGTTTTCCGGATTTAACGGGTTAACCTGGTTTGACAAGTTAACCCATAATTTTTTTTGCTTTTTAATTAATTTTTTTCATTTAGTTTAGTTTGTTAATGCTAATTTTTTTTTCTATTTAGTTATCAAACTTTCATGACACATATCCCGAGTTCACGGGTTAACCTGGTTCCACGAGTGAACCCAATTAATTATGGGTTGACTGTCAATTTTTTTTGTTTTTTTATTTTCATAAATTATTTTTGTTTGATTTAGTTTGTTAGTGTTAATTTTTTTTTATTTAGTTATCAGACTTTCATGACACAGATCCTGGGTTTAACGGGTTAACATGGTTTGACGAGTTAACCCAGATTTTTTTCTTTTTAATTAATTTTTTTTGTTTGGTTCAGTTTCTTAATTTTCATTTTTTTTTATTTAGTTACCAGACATTCATGACACGGATCTCGAGTTTAACGGGTTAACCTAATTTAACGAGTTAACTTGTAATTATTTTTTGCTTTTTTTCTTTTTATTTTTTTTTCGTTTAGTTTAATTTGTTAATGTTAAATTTCTTTCTATTTAGTTTTTTTTCTTCTTAGGGGTTTTTTTTCTTTTATTTTTTATTTTTAATTAATTTTATTTAATTATTTTAGTTTATTAATATTAATTTTTTTTCTAAGTAGTTCTCGACTGATGCCTTTAGTTTTTCTTTTTGTTTTTTTGTTGTTTTTATACCTTTGACTATGGACTGCACAGTGCAATCCATAGTGAAAAAGATGATGCCTTTTGTTTTTTTTCTTTTTAATTAATTTTTTTTGTTTAATTTAAATTGTTAATGTTAAATTTTTTTCTATTTAGTTATCAAACTTTCTTGACACGGATTCCGGATTTGACAAGCTAACCTGGTTTGACAAGTTAGCCCAGTTAATTCTGGGTTAACCCATTAATTTTTTTTCTTTTTAATTATCAAACTTTCACGATGTGAAGTCAAGGTATGACGGGTTAACCTGATTTGAAGGGTTAACCCAGTTAATTCATATTTTTTTTTCTTCATTAGTTTTTTTTTTCATGTTGGTTTTTTTTCTTTGTTTTTTTCTTTTTAACTAATATATTTAATTATTACACTTTTATGACATGACCTTGCAGCCAGACACACGTCCAATGCTATTAGGTCTGGTATTGCAGTCCAGACACTTTTATGCTAAGGGTTAACCCAAGTTTAATGTTATTATTAATATTATAAATATTACTTTTACGTTAAGCGTTGCAACCAAACCTAAGACTCTTGGGTATAACTTTGCAAAAAAACCTAACATTTTTAAATCTTGATTTTTTTTAAAATATAAAGAATAATTGACCCGCAACATTGCGCGGGTATGTAACTAGTAATGGCTAAAAAGTGGTTTGCAAATGACACGTTAATTAATTTATTTTTTGTTACAAAAAATAGAACGAATTAAGCAAACGACGACGCATTTAGACAATTTTAAAAAATATTCAGGCCTAGGAACACGTGCCTGAACTGCCAGTATCATGCTGTTAGGCCCATGCGTCAGCCTTGGATTTCAGGGGGCCAACAACACGTGCATTTTGAAATTCCTTAAATTTCCCTCATTGTTTAACAAACTTGCAAAAAAATGACCCTATAAATTTATAAATTTAAAAGAAAGCAAAGTCAAATTGAAACCAATAATGTTAGGGTTGATTATTTTTTATTAGATTTGATTTTTATTAAAAAAAATTAAACTGAAATTTTTGATTTGGTTCAAATTGATCAGTTTCGGTTCGGTTTTTTAGGACAAAAATCGGTTCAAACCGGTTTGGCTTGGTTTTTTCTGGTTTGGCTCGATTTTTTTTCCAGTTTTTTTCGGTTCGGTTTTTTATATATCAGGCTTGTAAAACCAAAACCGAATAGGTCGGTTTTTTAAAAATTTTAATCAATTTAATCGATTTTTTTCATGATTTAATTTTTTTAATTATTATTTTTTAAATATTTTTAATTTAATCAGTTTTCTAATTATTTAACTCATGTTAGTAATACTTGCATAACACAGGATTCTAAAATGATATCATTAGGGTCGTGGAGGAAAGAAATGCCACGTGCTAACTAAAACATTACCCTCCACAATTTTTATAAATTTTATTTTTTATACAGAATATTCTATAATTTTCTAATCAACAACTCCTCTTGACATCTCAACACGTATAAAATATGTAGCGAACACGTGCATGGAAATGTAAGAGATTTCGAGCCATTGTTTATTCTTTGACCACCTCCTTTTCTTTTTCTTTTTCTTTTTCTTTTTTCTTTTTTCTTTTTTCTTTTTCTCTTTTTTCTTGGACAGCAACTAATAAAAAAAAAGTTTATTATTTGTGACCATTTAAAAACTATATCCACCCATAGGTTTTAAATTTATTCAAGCATGGCACCGTATCTTCTATGATAAAGCTAGTAAAGAGATTTTATATTATTTTATGAGTTTATTTTTAAATACAGGAAATTAATAAAAAATCATCAAATATAATAAAAATACTTTCATCCAAGTTAAAAAATAATTCTTTGATCAATTAAATTCTATTTGTTTTTACATTTTAAAAGTGTTTTTTCAAATGTATATTATTTTATTTTAAATTATTATTTTTTTTGTATTTTTAAATGGTGTTAAAAATATTTTTTTAAAATTTTAAAAAATATATTTTAATATAATTTCAAATAAAAAATATTTTAAAAAATAATTACTCAATGATTTTTCGTCTGTCAACCCAACCCAAAACGTGTAAATTTCTCACCCATAATCAGCAACACAAAAATCTGATACACATAAATTAAAAAAGAAAAAAATGAAGGGAATATCCCAAAATGGCCACCAATTCCGCAAATCACCCTTCTCCTCTAACTCTCTAAACTACCATAACCCCGGCCGATTTAGTCACTTCACAATTAAAATTCTCGATTTAGTCACCAGCTGTCACCATAAAATTATTTCTGGAAAAAATGCAGTCACTCAATCTGAAATTGTTAACGGATTTTAGTACGGGTACGAGGAGGTTTGTTCCGGGTCGGAGCTTCGGTAAGGAGTGGAGACAGTGTTTAAATTTGAGGAATTACAGCCGAAATTGTCGGATTGTAGCATGTTCTGTTGAGAGAGATGGAGGGGGTGAAGGAACAAGTTCGAGTTCGAGTTCGGACCATAGTCCGAGTTCCTTTTTGTCTCGCAGTCAAACTTATGCTATGCTCAAACAGCAAATGGAGGTTGCTGCACAATCTGAGGTAACATTTTTTTTTTATTATTATTCTTTGGAACAATTTGAATTTAATTAAAGCCAATTTCTTTCTTTTTTTTAAAAAAAAAGTATTCTGATTTGGCATTACTTTTTTTAATTGGGTAAATTACCTGCTTAATCACTGTTTGGTTTCTAGGAAAATGTAGGGAATATATATTGTGGGTTCAAATTTCTTCTTTGGGAAATATGTAAGCCTTTTCTTTCTTTTTGGTTTGGGTTGTGTTGAGTGTAAGCAAAATGAATGTGGCATCAAAGTTCAGGAAGCATGATTTTTATTTATTTATTTTTATTTTTGGCAATAAAATGGGTTTTGGGATAGTAATATCGTTGTAAATATATGAGTCTGTTTGTTCTGATATTAGGACTATGAAGAAGCTGCAAGACTTCGTGATTCATTGAGATCATTTGAGGAAGTGGAACCAGTTTTGCGGCTTCGTAGGTTGCTTAAGGAGGCAGTTGCTGATGAGCGGTTTGAGGTAGCTGTTTGTGGTATCTCATTTTCCAATTTGAATGTGAAATTTTATTATATGTAGTGGGTTTATCCGTGCTGCTAAGCAGTTGGAGAAATTTCTATTCATTTTAGATGGAAACATTCAATATTTGTGTTTGGGTTTGGTCAAAATGGTCATCTTGTTTTTTCTTTCTTCTTTTTTTGAGCCTCCATGATTCTTCAATTCTGCATCTTTTTCTAATGTTTCAGCTTGTCAGTTGTTGCCTATTTTACTGTCAGGTGTCTCATATCGCGATGGAAAAAAAAGGGTTAACTTTACAGATGCTGTTGTCGAAAATAATCATTTATCAGTATCAATGATTGGATTGGAATAAACTACTCTGTTTTATTCGCTAGGATTTATAAGTTTTTGGTTTTGTTGCCCAATCATGAAGAGTTCAGAAGAGAGAATAGAGTCCTAAAACTATGAGTGTTCTTAAACATGGGTCAAACAAAAGTTATAAATCTAAGATCCTAAAAATAGTTGGCCTTTCGTGTATGGACAACTTGTATTGAACTAAGCTTTTATCTATCATGTCCTGTGTAGAAGTTCTTGCACCAACCACCTTTCTGCAAGCTTTGGCAGTTTAGTTTCTTAGAATTTTGTGAGTTTAACTTAAGATATCCAATCTTTTCGCTCTGGCATTTGCCTTTATCTGGTTACTGCATTTGTTTATTTCTTAAATCATCTATCAGCACAAATATGAGCATAAAACTCCAATAGTGAATTCGATATTTTAGTAAAGGGCATGAACTATGTATAACTTTCTGGAAGCCTAGATATCGAATGTAGTTTTCAATGATATACATCATTCTATAAATTATTATAGTACAAGTAACAGTCTTCCTACATCTTACTGTCTTGGAATGAGGCCTATATAACTCAATGGACTTGAATGAGGTTGCACTTTACAGTTATGGTGTCAGTTTTTTTGATATAATGACTATTTTGCCTAAGTCATGCCATAAAACATGATTTCATATTATTCCTATGCTATTCTGTTCACCGTGGATGTTTCTGATAAACTTTTATCCATTTGGTAAATTTTTGGCAGGATGCAACTAGGTATCGCGATGAGCTAAAGGAAATTGCACCACTTTCTCTCTTGAAATGTTCAAGTGATGCAACTACCTTGGTATGCTACCTATCCGGTCAGCGTGGCAGTTCTTACTGTCTTATAAATCTTTTGTTTTCATATAAACTGATATCATCTTGTTCATGTAACTCCTGTTACCATCAGGCATATCAACTGATTTAAACTTATAAATCCATGTTTTTATCCTATCCATTCTTCCTTGACTCTGTTATACTACAATTTGACATGTGTATTTATATCTGGCCTTTGCAAAACTTATTTTCAGCATAATTAAATTAGAGACCCATATGATGTCCTTGAATAACCAGTTTTGATCTCCTTGTATATGATCTTTTCCATATGGGAAACATGTTCAAAATTGTAGAATAAAGGGGGTGATTATGGACGGGGCTGTTGCAATATGTGTGAGTCGGCAATAGATAACACAAAGGTGCATTACTATGCATGATCATTTCGATGATAACACAAATATGATTGAAATTGGGAGAATAAATGGGTTGAGTATGGATGGGGCTGTTGAAATATGTGTGAGTTGGCAATAAGTAATCCGAAGTTACCCTAGTATGCATGCTCTTTTCCATGTGTCAAAGTAAATACCCACAATCTGGTCTAGGTTTGAGTTTTTAGGTATCATCCTGTTGCTTTACTCTGCATAGATAACATGAAGTTGTTTTAAAAGGAAGAAGCCAAATAAAATGCATATTAGAAATGGTTTAAATTGATTTGAGTAATCATAACCAAATCTCATGTATTTCAGGGGATAAGGGTTCAAGTTAGGAGCGTGTACATTGAGGGCCGAAGTCAGCCTTCAAAGGGGCAGTACTTCTTTGCATATAGAATAAGAATCACTAATAACTCAGATCGCCCTGTTCAACTTCTCAGAAGACACTGGATTATCACAGATGCCAATGGAAAAACTGAAAATTTTTGGTGAGTTAAATTATCTTATTCTGGTCAGGGGTCTTCTAAAGTGCTTCAGTTTATATGACTCGGTTTTTCTTTTTTGGTTCCATCAGCATGGGCTGTAGTTTGCGTTTCATTGACTTCTAATGAATTTCAAATCATTTGTCATGCTGCAGGGGAGTTGGAGTTATAGGTGAACAGCCGGTTATACTTCCTAGGACAGGATTTGAATACTCATCTGCATGCCCACTTTGCACTCCCAATGGTAGAATGGTAAGTCGTGGCGATGTTCTTTCTCTTCCTGAAGAGTAATTGTTGGCTTTTGCCTTTTCTTCCCTTAATTTGGAGCAGATGAGGACAAGGTTTGTGCTTCTATGTCAACATCAATAGGTCCCGTGAATATTGAAGTGAGAGCATGACATGTGGCCAGTGTTCCTATGGCCTCAAAGCTTGTTTTTATCATGTATTGAATCCTGTCTTAATCATGCCCGTACTTAGGGATACTTAGGGATACGTAGTCTGGTTTACATTTCACCACCCAAAAAATTCCAGCACAGTGTATTAATGGGAAACGCCTTGTGCAAAAGATTTTGAAAATTTTGAATATTTCCCAATCATAGGCACGCTCAAAAAATCGATTTCTTTCATGCAATTGCAGGAAGGTGACTTTGAGATGAAACACATTGACAAAGCAGGCTCACCCACGTTCAATGTTGCTATTGCGCCATTCTCTCTCTCAATACTAGGAGATGGAAGTGATGCTTTTTGAAATGGGAATTGTGGACTCACTTCAGAGAGGGTGGAGGGCCTCTGCATCCATTCACGTTTGTCAAGTGAAGGTTTGAAAAACTGTAAAACAGTGTACTTTATCTGGCAAGTGTGAAAATCATCTTCTCTTTGGTGGGATTTTATGCTGTCATCAATTGGTAGACTAGATGGATGTAAATTGTCAAAGTTGTATGTAACAAACTTATCGAAGAAATATTATAGTAGAAATGATTTTGTTAAAATCGAGGCGAGAATCCGAGTAGTGAAGAATAATTTACTCTTCACAATTTCATGAACGCATTAACACTTTGTGTCCACAATTCCAGTTGCAGATACATACATACTCGCACGCATTTCTTTTCTGCCGGACATATATAGCTGCAAATGCATGATATATATATATATATATATATTTTGCATGTACTGATATACTAACTTTTTAAAATACCGAATACCACAGCTTTTGTACTACTTGATCACTGTCTATGCCATTTATACATGCCACATTTCTGCTTCTTGCAATATTGCCTAAAAGCAGCTCGAGAGCAAAATCAGGAATTCCTCCACCAGAACATGGAAGGTATACTCTCTGCCTCTCTGTCTGAACTATATAAATTTAGTAGTAATGTTTCAATAATTAATTTCTTAAGATTTTGATGTCAACGTTTGCGCTGTTTGAAAACCTTTATCTTGCCAATATTTCCCCAGGAATCTTCTCACACCTCCTGATATGATCAAAACCACTGATCCCAAGCTATATAGCATTAGTAACCATACTCACTTCCATATAGTTGCAAGAGAAACATGACGTGAGTTAGGAGAAAAGGCTATGAAACTAAATAAAGAACCAACATATATTGGTTCTGTATATGGTATAATTTTGTCGTACGTGTTTGTCAGATTTATCTCCCTCTGATTTTTCTTGGCAACCAAATGATGGATTAATTCTGAAATATGCTACGCATGAACATAATTTTTTAGATTAAACAAAAAAGAAACCCTCAATTTGGTCGACCTGTGCGCGTATTGATAAAATGCTGATATGAACAACTGCTGGCTGTAGCTCAACTATGAGAAATTCATCTCCTAATTTGCAAATAGATGAACAGGGATTACCTCTGTTTTCGTTTTCTTTATTTTCAATATCAAGCAATAAATTCCTAATCTGCATCCATGCAAAGAAACTCTTAGCTTCTTCATCTGTTTTTTCATAAAATATAGACAGACTTCCATATCAAAATCCATTAATGAAATTTATTATTATTATTATTATTATTATTATTTTGGTTTCTACCCTCTTCTTATCTGGTGTCATGACTCATGAGCAACCTTAACTACCTCCAAGTACAAAACTTAAATTTATGGGATCCATCCTTTCATACAAACTTCAGTGTCAATCTCTCGTACTCTTGTTTCTTGCTGCCTGTGCTTGCAATTTGTAACCAACTCAGAACCTTCCCTCCACTTGTTACACCACTAAAATTTACCAATAAATTGTGTTTAGGATCATATATAGTATCAAATAGATTTTTTTTTGTCATGCTACAGTGCACATCAGGTCAAATTTTATCTGACAAAAAAAAAGCTCAAACAATAATAACCCGGGTTAACTTTACTAACACGTGAGATATAAGACCAATATACCATGTAGAATGAAAAACAGAATAAACCACAAAGCTTAAAGTCCAAAAACCCTAATCTCAAATGATGAAATTGAAAAAAAACATGTAAGGAAAAAACTCGAGTCAACTTGGGTTCACATTACTAACCCACCACCCACGACATGAGATTAGGATAAAAAATAACATTGAAAAAATGAGAAAAGTTAAATAATAAGAAAACATTAAAAAAACTCGAGTCGCCATGGGTTAATCTGACTAACCTGCGACCCAGAATAATCCCATAGAAAGGGAAAACATAAAAAATCAGAAATCTCAAGACCTAATAATCTAACGTTAAAAGATGAAATTGAAAAAAAAAATTAAAAACATTGAAAAAAATCCAAAACAACTTGGATTAACTTGACTAATCCGTGAACCGAGATAACCTTAAGAGAAGAAAAGGGAAGAACATTAGAAAGCTCAAGGCTTAATAGCCTAAAATCAAATGATGAAATAAAAAAAAGAGAGAAGTTAATCGGGCTAATCTTTAAAACAAGTGACTCGGGTTATGAAACCAAGATGACCTCATAGAAAGCAAAAACAAAAAAAATCTCAAAACAAATTCTCAACCATTAAAAAAAAAGAAAAAAAAATAACAATCACAATAATAAGGATTAAATCTAGTATAAAAACAAATGAAAGAAAATAATTATGAACTAAATTGAAAAATAAAATAGAAAAGAAAAGAATAAAAAAAGAAGAAATTAAAAGAATGAGGACCACAATTAGATAAAAACATTAATGAAATAAAATATTAAAGGAAAAAATTGAAAGAAAAAACAAATTAAAAAAGAGTACTTAAAAGAATGAGGACCAAATTTGAAAAAAAAAATAAATGAAATAAAATATTGAGGGATAAAATTGAAAAAAAAAAACAAATCAAGAAAATGATAAAAAAACAATTAAAAGAATAAGTACCATATTTGATATAAAAACTAAACAAAATCAAAGGAGAAGGGATGAAATTGAAAAAAAAAATCCAAAACATATAAAGATCAATCAAAAGAAAAAGGACCACAATTGAAAGACAAAATAAATAGGAGGACAACCCTGGCTTTCGGATGACCCAATGTGTATTTTAAGGAGAGGAAAAAAAAAACAAATAGGGTTTCATCGCTGTCAAACTGCTATGAATTACACCACACATGCTACCCATTAGGCGCCTCAACTAGATGCTTAGGATAACATGATGGTTAAGACTTTTGGGTTGTCATATGACGTCGCATGCTTTGTTCTAAAGGCACGAGCAACATCCATTTGCTGACATAACAATCCGTCATGGCAGGTTGACTAGGAATCTGGGCAACCCAAGACTTTAGTCAGGTCTAAAGTAGGTAAAACTCAGGCTTGCAATTGGCCTAGTGAAACCCGCATGACTTGTTGGGTCAACCTAGGACACGGGTGACCCAATATAAAATGATGAATATCTAGCTTCACATATTATTACAATAGTTAATAAAAAAAAATAGTTGAGAAAAGTAATCGAATGAGTTAAAATTGTGGTTTTAGTTGAAAGGACAAAAACAAACTATTACTGAAGACAAAAAGGTCTAGAAAGTGTAGATGTTATCTCGCGTACAAGGATAACAATTAGAGGTTTTCCTCGTGCTCGGCCCAACCCCATACAGGCAAGCCTACCTCTCTTTCATTGTTGGTTACTAACTCATATTAAAGTTCACTATATAAACACTAGAAGAAAGTTTTATTTTTCCAATGTATTATTGGAAGCCTATTAGTATATATACTCTATATTCATAAGAAGAAAATCGTGTTTTTTCAATGTGGGATAAGTAATATTCTTTTTTAAAATACTTCAACTTAAAAGATAATATCTTTTCAATATGTGATAAAAAAACTTCTAAATAATCTTTTAAACTTCATTATTCACAATATATATAGTTCATATCCATATGAATTATTTCTTAACTTTTCTATGCGAGATATTAAAATCTCAAGCATCTTTATTTGGTTTTTCCATGTTGACCTGGGTCAACCCGAGTAACCTGGGACCCGACCCTTTGGTCAAATCAACCTCCGAGCTAGGTTTAATAACTATGCTAATTGGCACATGCGTTGCACAAGCCAACCATTTTTTTATTATTTTTATTTTTATTTATTAAAATATTGTATTTCCCCTAATTTAAATAGAGTATAACAAAACAAACATGATAAAAATACTAAAATACCCTTTGACTCATTTTATTTTTTTTAACTTGAAAGATAATGAAGTAATTTTACTATTTAAAAAAAATAAAATTATGCAAAACCCAAGGCAACCTGTGTTTTTATAAAAAATTCAAAAAAATTGCATTAAAAGTGAGAAAAAATATTGAATGATGAAACCCGAGTCAACTCAGCTAAGTTTAATAATTTGCGACCTTAGATATGAGATAATAATAACCTCACAAAAGAAAAGGAGAACAAATCACAAAGCTTAAGGCCCTATAGGTCAATGTCAAATAATGAAATGAAAAAAATATCAATTTTTAAAAGAATTTTTAAAAAAACTAAACTTAAACCGAGTTAATCATCAAAATTGGTGGATCAGGTCATGATTGTAGAAGAAAAACATGGAAAAATAATGAAGAAAAATTTTGAATTATAAAAAAATTGAAAAAATAAAAATAAAAACAATGACTAAATCTTGCACAAAAAATAATTGTAATAAAATAATTATGGATTAAATTGAAAAACAAAATAAACGAAGAAAATGATAAAAAAAATAAGGACCAAAATAAAAAAAAAAAAAAACAAAATTAAATTAAATTCTAAAGGACAAAATAAAAAATAATAATGCAAAGGTTAAAAAATAATAATAAAAAATAGGACCAAATTGGATTAAAAAATTAAATTGAATAAATGCATAGGGATGAAATTGAATTATAAAGAACTTTAAGAAGCACTAAAATCAAAACAAATGGAAAACAAAAGAATGAGGACTAACTTTAAAATAAATACAAACTAGAGGAGACAACTGAATTTTTAAAGGCTTAACACCCAAGGCGGGGAGAGGGGGGGCTTCCATTGTCGTCGAACCGTCGCGAACCAGACCAAATACACCACTTCAACAAATTGCACCGCCACCTCACGCGTTGTATTAAATGATAATCGATAGATTTTGGCCATCGAAATACACCTTATGCACCTCTAGTTTGGCAAGGAGGACGATGACACATTGATGCCTGTATAGCATGCATCATCCTTTAATATTGATTTATTAATACTTTAATAATTTGAATCACTAAAATGCCTCGAAGTCAAAAATACCCTTCCAAGCCAGGCTTAGATTTTTTTAAGTCAAAGATTAGAAATGTCATTTAACCATAAAAAAAATATGTAAAGACAAAAAGTTCTTTTTGCAAGATAAATATTTTTTACCTTTTAAGATATTATCGTTCTTTAATTATGCAAATAAAATTATAAATACGCGAAATCCTCTAGAATAATTTTATTACATATAAAAAACATTAAACAACTAAATTGTCTCTCATCAATTGACAAATAATATTTTTATTTTCTAAAAAAGACAACTCTACCTCTACTAGCAAGGCAGTTGTTCAATGCAATAAAGAAAAGGTAGTTAATACCCTATCTAAATCCATAATATTGCTACCGGCTATTCCATTGTTTATGATAGTACTGTTACGAAATTATTATCAAGCGTCGTCGTTTTTTTCCATCTGACATAAATCCCCCATGTTGTCCGCATGGCTTGCTTCTCTTACAATTTTTTAAAATCATAAATAAATAAATAAATAAAAGACATTAATAAATATACAAAAAGACAATTTTATAGGGCAAAGGAACATTCTCTTGAAATGGCATGCAATGAACCAATTAATTTCATCTATATATATATATGGGACCTCACGTTGCTAGCTAGGTGGACATGTATAGGAAGGATTGGCTGCAAAACCCTAATGTTTTTTTTTTCAATAATTAATACCTAGACATTATTGTAAAGTTAAATTGTAGCGTGTGGCTAATGTGTTGTTCTTGCTTGGCAACCAAGTTTGTCCGAATCTTAAATGTCTTAATATCTTCTACTGTCTTCAAGCTTTCTTCCAAGAACGTGGGCCCCTCACTCCCACTTCCACCTCCTCGTTATTACAACATTATACATCACAAGAAAACTAGGAAAAAAGAAAAGCCCTAGGCTTGAGTTATGAATGGCGCAAAAAATTAAAAATAAAATAAAATAAAAACCGTGTAAGATTTCCCTCCTGACTCATTTCTTTTTCGTTCTTGACTTTTGGTCCCGTTTCATTTCATTCCTTTTTTATTCCTCTCTCATGACTACTTAAATAGTAAAAGTTTAGGGAATTGTTTATATAGGATAATAGTTGTATTTTTTATTTGAAAATAAATTAAAATAATATATTTTTTAAAATTATTTTTAACTTTAAAACAATCTAAAAATAAATAAAAAAATAAAATATTTAAAAAACACTGTTTTAAAATAATTATAAAGCCGGTGATGTTGGGAGGGGGCATCTGAAAATTAAAAAGACAATGTCGGTCACCACCTGCGGGTAATGCAAATCAAATCACCCCTTTTATCACCCAAAAACAATCCCGTGCTTCACGTTTTATTCTCAGCATTTGCAACCTCATTTACAAGCCAGTCAAGAATCTTCCTAACAAGTTCATCTGCTTCCTTGACCACCACTCCACCCCTCAGTATGAAAGTCAGCATCTTGTGCAGGAAGCTGTGACCATTTTCCGGTCACACGGCCCAGCAAAATCCAGGTCAAGGTGGGGGCAGGGGTCCCCACCCAAAGACCACCCGTCAAACACCGATCTCTTGCTTTAACCGATGGCTAAAAGCTAACATCATGATTTCTATTTGTATTATATTATATGATTAGTAAGGCCCAATGTGCCCGTAATCACCCTAACAAATGTTCCCAAAACGAAGGGTTTTCTTTGCTTAGGCTGTTAATCTTCAAGTTAATTATAGCTCAAATGGGTGCTTACAAAGTCATTAGTCAAAATTCAGAACTCAGAGAGACAACAGCTCCAGTCTCCAGATCTGAAGCTACACTCTCCAATGTCCTTTCCAAATACAGGGTCGCTTTATTCCCTTGTTGGCAATTGGCATCCCACGCACAATAACCATTCTTGTACTCGAAAAGCTCATGCAGTTCAACACAGTATCCAAATAATTTAGTGTCTTGCCCCTGTCTCTCTTTAAATAATGGTAGTAATTAAGCAATATCAAGAAAATCTTGAAAAGACCCAAAAAAAGGCTGGAAATCCAAGAAAAAGGTGACAAAAACCTGAATGTTTTTAACAATTTTATATTTGCATGCATGTAAAGAGGATGATGCTACTGTGCACAGTGTCTGGTCTATTTTCAAGATTTTTCTTCTCTTTTCTTGAAATAATAATAATTGAAAAGGAGAGAAGCTTATGCTCAAAGCAGGCCATCCTTTCATCCTCTCTCTCTCTCTCTCTCTACATATATATATATGTATATATATATACAGACACATTTATCTCCTCTCTTTTTCTTCTTTTTTTCTTTTTTATATTTAGCTCCTTTATTTAGTTTTCTTTCCAAAGTAAAGAAGCAAAGAATCTTCTTGCAGGCTCTTACACACCATCACATTGTTCTTGCTTTCCCCTGTAAGCATCAACCTTTCCTTCCCTTAGAATTTAGCCGCTTCTATTCATATTTTTAATACAATAAGTATGCATTTTATCTTTCTTTAAAGTTTGGAATCTCTGGTTTGTTTAAGGCTTTCGTGAGATCAAAATCAAAATGGGATTTAAGATTTTTTGAACTTCCCCTTGGGCCAAATCTTCTCTGGTTGTTGTGATGTTGATATATACAACCGACTATAACAACTAGGAACTCTTCTCATTCTTCTCTGAAGTGTAGTCTATTTATGGCATCCACAAACTCTGCTTGGCTTTCAAGTTTTGATGTGAACTCAAGAGTGTTTGCGTGTTTTGAAAGTGGATTTGCGCGTTTCAGCTAGCTCTTCCACCGACTTACTCTTTCGCTTTATATTCATAGAATTGTAGTTCAAATTCGTGCGTTACCGACAATAGCTCAAAGCTTTAATTTCACAGAACCGCTCTGTTATTCACATTAATTCAGTCATTCTTTTCCTTTACCCTTTGAATTGATTCTCATAACAATTTTCTCTCTCCCCTTTTCCTCTCAGGAAATCATATCAATAAGACAATAAGCTTTCTTTTTAATCAAATTTCCGTTCTTCAGCATTCCAATCATTCTTTGGTTGATCACTTGATTCTCTATCTCGTTTCATTCTACCTACAAGAGTCCAAAATCAGCTTCATTCCATTCTATATACAGTTATTGAACATTCAGACAAGTACAAGTGACAGCATGAGTTTTATAACGGGAGCACCCAAGGATACCTGGCAACCAGTTATGACTGCCAATACAACCATTGCCAGTTATTGGTTAAACTGGAGGTTTTTCCTCTGTGCTATTTGGGTCTTAATCTTGATGACGATAGCTTTAATTCTTATATGGAAAAATGAACATCGGTGCGAAGTGGAACGTGATAGTGGAGGGAACAGGCAAGAAGCAGAAGCGCCTTTTTATGATGATGAAACTTGGAGGCCATGCCTGAAAGGAATCCACCCTGCCTGGTTGCTAGTTTTCAGACTTTTTGCTTTCTTTGCTCTCTCAGTGCTGCTCATCATTTCTGTATTTGTGGATGGAGGCAGTATATTTTACTTCTACACTCAGTAAGCTTTACTTTTTTCTTGAGCTCATCTCTTTCTTTGGATGAATTTCATACTTTGATGTTAGTGTTTAGTTCCTTTTTTGGCATTTCAATTAGGATTTTCTTGTTTATATTATTTCCTTTCCATTCTATTTGTGAGAGGGAAAAAAAAAGGTAAGTTTTTTCTTTCTTCAATGAACTAACTTTTGTAGCACAATGGACACTAGAAACATCAAGGACCAAGGAATATTTGAGTCACCTTCATGTGTGCCAAGCCAGATCAAGATATCCATATTAGTTGATCATTTGAATAATTGATTTCAACAAATTATCTTCAATGTTATTGATTGGTGATGTTTCTTGGTCCTGAACAGGTGGACTTTTACTTCAGTCACAATTTATTTTGGGGTAAGTTCTAGGTCATCGATATACCTCCTCTCAAGTTATTTTAAAGCGCCTCATTGTCTCGTTTTTTCCTATGTCTGTTATTTGCTTAATGATGATCTCATTTCTGTAGCTTGGTTCCTTACTCTCCATACGAGGTTGCTATCAATATCACAAAAGAGCTGGTGATAAGAGGGTTGATAATGTAGAGGCAGATCCAGAGCAAGGAACTCGTGTATCTCCATCAGTTGGACAGAGTTTTAACACTTCCATGGCAATGAAAAGCTCAAACTCCCACGAAAGACTTGATGTTCGCCAACCTGCAGGGAAATTAGCTTTCATCTTTCAAATCATTTTTCAGGTAACTTGTCTGAAAATCAAATTTGGCCAAATTTATTGTGCTTTTATATCTTATCCAAATGGAAGTTTGAAGGCAATTAGCTTATTTTCATTCGGAACCTTTAAAGAGCACCTTTCATTGTCCAGGATTAGAACATAGAGTGTCTGCTTGCGTTGGCGCAGTAACTTCTAGGTTTAAATATTCATGTACTTTAGTTTATTGTGGCATGTAAGTTCAATTTTCAATCCCATAATGATAACGAGTAGTTCCCTGTGAGGACGGGGCCTCAACTTTTCATTTGTTAATGATAAATTAAGAGTTCCATACCAAGGCATAAGAGCTGAAAAGCAGGGTCATTACTCATTTACCAAGGGACTACTCTTTCTTAACATTCATATTTGATTTTGGAAAAGTTCAGTTAGGACCCAGATGAGGAAAGACAGTGAATCAAGGGGATACAAAACTGTGCTTTTATGCATTTTCCCTTTTACTTCGTATACATCATTGATTAGATGGATACAATTATTTGAATATGGGAAGTTGTTGACAATTATTTTTCATGATTTCAGATGAATGCTGGGGCTGTTATGCTCACAGACTGTGTCTTTTGGTTCATCCTTGTCCCGTTTCTTGCAATCAAAGATTACCACCTAAATGCTGTAAGCTATCATCACTGCTCCAATTTGTGTTAATTTTAGATGTAAAACCATATACTACTCTTAGATATGAAGGTCACGCACACTCTCATATCGGCATCTCAGTAGAAAAAGATGAACAGGAATCCAATATTTAGTTACTAATTTTCTTGTTTTCTTGGTTTTCTAAACAATACATTGTTCTTTTTTATTGACAGTTGATCATCGGCATACACTCACTCAATGCTGTTTTCCTGCTTGGTGATACTGCTTTAAATTCCTTGGTAAGCTGTCCTGGCTTGAACCACAAATCATTTCCAGCTCTTCCAATGAAATTATTCACAAAGTCTAGCTTGTTATTTCTTTCAGAGGTTTCCTTGGTTCCGGATCGCATATTGCTTCACGTGGACAATAGTATATGTCCTATTCCAGTGGATTGTCCATGCCACTTTCAGACTTTGGTAAAATCATTTCCTGTTCTCTTTCTATGATGAAATCAAATTTATCATTGTTTTCTAACAGTAGAATTCTGTAATTGTCTAAACAGGTGGCCATATCCATTCCTTGACTTGTCATCTCCGTATGCTCCTTTATGGTACTGACCCTTGAGCATTGAACCCTTTAATTCTGCTACAAGTTATGTTCAAACTGAAAAAATTTAGCACAGAACGATAACAACACACCGCTTAAACCTGTGATATAACTTTGCAATCGGCTTTCTGTCAATAATCATGTCTATTAGGCATTTATATCCAGTGTCTCCACTCTAAAGAAGTAAATACTAATGCATTTCTCTTCTCTGAAATTGAAATATTTGCAGGTACTTCTCGGTAGCAGTAATGCACATCCCCTGCTATTGTGTTTTCGCTTTTATTGTAAAGCTGAAACGCACAGTGTTTTCAAGATGGTTCCCAGACTCCTATCGAAGTCTGAGGTAGCTGGACTTGGAAACTTGGAGAGCCAACACGGTTTCGAAGAAAATGTGAATTTCAGTGTAGAAAGTTGTGGTAGCAGAATAGAAATGAACAGAAGACGGCCGGTAGCGTAAGAGACTGTTGACATCCTTGCCCTGACTAATCATTCAGTCAGTAAGTTTTGGAAGATTAAAAAAATGGTCAAACAAGAAAGCGATATTCTTAATTTGTATAGCCATTGTTAGAGGAGTGGTAGTTGTAACTACATAGTGAGACTGGAACAAAATTAGACGAGAAATTCTTTCTCTCATCTATTCTTTCAATTCTATTATTTTTTCAATGATTTCCTTAATTTAATTTAATTTAACCTATTCTATCTCCTTGTTAGATTTTAATATTTTACCAAAGTTCTAACCAGGGTTTACAGTAGCCACAATTATAGCAATGTAAGGGTGGGATAGGGGAAGGAAATTAGGGTATGTTTGATATTGTGATAGCGGTTGTGATTCAAAATGTTTTTTGTTTAAAAATATATTAAAATAATATTTTTTTTAAAATAAAAATTATTTTTGACACCAGCACATCAAAACGATCCAGAACTATAAAAAAAATTAATAATTTTAAGTAAAAAAAATTCAATTTTTGGTGAAACGCGGTTTAAATTACGTTCCCAAACAGGATCTTAGTAAACCTATCCACCACCACCAATATAACTTCTTTCCCTTTGAATTTGAGTAATCCCTTCACAAATTCCATGCTTAATATTAACAAAAAAAAATCCTTCAACTGAGAGAGGTTTTAATAGATTAAGAGTTAGGATATCTGCACCCTTATTTCTTTGACAAGTACAGCATTCCTTCACTTATTACCTTACATATTTTTATTACTTGATTAAACTGCTCTAAAGCTTAGGATCATTACATACTACCAATTTCCCCTTTTTATTTAGGTGCTCATTCACTCATGTGTAATGAGAGTGTGGGTTAGGATTTTTCTTTAGAATAGATATAATCTCTTATAAAATTTTGTCATTGTTCTAGGATGTTTTGATCTCTTCGAACATATTAGTTGAGATAATAGACATTATTAGGAAAAATATCTCATCACTAGAACACCTAAATAGGGCATTAACAACCACGTTTTCTTTTCCTTTTTTGTATTCAATGCCATAATCAAAGCCTAAAAGTCTAGCTAGCCATCCATGTTAGGAAAGGAAGGATACTTTTTGTTCTATGAGGTATTTGAGGCAATATTGTTTATCCTAATTTTAAAATGTTTTCCCCAAAGATAGTGCTTCTATTTGGCCACAACATACAAGATCGTTGTCATTTCTCTTTTATAAGTTGACAAGACTTATTGTCTTGCCCCAAAGATTTACTAATGTATGTTATAGGATGCCCTTCTTACATTAGAACTGCCTCAATACCAACTCCTAAAGCATCTATTTCAATCATAAAGAATTTGGTCAAATCATGTAAAGCTAAATTGGAGGTTCAGTTATGGTTTTTTTTAAGCATCTGAAATCCAACTGATTCTTCATTCCAAATAAATGCATCTTTCTTCAATGGTTGAGTTAGAGCTTTACTAATTGACTCATAACCTTTGACAAATCATTTGTAGTAGCCTATTAGGCCTAGAAACCAACTTAATTGCTTGACACTATTGGGTTCAAGTCAATCAATAACAACCTGAATCTTTTTAGAATTAATGGATACTCCTTCCTGAGATATTACATGATCCAAGTATTCCACTTGGTGACTGCCAAACACATATTTACTACCCTTAGCAACTAGTTGATGTAGCTTTAACAACTCAAACATTATTTGCAAGTTTCCTGAGTGTTTTGTCATTGAATGACTATAGATTAAAATCTCATCGAAGAATACTAGTATAAATTTTCTTAGATTATTTCTAAATATTTCATTCATCAAACTTTAGAAGGTGGTATAGGCGTTAGTTAACCCAAATGACATTATCGATAATTCATAGTGTCCATTGTGAGTTTGAAAAGCAGTTTTAAACACATCCTAAGGTGTCATCCTAATTTGGTGGTAACTAGACCTGAAACCCACCTTTGAAAACACAATTTCACCCACCAATTCCTCTATCAATTCATCTACTAAGGGTATTGAAAACTTATTTTTAATTGTATGTTTATTGAGAACTCTATAATCTACATAAAGTCTCCAATAACCATCCTTCTTCTTGACCACTACAACTGGAGAAGCAAAAGGGATATTACTCTATTGAATGGTACCTGACTCTATCATTTCTTCCATTATTTTTTTCTAAAATATCTTTTTACACCCCCAAAGCATTTATAGGGTTTGAAGTTAACTAATCGAGCCTCTTTTTTTAGAGGAATAGTGTGGTCATGGGTTCTGATAGGGTTTGAGTTACTCTCTAGAAACTCCTTTTAAAGCCAAATTTCCTTCCACGTTACTTGATAATGAAGTTAACATAGACCATATGGAGCTATCATTGTCCTTCATTATCCCCAAGCTGCATAAGCTTATTTCTACTAATTATGAGGAACTTTCAGCAAGTTGTTAAGTTGTGTCAATTCAGTGGTTTGTAACTTAGTAAATTCAATACCTCTCAACAGTACATCTTAACCTTGTCATTTCAAAGACATCAATAGTTTCTTATAATTAGACATAATATTATCTAAGGTAGCCAACCACCGAATGCTTAATACCATGTTATAGTTATTTAAATCTATAATAAACACATCAGCTATGAAATTAATAACCTCGTACATCCTCCATTTAAAGTCTCAACATATGGTTATACAAGTCATAGTTCTACCAATGGTTATTTCCACTATTAGAGCTTTAATTAGAGTTATATTGCATTGAAGCTTGGTAACTGATTCTATGTCGATAAAATTATGGGTACTACTAGAATCTACCAATATGAACAGAGTGTTTATCAGCCTTATTAGTCACTCTTAATGTATGGAAATCTAGTATACCTTTTAATGCGTTGAAATATATACGAGGATAGATTGATCCATACCTAATTTTATTTTCTTCACCACCTACTTCTTTATTATCCTCTTCATCTTCCATAATGCATAGTGAATGCAACCTTTTGTTCTTGCATTTATGACCT
>Ga0325414_1001928_pt1 | contig 20570 bp, 9 predicted proteins | sample PopdelMetagenome_8_FD_206183 | JGI IMG/M metagenome (GOLD analysis project Ga0325414, IMG submission 206183) | Populus deltoides microbial communities from Bellville, Georgia, United States - Leaf-PdKOR-R3 | ecosystem: Host-associated > Plants > Phyllosphere > Phylloplane/Leaf | place: USA... | reverse complement strand
TTCTAACTACTAAGCTGTTTTTAGGAGACTGCTTGATTAAAGTAAGATGAAATTTGGGATGGCTCTCGGCTGGGAGCTGGTCCATACCCGTACCTATAAGCTTGAACACGGCGGTCTCTAAAGGGCGTATTTTAATATATATATCCTATTTTAATTTATCTCCTTTTTCAGCTTATCTGTATATGTCAAAATTTATCTATAAGCCCAACTTGTAGTAACAGTAAAGTACTAATTGATCATAACAACACTCCAAACAAGCTGAATCAGCGATACCTTAAAACCAAAGCTAGAAGCTTCTCAAAATGCACATCCAAGGTTGCTGGAAAACATCATTCTTAGTAATTTGTTGGACAACCCATGACTTGAAGCTTCTTAATTTTAACATCTCACTGTTTCTTCAATCCTCTCAAAAGCCGAGTATAACTCCTAAGATTTTGGGAAAAAGTGAAATAACAGACTAGGGCATGCGCCTTATTGAAGGCCATAGCCGCAGACGGTGGTAACCCTAGTTTGTGGAAAAGGTTGTGCAAGATTGAGGAAGCTGTGGAGATCCAGGTATTCCACTAGGTGCATTATGGTTGTTAGTTCCATCACTGCTCCTTGGTGTACCCATAAATGTTGAGATAGCTGCTGCTAAGGCTGCTGTGAAGTTTGGGTCAGAAGCAATGGCTGCGGTAACTGTCTCAACCATTGAAGCATGCCGCTGCCCTAATTGCACGGATGGAATTGCAGGTAACTTAGGAGAGGCATACATCGGGTGCCCTAGGAGTTGTGGGAAGCCATGTAGAGGAAGGGGGAACGTGGCTGGAGAAGGAGAGGTGCGGTGAAATGGCATTGTAGTGTTTGGGCCTTGTGTCAAGTCCAGGGTTATAGTGGGAAATGGTGCAGAAGCAGATAGGGTAGCCATTGTTGATGCGTAGGGAAAAGAAGGGTAGAAGCTACTACTTGAGGACAGGCCTTCTTTGCTAGTGGTTGAACCTGATAGGAGCATCGCTGCTGCAGCTGAGGTAGTACTTGCCATAGCTGTAGCTGCTGGGGGAAGAGGGTGGTTGTGGTTCCCTTCATATGTCGTAATGAGAATGGTCTTGTCTTCTGCACATCTTTGCACCTGTTAAAATAAAAACATGAAAAATATCAGTAAACCAGCGATCAAACCTAAACGGTTGACCAATATTTAATTTATGGTCTGTTTAATTTAGAAGGAAAAGGGGAAATTAAAAAAAAAATCCATTTAGATGGTCCTCCATTAGTTATTAAGCCCACAAGAAATGTAATTAATTTATCTTATACTAAAAGAAAATACAGCTTACCAATACCGACTATCAGTATTTATTGACCAATAAGTGAACACGATGAAGTAACCCGCACCGTCATAACATTAATTAATTATTGAAAGTTGAAAGTCGTTGTATTAATTAATTAATTAACTTGCTGTTGACACTTATTTACCTGCTTGCGGACTGGGCATCCAACAGCCATGGTGCAACGATAGTAGGCGCGGGGACAAGGGTTACCTTTGGCCATCTTTTGACCATACTTCCTCCACTGGCACCCATCGCTTATCTAAATATTTAAACCCAAAAAATTCACTGATCCGATTAATTCATTTAAATTGTGATTTTTTTTTAATAAATGCAAATTAATGCTCACCAAAGGAGCATCCGATCTTGCTCGAACGGACACTCTAGCCTTCCTGAAAGGCACCTCTGGTGTTTGCTCATCAGGCTTCTCATGTTCTAGTTTTGGACTTTTAGGGGATCCCCAGCTCTGGGATGTTTGATCAAGGCCATCCTCAATCGAAGCTCGTTTCCCTAGCATTTGAGACTTCGTTCCCACTGTATTTGTTGAAGAGACCAACACTTCTTGCGTCTTGTCGTCCGATACCGAAGGATCATTGACATCTAAAGTGACAGATGGCCGTGGCCGTGGGTCCATTAAATGTTGAGCTGACATTATGGAACCTGGTGTGTCATTTAGCTCCCCTTTCTGCATCAATCATTAAAATGATTCAATGCAATGAAAAAGATGTCAAAGAGTTCCGCCAACCATTTACGAAAAAAAAAACTGATCCTCATATTTTGTTCATATCCCATTAATTGAAGATAAATTGGATATCTAAATTAACGAGAGATTCAAGTTTTGGACCATCTGGTTGCATCCAATGAATGCCATGCCTCCTAAGTAGCGTGGGGGGGAGTTGCCCAAGTGAAAAAAAGAAAAAGAAAAGGCAGTAGTATTCTCTTTATAGGTATCCGCAATGGAACATCTTATATATATAATCAACTGCAATCACCGCGAGGCAGATTACAGGCTGAGGCTGGTGATCCCAGTATCAAAAAGATCTGGGACAAATCTTTAAGGTGTATCACCCCTGCAAACACATGATCATATGGGAGCAAGTTCGATGATTGGCAAATAGAAATTACCTATTTAAGATGTGTGAAGAAACTTGGAACTGTCTCGTTATCAACCTATCCAGCTAGGTGGTTTTGGAACAGAAATGGGCTAAAACATGTCTATTGAGATATTGAAATGGTGTTTCTGGATCAAGTAATCGCACTTGATTTCCAATTTAAGGGAATCACGTACGTTACTCATTTTTTATAGATAAAACGGGCCCTTAATTAATTGCAAATTGATTAATTATATATCTCACCATTCTAGGAGTTCGTGTGTGTGTGTGTGTGTGTGTGTGTACACGTAACTGATTTAAGCAAATTAATCAATCACCTGCTCTATCCGATTCCCTTGTGTCTGTTTTTGCGTTGCCATGATTAATTGGGCTTGCAGGTCCCTGTAACTTTTGGTAATCTGATCCAACAAGCTTCTCAGCTTCTTATTCTCATCATGCAGTCTCTCTAACTCTCCTTGTAGTCCACTCAGCTGCAAAGCCAAATCCCCTTACTTAAGAAATCCAAAATCCTTTGAATTAATGGCATCGGAAACACAAAAGACTCTGTAAGTATTAAAGTGACAACTCACTTCATTATTATCGGTGTTCTTGACATTTGCTATTATTGAAATCCCGGAACTTGAAGTTAACAGATTCAATCCGGTCTGTAACACATTAAATTAAGTCAATAACAAGTAAACTCAAGTATGAAATACCTCCTACATACACATATTGGTGGTAAATAGTAAATAAAGCATCATGGTCATGGTCATGGCCATGGCCTTCAAAACCTAACCTTTGGCAAGTGACATATTAAAAGCGAGTGAAAAAAGTAGGAGGAAAGAATCAAATCAAGAGCTAGATAAACATAATAAAGAAAACCTTACGTTTATGCTAGAATCAACTAGACTTGATGATCCAATAGTACCAATCTTCTTCTCTTGATCAGTACCTGGCAATTCGCTAGTCCTATCAGAAGAGAAGAAGTCAACTTCTTTGATTATGGGCTTGGTATGATCACTCGAACTATCATTTGTGTGATCGGAAACACCTGGGTTTTGCCGGAGAAAGTCACCGGAGTGGAAGAACACCAATTCACGGCCTTGTTTATCCATGAGTAAAACGACAGAGAGGGAGAAACAAAATAGATATTGCGAGCGTAGTAGTTGAATAGGCTTTTCAACGAGAGGTATTTGTATTGTTTTGATAGAAAATAAATAAATAAATAAATAAATAAATAAAAAGACTAGGAGACTAGAGATGGGACGGATCCAGAATATAATTACAAGTACCTGAGAGAAGACCCAGCCGTTATTTTCGCGAGATTGGTGACGTCTCTGTTGTGTCAGGGTCACGTGGCACCATATGAGAGGGGGAGCATGCTGCAGCCGTGCAGCTTGTAACATGACACAGTAACTACTTGCCAGTGTGATGGAAAGTAGGGTAACTAGATTTGCGAAATATTATTATTATTTTCAACTGGAGTGCCCGGATTAAGCATTCTATCTGCTAACGAATATCTGAAAGTGTGATAACTTTATTTTCACGTAAGTATTTCATTTTAAAAAATTAGTTTTTTTTAATATCTTTTTATTATTTTGAAATGTAGATATTAAAAATAAAAAAAACATAATAATCTCTTAAGTAAAAAAACACATCAAATTTTTAATGAATTTTATATAAAACATATTTATCGGAGATGCCATTGATTCCCAAACATAATCGTAAGAATATAGTTATTTTAATATAAAAAAATTAATCGTGATAGTTTAATTAAAAAAATCAACTTAAATATTTAAATAAAAATAATAATTATATAGTTTTTATTTGGAATTCGGGTAGAGGTAAAATGATTTTTTTATAAATATATTAAAGTAATATATATTTTTTATTATTTTTTAAATTTTATTTTTAATATTAACATATTAAAAAATATAAAAATACAAGAAATTTTAAATTTTAAATAAAAAAAATCTAAATTTTAATCCAAAAATATTTTCACCGAATACCAAGTTGTTAAGTTGCTGTTAATGATAACGGAATGGGATTTCATTTGACGGAGATTAAGATTAAGTGTGTGGCCTCGTGGGAAGGTCTCCCACGTGGGGTGGGGACCGCGTCTCTACAGGTCAACGCAGTTGACGGCACGGCTCTATCTAACGGTGGTTAGAATAAAAGGGTGATGGTCCTAGAGAGAGAGAGAGAGTGAAGAGAAAATACCTAATCCCACTGACTTCTAAAGCCTTTTTTTAAAAAAAAAAAAAAGAAGGGGAACGTCCTCACGTCATTATTTTCGATCTGTCCATGTCAACCACAACTATTATAGGAAGACCTCTCTCCAATGCGCGCGCTCTCTCTCTCTCTCTAGAAAAATTGTAGACCTTAAAACGTGTTTGACAGTGTGGTTGCGAGTGCTTTTCAAATAACTTTTCGTGTCAAAATGCATATCAATGATGTTTTTTTATTTTTTAAAAATTATTTTTGATATCAGCACATCAAAACGATCCAAAACGTACAAACTATATTAAATTTTAGCAAAAACAAATTTCAAATTTTTTGAGAACGCAGCCGCAGCCGAGTTTCCAAACATTACCTTAGACACCGATAGAATCTCGGTACACATCATAGTTAATAAAAATTTAATTTAATTTTTATTAAAAAATAATTTTTTTATATATATTTTAAATTATTTTGATACGATAATCTTAAAAATAATTTTAAAAATTAAAAAAAATATCATTTTAATGTATTTTAATATGAAAAATATTTTAAAAAATAACTATAACTATATTCCTAAACATGCACTAATCTAACTCGATAACTTAAAAGACTTGGATATCCTGATCGAGTTAACGAAAATAAAATAAAATTAAAGACTAAGAAGAACCCTTAAATTGAGACTAATTGTTAAATTGATGTGATTTTTATATGAGAACTTATTAATATATTTTTATATATTATTTTTTTTTAATTATAATAAAATCAATTTTAGTACGGATCAATTTAATATTTTTTTTAAAAAAATAAATTAAAACATATATATCTTATTTTTAGCATTTCTTTTTAATGCTGGTGTGGTTGTTTTTGTTTTATCGTATCCTTGCCAGCCCTTTATTAAACTCTAACTCTATTTCTTTTAATAAGACTTATATATGACCCAGTCACCGGCCGGAAGAATTTTAGAACATTTCCACTTTAGTACTGTAATATTTCAGTTAAATGGATGTTATATTGAGCTGTGGATATTCTTGAAATTCTAAATATTTTCGGTTTTTATTATATAGATGCTTTAATTAAAAAGTTCGAATTTATCTTAAAATGATATAATTAAAATCTTTTGCTATTTAATAATGGTCAGCTAATATCATGTATTAATTTATGAACGTGAAGATCAAAGACTAATATTGCAACCAAAACTCTAAGTAAAAGGGGCAAGAAAAGTTTACTCTCCGTCTCCTGTACATTGCGCATCAAAATGCAAATAAATATAAATAAATATTTTTCAATTAAGAATTTCAAATTTCCTTGTCGTCTACGTGATGTGTTTCAATTCTCAATCTTCATCGATAATTAAGTACTAAATTACATGTCCAATATATATTAACAATGAGTACGACTCTTATTAATATTTAATACAGTGATTAATTTTATAAATAATTTATATATATATAGTAAGTAATCACTTGTACACGTAAGCCCATTCAATATTAGTAAGATTTTTATGTGTGACTTTTATATTTCTATAAAGTTATCAACAATAAAATGTTTTAACCCTTAAATAATAGCACTACAAAGTACCATATATGAATATCAAAGGTGTATGAGTGTATAATTCACCATTGGATTGGACATAACCAGAATTTTGCATAATTGGTTGTCAGAAAATTTATTATCGATAATTTCTATTTTTTCAGTTATTCCATTAATAATATAATCACTGATAAATTTATAGATGGAAAAAGCGCTAAAAAAATATATCGGTATCATTCTATCGGTAATTTTATTGGTGACTATGGTATATCACCGACAAAAAAGATCGTTTGTAATTTCATCGGTGATTGAATTTATATTATCGATGAAATTAACCCGTCAAAGAATCAAATAACATCAGTGGCAATTCCAATAATTTTTTTGAATTCTCTGGAACTTTCTAAGAGATTTAGTCTGTCTATAATTATATCTGTAATTGTCAGTTAAAAAATCCTGTAAATTTTTTACAACTCTTTAAAACTTTATAACAGACTTTTTCTGTCGGTTATTCCATCAGTATTGTATTTAATATTTTTTAAAAAAGATTAAGATAAACAAAATAGAAAAAAATTAAAATAAATAAAACTAAAATAAGAAAATAAATATTTATTACTAATTTTAAAAATATTTGTTTGAATACAATTTATTTAGAGACATAAGCTAAATGAAAAGGAGGAGGAGGAGAAGGAGATAAATCTTCGTCGAGACTAGGTGGGTAACAAGGTAAACTGGATGTACTATCGAGGTTTGACAATAGCTCCTCATACAATCAACTAAGTTTGATCATCCTAGACATAAATTGGGTCGTCTCAACATTAAACTAGGTTGTTTAAGTTTCAACTTGTTTTCATACAATCGTCTGAACAACAATAGATTAGAAGCTCAAACCCAATTGCGAAGAGCTAATGGTTGATACACTACAACCATGTTTTCGATTGTAGTGTTTGAGATACCATGAACCTAATTTCTATAAGGTCCATCAGATGATCCAGCCTTTATCTACAAACCCGGATCAAGTTCTGGATGGGTTAAAGAATTGTCCTCACATCTCTTCTGCAATCGGGTGTTATATGTTTCCTTAAAAAAACTAGTCATCAAATTTTTAAAAATAATAACTTAAGAAAACATTTGTTGAAATCTACACCATGAACTTTTTAGCCCAACTATCCATGAGCTGCTACATCTATTTTTTATGATTTTTAATTTGCATGTGAGTTTTTATAAAAAAATAAATTATGTCAATGTAAATAAGGGAAATAACGAGAAAGTATTCTATGAGTAAATATCATTGTAATTAATTTATTGATGAGTTTTTTTATGTTGATATTTTTATTTGTGTTTAATAATTTCTTAGTAATAAAAAATAATCAAGAAATTTAATACTGAAAAATAAAGTTGGAGTGGTGGATTAATTATAAATTTATAGTTGAAATATATGCTTAGATAAAATTATTTTTTTCTGCTTCCTTGACGTGGTACTTGATTAAACTTTTTAATACTTAATTTTTTATTCACCAAATATACCCAAAATCAACTCTTTGTTTAACTTAATTTTTCTGAACTTAAATCGTTTTACCCAATATTTTTTTTCCTCCTTGTCATAACATCCTAAGACTTTTTCATCAAAAACTTTCGGTACAGTGTCTCAAAGAAGTACCTTCTTAGATGAAAACTTTTTAAAGTTTAAATTTGTATAGATTTCAGTGATGGTGTGATGAATAAAGTTATGATATTTTATTAAATAATTATTTTAATTTAAATATTTATTATATGGGATTTTAAAATATAATTTATATAATTTTTTAAAAAGTGAAAACTTAATACATGTATACATACAAACAATTCGTGTGTGTTTCTCACTCTATATATATATATATATAGACGCGCGCGCGCGCACAGACAATTAATAAAATATCTGTAAGTTGTCATTAAGAAACAGTCCGTAGTTCGGTACAAAGTTCCATAAAGATTTTTAATGGCAATATGGGGAGAGGACAGTCCATAGTTTGGTTGAGTTGTGCCTTCAATTCCAAACGCATATTCAATTCCATCGATCATGCTAACAACAAGCAATTATGTTCATTAATATCGAACATATTGTCCAGGACGAGATCCCCTACAAAAAGGACATATCCCATTCGATGCTGCCGTGCTATAGACGACCTATAAAAATCCCAGTAAAAAAATCACGAAAACTCCTTGCAATATTACATTTTATTAACATGTAAAATCCCATTAAAAAAATCATAATTCTGCAGGAATTCTTGACCGCTGTATTAATCTGGTTTCAATTCTTATGACCATGCGTTAATTCGCTGCAATATTGTCTTCCTTCTACAGATTCTAACAAGTCTAGCCGTTGATATATACGGCTGTTAACTTCTCTGGTCCTCTTCCCACTTCAAAGACGCAAAGAAACGCCCGCTAGTTCATCAGGTATTCAAAGTTTCTCAGCTCATTCGGTCAGAAATATTCTACCATCTGCTGTTCACACATGCTAGGGTTTTCTAATTGGCTTTGGAGCCCTCAATAGTACTTTTCTCTAATTAGAAGCCAAAGTAGTACAAAGAAAAATAGTGGTATAGTCGACGGAATTGCCTTGCAAGTGCATAATTAAGACTAAAGAAGTCAGCCAACAAACCTTTGCGACTAGCTAGACCAAGCCATGGTGACTTGTCAATTTCTTAAAACTTCCTCTTATAATTAATACCATGTGTACACTGAGTGTACGTGTGTGTGTGTGTGTGTGTGTGTGTGTCTGATGTACGTATAGAGCTACCGTTTAAAAGCCTCTACAAGAGGGACTTATTTGGCCCAGGTGTATGTCAAAACTATATATTCATAAGTAATATATAGTAATTACAAAGCCAAGAAATTATTAATTGAAGTAACTAAGCGAGGATCAAAGGTGGTGCCTGTAAGTACTTTCCTAACGTGGTATGATTGCCCCTTGTTTTAGAATTACGGACGGTAACCTTTAATTATTTATTTCACACACTAACTAACAGATCGCCGGATTAATTTGGAAGAAAAATGAGCCTCAGGTAATACACACGTCATACTTAGCTGTGGTTAGGTGATATACATACTGAAATTCCAACTCTGAGAATTAAGAATTAGGTTTTTGTACATCTATGAGTTAATATTGTTGACTGTACTGCACTCTAAAAGACGAGCAATGATACAAGGTCCCTTGTATTTAATATCTAATTTAAACAATTCATTAATGTACTATTTTTGTATTTCATATTGCAATGCCAAGATCTCGGTATTTTATATATATACTGACAGAAAGATATCTCAATAAGTTTTTCGTTTGATATAGAAAGACGACATCTCAGTGATTACAACAGCTGTGCTAAAAAAATGCTTGGTTGAAAATCTCTAATTCATCAACGTATCGGCATCATAATATGAACTAATTGTTTTGTCAATGGCATTTTTCACAAGTTGCTTGAAATGTTCAAAGATCTTCAATTCGGGTGCCCAATAAAATATTAAAGGGACTGAAACAGCAGGGAAATTTCAGCCCTATTCAAGCAATGAAAATCACTTGTCCATGGAAAATTTCAAACAAGGGATTGGTTTATGCTAATTCTTGCAATTTCATGATTTTCCTGGCTTCTTCTTTAGTTGTCAGTCATTGGCAGCGTGATTATGACACCATCTTTCTTCTGATACTAACCAAACCATGAGTATGGATGATCAAGACAAGGATATTTTATTGCTGGAATTAATTTTAGGTGCTCTCCATCCTATCTTGACTGTGTCATTGATGTATCTGTGGAAGCTACTATTGTTGCCTTCCAGTTATTACCAGTGTGGTGCTCTTTGCATAGAATGAATGATTGCATGGTTTGGAAATTGTACGTACTCCTTATAACTTTGGGGTTTCTTGTATATCAATCTTGTTTGTCTTTGTTTTTTACGGAACTTTTATTTCTACAGATTAGTTTTGGTTTTCTTGTATGCCTCTTCCTTGACGCTTTCTTGCAATCTTTTGCTTATATATATAAAAAAAGCAGATAGATTTCATTTCAATACTCTTGACAGAGATGTTAATTTGCGCATTTACCAAATAAGGATACAAAATAAAACTAATGAAAATAATATTAAGAACTAATATAAGTAATGTAATATAAACTTTATCTTATTATTTTCTAAATTAACCTGAACATATCATAACCATATATAATGTGCTAACTAATCATAGATAGTGTTAAAATAATTAAGATCAAACACATAAATGAGACTAGAATTCTAAATAATATGTATATTATAAATGCTTAGTATTAACCTAAATACAAATAAAATATATATAGGTTATACTAAAAGTACTATTATACTATTAATAAATAAAATTATATAAATATTATTATTTAAGAGATAGCACAGCTTTTCTCTCAGTATAGACATACACACCCACAATTTTATATAAATTAAGGTAAGAAAAAAGAGATTATAAACTCAACACACTATTAGTTAACAATGACCACTTCAGACCGATTATTTAGCTTAAGTGTGTGTGTATAAAATAAAATTGAAAAGTTCTCACAGGCAACACACATCATGCTAATCATCAACATATAGTTTATTCAAAAAAATCCCAGTTTAATTGGTCAAGATGTGGAAAATTTTGGTCAATCGTGGAAGATGCTCTATTTGATGCTGAAACCCTACACAGCTGGAAGGTCCTTCTCGTTAGCTAGTAAAATAAACGGCATTGAGAATGATCAGTTGTCTCGAACTCTGCACAAGAAAACAAGGCCAGATCTTTATTTTCCACGTGAAGACATCCACAAAGTCAATGATGCTTGGTTAATTTATCAAGTTAGATTTAAACATCTCCGTCCTCTTCTTGTTTCTTTATCTATAATTTTGAAAAGGGAGGCCTACCAGTCTAACTTGTCACCACATGATATGCCACTGACTTAATTCCTTTTTATTGTCCACAGTCCACACCCCCTTTTCTTCTTTTCTTTATAGAAAGTTTCTGGCAATCGTCTAAAATTAAGAAGCTAGCCTGTTTATATCAGCATAGCCTAAATTATGTTGAATGAATCCGCTATAGGACTGGAAAGTTATATACATCGCTACGCAAGGTCTAATAACTCAAACAACTTGTATAAGGGGATATTAGAATAATCTATTAATTCCGTGAGAAACATGGGCGGTGTAGATTAAGATTCGTCCCCTGTTTAGGAGAAAAGAAAAGAGAAAAAGAAAAAAATAATTTAGAAGCTATATCTATCCTATAATCAATTCAATTTAAAAACTTAAATTATTAGATAAAGTGGCAAGATATGATTTATATTATTCTTTAATATATCCCTTCAAGTGAAAGCTCTTTAATCTTGAAACTTACACTGACTCACATTGTTTTATGTTTAATTTTTATCAAATAAATAAAGATGATAATATATCCGAACTCATGATCTCTAGATCATCAAGATTCTGATATCATGTCCAAGAACGAATTCAACCTAAAAACTTAAATTATTTAATGAGATTTGAAAATATAATTTATATTATTTTTTATCATTATGCGAACATCATTTAGAGATTGAAGGGACCTCGATGCTCCCGGACCTCATGATGAAAATTTTACCTTCAACAAAAAAAAAAAAGAAAAAAAAAAGGGCGAGATTCCTGAGTTTTATGAGTATATCCAGATAAGAATGTGATTTTGTGTGGTCGGAGAATAGAGAAGGTGATCCTGCAGGTTGGGAGAAGATTCTAAAAGATGGAAGGGATGTTAATGGGGTGGGAACTAATGAAGGTTCGTGGGTATGTCACATGCAACGTTTGCCTTTGAGTCAACACATAACGACACACAAACTCACAAAGAGATGGAATGGTGAGGCAATTAGTAAAAAGAATGCGGCGACTCTTGAAGCTGGCTGGGAGCTGAAGAGCAACAGCTACAAATCCACCTCAGTTCAGAAAATTATGGCTATCGATCAATATATATATATATAAACAATTAATGACCCAGCCATCAGGGCATCCGCCTTTGCCCGCACGTTCAGCCTCAAAGAAGTCAAGACTCAACTTTCCCGTGTATCATCAACGGCTTAATTAATTAAGCCTTGATAGAAAGGAAAATTAAAAATTAACACTTGGTAACCTTGAGGATAAAGTTGCCTACTCGATAACAATGTAAATCAGATAATAAGTTGGTGAATATATATATATATAATCCTTAAATTAATTTATATCTCACAGCTTACACGACTTAAAAAATAAATAAAAAGAGGATAACTCATTTACAAGCTCCAGTACTGCTGGATACATATAGACATAACCAAACCCCAAGTATGTTTGCATGTGTACATGGCTTTGGACTTGGTTCTTAAGGGATATTTTAATGTTTGTGCTGCCACCGGCAGAGCAAGAAAAAAAAATTAAAGGGGTCAAATTAAATAAATTATTTTAAAAAAAATTAAAATTTCAGTTATTTTATACAAGAAAGGGGATGGGAAAAATCTCCTTGTAGGGGCGGGGGTCCCTGCCAGCCCTCCTGTCTCCGCCACTGCATGCTGCAGTATTACTTTGATTGCACCTTTCTTATCTAACGAGGCTATTTAATTTTATTGTGGTAGGTATACGATCACTTTGACTGTCATGACTCATATTCTATATCTTCCAAAGTTGTTTTTATAAAAGAAATATATTTTTTAAAAATCCAAAGAAATTTAAAATTCAAAAATAGTTCGAGACACGGAGATAAACTTTTGAGCTGCAAAAGACCAAAATACTAGAATAATAGCCAGGTTGAAATATTTTTACAAGTTGGGATGAAGAAATGAAAAAAATTAAGGCTGAAATCAAAACTTGATACCAAAATCGGAAGAATTATTTAAGTTTAAGGACTTAATTAAACATCTAATTAACAAGTTTAATTGACTTATTTAAGGATTTAATTGAATAAAAATTAATTTTGAAAGTCAGGTGGGCAAAAATTGAAAGAACTAATTAAGTTTAAGGACTTAATTAAACTTATAATATGTTTTTCTGGATTCAATCAGGATTCAATTGAAGAAAAATCAAGTTTGGAGGTCTAATTCTCGCAAAGATCGGAGGATTAGGGATACATTTGAAACTTTAAAAGGATAAATTGGTGCAATCAAAGGGTTCAATTGAAAGAAATTTGAAGATTGAAAACTAGTCGGTAATCAAATTAAAGAATTTCAAGACCAAAGATTACTTTGTAAACAATGCATGAAATTTAAGGATTCAATTGAAGAAAGTTAGGGGTGAAATTGCAAAGAATCTGAAAGATTATAACTCATTAAAGGCTTTATTTTAAAGTTTCAAGGGTCTAGGGACCAAATTAAAAAGGACTATAATTTCATTATTCATTTTCTTCTTCCCACCAAAACAAAAGAAAAAAAAAGCTCAAGTGCTAACCTTTCAGCCTAATTTCTCCCCCACTTATTCACCACACCACACAAATGTTATGCCAACTTATATCCTGGTACTTGTACTTCACTCTAAGCTAAAATTCTAACTCTTATTGCATTAAAAACACTTGTACATTCTCTTTCAAAAACGCTACCTAACATTGCTCCATCTGTAAATACAATCTTGTATCCTTCATTTGCCAGCTTCAGAGCTAGACAAGCATTTGTTCGTAGCTTCAATCAATGGCCAGGATTTATTCTTAAATATCAATGGTTTAAGATAACCCAACTCGTAAGTTCTAGATCCTTCTTCTTGTGTGCTTCTCGGTTTGTTTTCAGATTAACCCTATATTGGGGTTGTAAATTTTTAAATAAACATGCACTCTCTTTAAAAACGTTTTAATTTTTTTAATTTAGCAGTTACTTAGTATCATAATTAAAGTGAGTTGATATCTAATTAAATTTTTAATTCCATATCAAATAAATCACTCTATAAACATTTTAATCTTTTAACCCGGGAATTGATCGATCCAGGACCTGGAACGGTTTGCGTTGAAAAAAATAAGACAAAAACTCCGCTAACCTAATTAAAACTCAACTATCAACCCGTTGATTTTTATTTTTTAAAAAGATTTTTTTAGTCAAAATAATATCCTTTTTTATTCTTTTAAAAAAATTATACATGTAGACCAAAATCGATCCTCTCAACTTATAACTCGGGTCTTATTCAAAGTCGAACCCCGCGTCAAAGTTTTCAAAGTTATACTTGGAAACAAGAAATTTTACCCTTCCTTCCATTGGTAACCCAAGATTTTGGACGGGGAAAAAGGAGTGGAGAGAGTTTAAAGTTGCAGCATCACACAAGTTGACCCAAATTAACACTACATGCCTTTTGGTTTCCTTCCAGGGATAGGGGCTAGGTCGAGGCAACTGCAGAGCGAACGTGACGTATGTTTCTCGAAATTATTTCAACATATTTTTTATATAATATTGATATACCAATGAAGCAAACCAACGGAGTATCATATACGGAGTTTGAGCAATTCAATGGTGAAGAGGAGTTGAACTGTTGAAGTGATGTAAGAACTACAGAATTTCTCCAACGTCGTACTCGAGGCTTCCCTGCTTGCATACTTAAATTGATGTCTGTGTTTGATTTAAAAAGAAAAAAAAAAAGAAAAAAAGTTAGGTTGAATAAAGGAACTCGTATTAGAAACTGCTAGCATAATTAACCTTCAATATCTTCGAATAAGATTATAGGATTATATATTAAAATTTAAATTTTTTTTCCAAACTATCTTGAAAATGTATTCACAATTCTGAATATATTTAAAGCATAATTTTTTTCTGGGCTCACTCATATGTCGGCAAGCATAATTAACTTAAAATCAATGCCTAAAAGTCAATAATATAGAAAATAAGTTCCGTTGATCTGAGGAAAATGCTAGAGATACGTTGCCTCTTTAAATATATAGAAACATGCCATTAATTATTTAAGGGGAAAAGCTTCTCTATAAGGCAGATAATAGGAAGGGGGAAGACAAAAGGAAATACCACAAGAAGGGTGCGATATCCAATTGCGTGTGGGACTCATCCTTTGTGATGGAAACTGCCAAAGAGATGCTTTTCCTTTTTCCTTCAATTTTAGCTTCGCATGTTTTATTTATTTTTATATATTTTTTCCTCCACTTGCCGATGCCCAATAGAGATTTGGAAGGTGAAAAACAAATTTGATAGTGTGGTTGTTGTTTTTGTTTAAATAATTTTTTGTGTTAAAATACATGTTAATGATTTTTTTTAGTTTTTAAAAATTATTTTTGACATCAGCACATCAAAACGATTCAAAACATATTAAATTTTAATAAAAAAAATTGAGTTTTTTTAAAAACACGGTTTGCACCGTGTTTCCAAACGATTTCAAATTCTCCCTGCAAAGTCACGTTCAATTTATAGTGGGACCATATTGAAGGGATATCAGAGAGCAAAATGTTATTTCAGTAGAGAAAATTTATATGGTTTATCTGGTCAGATCTTAAGTTTTTTTTTTAAAAATTATTAATTTAAGTGTTATAAATTTTAGAGTTATTGAAAACTTATATTATTATTAATTTTAAAAATTTATAATATTATTCAAGATATATATAAATTTTCTGGATATTTAAAATAAAAAAATAAATAAATAGAGGAGGAGGAGGATGGGTAATCTCATTTTCAAGGCTGTAGACTTTATACATAGGTCTCTTAAATGTCTTGGTTGTTTGATTGAGTTTCAATGGGGCTACTTTGTCGGCTATTTTGTCGTTTCTATAGTTAATTTATGTGCGTGGAAAGGGATGTTAGGCTGAGGTTGACTTCTAGTACCCCTTACCATTTTACAAAATATATAGCGTCTGTCCTTTTTACTGTGACATTAGATATGGTTTACTGTGTGAAATTACTATTTTATAATTGAGTTGAAAAAATACGAGTCTTTGTTGTGGGAGTGATTTGATGTTTTTTAATGGTTTATTTATTATTAAAAAATTAATTAGAAATATCTAATTTTTTAAAAAAATTGTAAACAATAAAATTATGTTTTTATCTCTAAAGCCAATAAAATTTAGAGCTGTTAATTAAAAAAATTTTATTTTTTAATAAATTTTAAAACAGTTAAAATACTTATTTGTTTTTACCTTCCAAGCCACGAGTTTTGTAAGCTTTTTTTGGACAAAAGATTTTTTAAAAAAAAATTTGTTTTGTATTTAATTTTTGAAGATTTTTATTTTATTTTATACAAATAAGCTTTGTTTTATAAAAAAACAAAATAGTTATTTTGAAATAATATTTTTAATATATTTGACCTTGCATAATATTTTTTTATTTTATTTTATTCACTCAGTTTCATATGTTTCTATTTCTATTATCTTTTATTGATTTTAATAAATAAATTCAGTGGACACAAACGGGTAAATATCTCATTTTTACGAGATCAAACATCTTCATCTATATCTATATTTTAATTTTTTTTAGTTTTTTTTAGTTATTGTTAATGAATGTTTCTGTATATTTACATAGATAATTATAGATTTATTTGATTAGATATTTGGATAAACTCTTTAATTGATACTTTGATTTCTTTTTTACAAAAAGAAACTTATTGAAACAGCCTATATATTCAGGTTTTTTTAATAAAAAAGCTTTTGACCCGTGACGGAGCGCAGTTCAAATAGGTAGTAACTTCAAATTTGAAGTATGAGATTTCAACAAAATCATTTTTTTTTTTTCGTGAAAAAGGGCTTAGAATTTTGGTTAGCTAAACTACACATAAAATTGTGAATTATAATGACCGGAATATCTGGTTCGGGTTAAAAATGGAATGAAATTGTTCAATTCTATGTCTCTGCCAGTCACGAAAACCCCTCCGGGATAAACCAGAGGGCCGCCATAGAGCTGATAATTAATTAATGGAAGTGTTAGGTTCTTGTAACCTTATTTAATACATGAATGTAAAGGCGCCACGCATATTACCGAAAATGTAAGGCAAGTCGGCATTGATTTTTTTCTGGCCTTGCGGGATCCGTCGCCTCTGTTCAAAAGGTAAAGGTTTCTAGAAGCATTCGTTACTTTATATATTTCTCTAGTGAGTTCGTTGAGCGAGTGACCATGCTCGAGTTTGCATGAGATGCAATGCAACTAGCGCGAAGGCATATAGTTTGGTTGTGGAAAATGAAAACTGATTAAGTGGAGCAATAAACACAGACAGGCGAGTTGTTTTGGCGTAGAAAAAATGTTGAAGAATGGTCTTGGATGGGGACGCAAGGACCCCCCTCCCTATAAGGCATTGTAACTCCCACGTTACTCCTTTTATTCTAATCCAATTCGATCAAAGAAGTGGGGTTCCCTGATGGGATCGATCATATATAGATAACAGAGGGCCTTTCTAATTTCCCATTTTGTCAACTTAGGCTCTTCACTTTGTCTTCTAGTTTTTACCATTTCTTTCCGAAGAGGGCCACCACGAGACGACCTCTTTCTCCTCCCTCCATCTCTCCCCCTCCGAAGGATCCATGAAACCATCAATGACATGCTAGAATTTGAGGGATTTAGAAATATGGTAGTGTTTTTTTTTTATAAGGTTGTTAATTTTGTTTTCGTAGATATTTTGTTTTTTTAATTAAAATAAAATATTTTAATTTTAAAGCGTTTCAGCGTATCATTTCAGGGTTATATGGTTAATATATATATATAATTCAACGAATATAATTTAAATTCAAAATAAATTAATTATAAATTATCCAATAAAAACATAATATCAAACAAATATAATTTTAAAATTTAAAATATTCCTAAATAGTCAAGATTAAATAGAACTTTAACTTAAAGTAATTCAACTTAAACATAATACCAATTTGATTTAATAGCTTTTCAAGTCCGGGACATGTGAAATGAAACCAGAACATTCCAGCAGAAATTTATCTGGAAAATCCAGAACGAACCGAGATTTAAAATGAGATGAAAATTGTTTCGTTTTGTTCTGTTTTTTGAATTGCTATGAAATGTTTTGGTCATTCCGGACAAAACGGAACGAAATTAACAATCTTTTTTAAAGTGCTTTTCATTTAAAAATACATTAAAATAATATTTTATAATTTTTTTTTAAAATAAGCCTTATGGTGCTTTTCATAACTTGTTTTTTATTGCCTTTTTTTTTCTACAAATGTTCTGACATTTTTGTTATCATTCGGGCGGTAGGAATCGTGAGATAAGCTCTTTTGCCAAAATTCAAGTAATGGGCTAGGATAAAACAAATATATTGGTACTAATGCAACTTTCAAGCAACTTTCTATAGAGATATCGTATCAAAATATAGTAGACTTTTCATTTTCATGTAGACACACAATAACAAAAAAAGAAAAATTACACTTGACCTTTATTTGGTTTAAAAATCATGGACATCTCCCTCTATCCCATTAACTTTCCTGCTAAGTCTGAGCCCGTTATGAAATATGGGCTAGTTGCCCCATAATTGTCTGGGCAAAAGCCTTTTGTCGAATTTTTCTTCCGAACTCACCTGTTGGGCAGTTTTGCTGGGGGGGGAATCGATGAAATTGTCAAGCATTAAAAGTTGTTTATTCTGACCCAAGCAACCGAAACAAGGTCAGGTATTCAAATGCCTTGACCCTTTTTTTAGTTTTTTGTTCTTTTCTGGGAACTGGAATCAGAAAAAAGTAGAGTTCAAATCAGAAACAGGGGAACATTACGGCATATGCATGACCTGTTCATTTAATTGGTAATTAAAATTAACTCATTTCTTGAAAGGCCTGGAGCGGGCAAGCTTTCTGGGGATGCGCTTACTGTATGAATTGTTAACAGCTAATACCCATTAGAGAATTAAGAGTTGCCTTAGGAACCATGCATCGAGACAGAGACGACTTCTTTATATTAGAAAAAAGAAACACTTGAGGTCGTGCCCTAAGGTCGAAGCAAGTATTTTCTTTCTCTCCATCCAAGTTTGAACCTATATGTGAATGGCTGTCATCCTTGCATTGTTTTATTTATTTATTGTACTTGCAGAATGTTCAGTAAATCTAAAAATTAGTTTTAATCCGTGTAAGCTGACCTAAATATCCGAGTTATATAAAAAAAAAACCTAGGGTAATTAAATTACAATTGCAGGACCATATCCACGCTACCGGCCAAAGCTGATGGTGGTACATTCCTGAAAAGTTCATTTTGGACTGCCGCTGGTTGCTACTCACAAAATCACAATGTATCGTGAACCCGAATAAAGCTTTTTATAATTTTTTTGGTTATGGTCTCCGAACTTTTTTCATTGATTGAGTCCTTCAATTATAAAAATAATAACCAATTGCTTTATATTTGTTGACTTAGGAAAAAATTGAAAGAAGAAGAATAAATATGGAAAAGGGGTCAAAATTAGATAGCGTGTTCAAAAGAGGTGTGAAAAGTTTAATTTGATCCTCTAATTCCCAATATTATATCTTTTCCATCCTTTTATTTTTTTTTCATTTTCAATTTTCGTATAAAAATTCATTTTTCACTTCTTAGTTTGTGGGGTGAGAGAGAGAGAGAGTATATATCATCAATTTTGATATATAAAGAGAAAGTTATCGTTTTGTCAATTCTAACAATTAAAATAGTTGATCTCGGTGTACATTGGTTTTATTTGATAAAAAAAATTTGATTGTGGTCATCTAAAATCCCAATAATGCCTATAAAAATAGATCTAAATTGAGAAAAATCTAATCTAGTTTGATTTCGGGTTTTTTAATCTTATTTTAGTTTCTTAGGTATGGTGCATTAGGTTTTAAATGTTCAGATGGTATTTATAAGGTGTTTTTTTTAGTTAAAATGAGTTAAAACAGATTTTCAAGGCAAAAAATTATTTTTTTTTATTTTTCGGCCACCATGGTAGTGCCTAAAATCTAAGTAGTTAAACGACATATCATTTGCCTCAACAAACAAAATAACATTTGATTATTTTTTTTTAAAAAAAAGCAAATAATAAATTATCCGTCCCTTAAAAAGATTTTTTTTAAATAAATATATGTTAGAGCCAGGCACGTGAGCTTGGGCTTAAAGCCTCACTTGAGTAGGCTCTTTTTTTAGAGGCCCAAACATGTTGAAGCCCCACTTGGGCCACAAGCCCGCGCCACTAGGCTGTTTTTAAGTTTTTTTTTAACAATTTTGTTATTTTATATTAAGGTACAAAACAAATTTAACAAAAAAATTTATTATACTGATAAAGTTCATAACCTGAATCACAGGTTTGATATGTTTAACCACAATGCCCGTGCTATATATATATTTTTTTGTTGTTGTTAAATGCATTTCCCTTCAATTTAATCCTTTTATCATCAATGATATATATTTTTTTATTTAACTTAATATAAAAAAATACAATTTCATAATTTGATATCATTTAGCTTAAAACAGCATGCTACTTTTTGTTATCTTAGTCTCATGTGTACGTCCTGTTAAAGACTAAAACTGAAAGGTCTTTTTTACACTTGAAAGCACTATGC
>Ga0325414_1001925_pt1 | contig 20594 bp, 11 predicted proteins | sample PopdelMetagenome_8_FD_206183 | JGI IMG/M metagenome (GOLD analysis project Ga0325414, IMG submission 206183) | Populus deltoides microbial communities from Bellville, Georgia, United States - Leaf-PdKOR-R3 | ecosystem: Host-associated > Plants > Phyllosphere > Phylloplane/Leaf | place: USA... | reverse complement strand
ATATCATTACAAATAAAAACTCAAGGATTTATATATAAGGAAAATAAAATATAGAGACCAAAATGTATATCAACATAATTGACAGAAAGACCTAACGGGGACAGCAGCACATGTTGAAATGATATGAATAAAAACATAAACCCTTTAAACACACACAAAAAAAAAAACAAAAAAAGGAGTCCAAAACGTAGCATCATTAACCCAAATTCTTTGCAGGCATTTATAGCCCAACCTATCAAGAATCAAGGTCTCCGGTTTCCTGTCACTATCATTACGAGAGAAGCGATGCGGTGAGCTCTAGCTAATGTCGCCACCAAACAGTTCGATCATCAGCACAGTTCAAGTAAGTGGAAACTCCTCAATGGCACGTTAGAAAAATGTCTATATTCCAAAGTTTTCGAGCAGTCACAAAGGGAATATCAACCCACCTGTTGAGGGGGATCTAGAACAAACAGATGCTTAAACATCCGGGAAAGGGCAGGTGACACCACCCCTTGCTGGACAACTGACAGAATTTTTTTATTATTATCATGAATATTTGGTTAGTTTAAGCATACTTCGATTAATTTCATAACTTTTTAAATTAACAACCATGTAAATTTTAAATGACCCTAAAATTTTTAAAACTCAAACTGATAATCTCTAAAAAATAAACTCAGAACCTGACCAGTTAAAATACACCTTTCAGGGTTAAACTTACAAAAATCTTGATTGAGCATTTGATGGTTATGGTAATTTATCTGTCTAAAGCATAAAGCCATTCATTATCCCATGATGCAGATTATTTCACTAAGAACCCTTTCATAACATGCCATTATAAATACGGTGATTCTCATTTAATTTAAACTCTTTTTTTAAATATTTTTAGATTGTTTTGATGTACTAATATCAAAAATAAATTTAAAAAAAATATTATTTTTATATATTTCCGAGTGAAAAACACTTTGAAAAGCAACCACTACCACACTCTCAAACACCCCGTGAAATAAACAGGTAACAATACAAATCAAGGGGTGGAGCCTCCTTCAGCAGCAACAAAAAAAAAATATTGATGTACAGCCTTTTCTCCCTCCCCATTCAAAGGATCTATACATACAAGTGGGGGGGATAGTAGTAGTATACATGTACTCAGCTTCTAGTAAAGTCAAACTGAAGATGGTTAGAAATAATTGGCCGAACCTGTAATCATTTCGATGAAGAATCATAAAGAATTCAAGGAAACCAACGTCTATTATCCACCTAATACCAAGTGCACCGGCAGGCGATTCAAAATTGCTGGTTCAGTTCAACCAAAGAGCTCTCCAATTTAGTTTTGCTCAGTTCACCGGAGGTAAAGTGGATGCTATTATGACTTCAAAGTGGATTTGGTATCAAAGAACCTGGCAACTGCCCGATAGAGATTTTCTTCCTCGAAAGGCTTTGAGACATATCCATCCATCCCACTCTTCAAGCACTCATCATGTGTAGCATGTATCACATCAGCTGTCATGGCTAAAATTGGAATATGCCACTGGACTTTTCTAGCTGTTCCTTCTTCCACCATGGATTCACCATTCATCTGCTCGTTTGCCTGGTTCTCCATCTGCCGGATTCGACGAGTTGCCTCAAACCTGGAGGAGAATACCCATGTGAATGGTACTTGGAATGTAAATGTCATGCAAAGCATACCAAAAGTACTTGCTTTTCATGTTCCTGATGCATTGCAATCAAATCTGTTAACTATACATCAGTGGTAGAGAGTACGGTCCTGAGCACCTAGATTACCAATCTGAGTATGAACTTTGCTCTTTAAACTTATTTTACCAATAATGACGCCTGATTACTTTTCAATCAGGCTAACAAATTCAGGAACCAGACAATCTAGATCTCCAGACACAAGGACCAAATGCCCTTGCCACTACTGCTCTGATCCCATGCTCAGGTCACACACCGGCATGGTTACCTTCAGCCAAATGCTTCGTGCAAACAACAAACTTGAGCAACTAAAAACACACCTGACCTAAAAACTTCATCATTTATGAAATAAGATTTCTAATGTGATATTGTTACACAATGCCAAGAAGGTTCATTAAATAAAAAAATGGAAAGAAAAAGGTGATAGGTGTTAGGTAATCAAAGACATCAATCAGCAGCTTTTACAAGAAAGGAGTATAAACAAAAAGAATTTCTACATTTTATTATCAATCAAGGAAGAAGAGCCAATAAATAACAGAACAGTTGCAATCTAAAATCATAAAACAAGATTTTGAAGACATACCCATCCATTTCTGGCATTTGAATATCCATGAAGCATGCATCATAAGTGTGCGGTGGTTGAAGCAGTTTCAATGCTTCTTTACCACTTTCAGCACACTCAGCATCAGCTCCAAACTTCTTTAAGGCACCTGCAGCAACTCTGCGGTTTACCCTATTGTCATCAACCACCAGAATTCTCTTTCCACAGAGAAGGCTCTGAAGGAAAGAAGACCCATTGGGCATGCATTTCCCTTGGGACCTTTTCTTCCCCATGCCCAGCACCTGCAGAAGACATGCAGCCACCATACTAGATCTCAAAGGTTTCAAGATCACAGTATCGGCAAAACCTGCTCCCTTCGCTATATCAAATTCAGAATTGGTAATGTTGGTAGCAAGAAGGATCATCTTAGGAAGCTTGAATGCATGTCCATTCTGTTTCGAATCCAGTTGCCAAACACTTGAAACACCATCCTCCCCAGAAATCCATGAATCCTTCTCCACTAGAATTATATCTGGCTGGATTTTACCTCTGCCGTTAAAAAAGAGAGGTTACACCGATCACAAAGTAGCATGCAATTTCAGAATTTCAGCAAAATGTAAATGTAGGAGCTCTGCCAATGATCTATTTATATTGGCTACTTCACGAGTCATCTTTTATTGAAACTATTATTCACTGGGTTTTCGATTCAGGTAAGTTCTTTTATGATTATGTCAGTAAAAACAAGTGCTCAGCATAATAGACGTGCACTTGCAAGAATTCAGGAGACACCCCAAAAAAGCATGATTTTCTTTAATTGCATAACCCAAAAGTTTAAACTATTAAGTGAAGGACAAAGATAGGCTTTTTATAGTTTTAACATGTCCTTTCACTTAAAAACCTGGCGCTTGAAGTATATATTAAATGTAGACCCGCCGCTAAACTTACCATGAAATTATTTTGCAAACATTGGAACTTATTCTTGACAGTTGAGTCAAAAAGGAAAAAGGGCAAAAATCCATCAACCATCCCCAAGAAACACTCCCAATGCCATAACGCTTTAGTAGAAATCTTAGCACTACATAAACTCGATGAAAAATGAGCACTCCCAATAATGTTCATGGTATGAATTCTAAATGATAAACATACCATGCAACCAGAATTTTGGGCATAAGATGTGCATCACAGCAGAAAATGACGATAAAATCAGTCATTTTTACTAAGATACAAGGGTGCCACTGTCCAGTAAACAGGCTTACCCTGAAAACAAAGTGGCATGAAAAGTGAAATGATTACCATAGTTTTTCATTGAGTTCGTGCCAAAAGAAAAACCATAGTCATCAGCGATGGGCCAAAAATTCACACTTATTTCTTGTTGTTTCATTGAAACCTTTCAATTCTTAATTAAGATAAAATAGTCAGGGACAGGGACAACCAGCCAAATGAACTTACCCTGATGTCAGAGAACCATTTTTCCCACAGCCAATGGCAGCCAGCTTGAGGCTGCTTACAACTTCAGCTAGGATACCAAGCCTCTTCAAATGGTATCTGGTTACAGTAGCCCTAACTGGGTTTCCATCAACAACCAATGCTTTCAATCCTCTAAAGCCAGAAGGCAATTCTTCAGCATTGCGTTTTTCCATATTGTTGAATGTATTTTTCTTGCATGTAGCGAAAACAGCAGTGAATGAAAATGTGCTTCCAACCTCAGGCCGGCTAATAAAGTTTATTTGACCACCCATGAGCTCAACCAGACACTTACTTATACTCAACCCAATTCCAGTCCCTCCGTACTGTCTGGACGTTGAACTGTCTGCCTGCACAAAGGGCATGAAAACACGACCCTGGGCTTTTAAGGGGATGCCGATTCCCGTATCCTCCACACATACCATCAACCCAACATCCTCAGAAGCTTCATTGTTGGTCATTACATTTATTGAAGCATCAAATCGGAAATCTTCATCAGAAAAATGCTTAAACACATCCCAACTGTTCTGATCATCTGCTGCTTCACAACCACTCAGGGTTTTGAACTTTTGGGAACCTAGTGTAAGCACGCTTTCATTGGATCCTCCATTTAAACAAGTGTCCACTTTTGTATCTGTTATGGCCTTGGCATTTTCATATAGATGAACTTTAACGAATATATGTCCTCTTTCAGTGAACTGCCAGAGAATATATAGTCAACTATAACAGAAGGTTGAACTCTAAAGAAGGCAACAAAGCTAATAGTGAAAAAAATCATTTGTTCAATCATAAACTCCCTAGTAAATCATAAAATTTGTGCTGAGACAAACCCTTACTCACTAATTGATAAATGAACTAATAAGAAATAATACATATACATTCTGGTAGGTTGAACTGCATAACAAAGTTCAATCAATACACTTACCTTAACAGAGTTGCCCACCAGATTTGTGATAATCTGTCTGAATCTCCCAGGATCGCCGACAACAATTTCAGGAACTTTATCAGAAACAAAGACTGCCAGCTGTCCTTCCACAATTGATTATGCAACCGTGTTTCAGATATTTAGTACAATGACATATCACATCAAGAATGCCACCAACCATTGACGTCAAAAGTCCAAGGAAAACAGAAAAAATAGAAAAAGACAAAAGGTCAGTTTCAACATAATAGAGCATCTGGCAGTTTGTCTTTTAAAAAAAGCAAGAACCATGAGAATGAAACGGGTCTTTGGCCCTTTAAGAGAATTCATGTCAGCCAACAAGATATGAAAATGCTGACTTGCCTTTATTGTGTTTCTGTACGACTTACCTCAATACCTTTGTTTCTAGACTTCTCAGAAAATAAAGAAAGGACATCATCTAGTATGGATCGAATATCGAATGGGACAGCTTCCAGCTCTAACTTTCCAGCTTCAATTTTTGCCCGGTCAAGCACCTCATTTATCAAAGCTATCAGTGCCTTTCCACAGACTTGAGCAGTTTGAGCATAATCCCTCTGGGTTGAACTTAAATCCGTATCTAGCAGCAAAGCAAGCATGCCTGCAATTGAACACGGACCACACAAATGATTATGAAAGTACAAGAACCTAGAACATTTTTTCATATTCCAGAAAAGAAAAGAAGATCTTGCATACCAAGGACGCCATTCATAGGTGTTCTGATTTCATGAGATACAGTAGCTAGAAACTGGCATCAAGAACACAATGATACTCAGGTAAGAAGATGCTGCACCTAGAAACCAAGTGGGGGTCAGTTGTTCCTTACAACAACGTTCAGAAGAATACCTGGGATTTAGCAACATCAGCAGCTTCTGCCCGGACTTTCAACTCCTGCATTTCATGGAAATCATCCTCAACTTTTACGATATGAATTGCTGCACCATATAAGATGTAACCCACTAATAAACCGATAACAAAGAATAAGAAAGCTGTGGAGAGTGCTGTCCATGAAGTGGGTGCCTTCTCATGGTACCTGCTCAGATTTCAAATTGTAAGCATCTATATGCGGAAAACTTACTCTTCCATTCATCTTATGAAATTATGATCAGCGATTAGATGCACTTACCTGCATGTCATCAGGTGCTTTCTGAATGGATCTCCAAAATCAAGCTTGCTTTCATGCAAAAGAGACAAGTCACCATCTAGATTTTGGTGACCGTACATGATTAAAAGGTCAGAAGAGTTAGTTATGTCATAAACATTCACCAAAATTGCCTGATTCCCAGCAAGCTGTCCAAGTAAATTCTCCACAAGGGACTCAATGTCAAAGGCCCCACCAAGGTATCTGCTTTCAATTCAAATCTCTGTTAATAAATGAAACCAAATTTTATACAAAATATGAAATCTACCAAACTGTAAGGGGTGAAGCATTGCAACTTGGAAGCCCAATTAGACCGGAAAGAAAGGTGACATGGGTGAAATTCCAGCCATATGATGAAACACTGTCATGAGGCTACTGTTTGTTTGCTAAATGCTAATAGTAAAATGCTCTAAAAGTTTTAAATTGCCAACTCTACACAGCTCAGTAGTGGTTCATGGTTGTTTAGAACAATGGTCACGGTGAGGAGCCAACTTGCATATAAACACAACAAAACTATTTCTGAAATTCAAACTCAGCATAAGCAGAAATAAAATCCATGATGTCCATATGAAAAGAAATAGCACCTCAGTCTAAATGCACCTGGTACAATAACAATTGCCATAAATAAAATAAAAATTAGGTCAATGACAAGCATGTGAAGTAACAAAAAATTTACCTTGCCAAATGTTTTATGCTATTTTTTTTAAAAAAAGTTGAATTATCTTGAAGCAACGAAACTGTCTGTGAAATAGAATGAAATGATTTCTCCTTTTATTAATTATACAATATTTTCGAACTGCACCATCGCAGCAGGAAGATAGGAAAACAAGGAAAGGAAAGCTGAAACAAAGTCACATATGTTGTATCAATTATGTACCAACAGATTAAATTAATATCTCCAGATAAATAATCTCATCACTACCAACACTAACCACCTACAAAAAGGCTAAAGTTTTAAGCTGAAAATTAGTATCTAAAGTAAAACTGCAGCAGTGCTAAAGAGCAAAAATTATTGAGTAGCATCACTGAACCACTTTTTTTTTTTTTTTTCAATCTTCTAGTCACCCTCAAAATTTCATTTCCAAGCAGAATTTATTTCAAAATGTTAATATAAACCCATACCCAAACCAGTCACCAAAAAACTTGGAAACTTGGTGTTCTAATTAGAAAGATAAGTGCACGCACTCACCCAGCAGTTGCTTCTATGCGCTGCGCCACTGTTGGGCTTGGAGGAAGCTTAGACTTGTAAACAGGGAATGTCAACACAACACCGAGGTGATGAGAACCTAGTAACCTAAAGGGGCTCGTCAAAACAGCTTTCCCTGAAGCCCTAGCCCTCAGTATGTTTTCTCTGTCCTCCTGCATCATGCGGAAGAAAACATTATTGAAAACTAGATGCTGAAACGTAAATGATGTAAACAAGATTACCAAATTCAAGTCACAAACTCTGAAAATTACCTCCCCTGACATCATGTCAAGAGACTCGATGTAGGAGACCGTCTCTTGAGAAAATATTACAGGAGCGTACTCATCTCGAATGGGTGAGGGTTCTCTCTCCATTGTCTTTATTGTCCACCCATGTTGCCTCTCGAATTCCTGCCTCTCTGAATCAATTACTCTTCGTGCATAGGCTACGCCACTCAACAGTGGCCTCTCAAATGCAGTTCTGGCAGTGTACTCAGCAAAGGTTTCCTGCATTTTGTCAAAATTAATTCTCAGCGTGCACAATCAGAGGACAAGGATTAGAAGGATAAAGTATTTTTGGTCCTACACAAACATTTGACAAAGTCATCTTGCATTTTTCCTTTTACATCTTGCAAGCCAAATCGCAGGGAAATTTAAATTTCCAAAATTAATTTCCAATGGATTCACCTTAATTCGTTGAAGAACAAAACAGTCTAAACAACTTCAAAGCCTCAAACAGAAAGAAAAATAAAACATCTCTTCAGAAATCACAATTAACTAACCCTTGCATGACTTGTTGCTAAATTGAAGTGAATTTTCCTTTTTGTTGTTTGGGAACATGACAGCAAAAAAACTAACATTCAAAAATCATCTTCCCTTTTTCAATTTTTGTCTTTTCCCCAGCAAACATTTAGAACCTTTAAAATCCAACCAGCAAAAACAGAAATCAAAGTTTCGAGAGAAAGGAGCAAGAACCTGGTCAATTGCAGATGGGTTCTTGTAGTAATGAAAAGTGGAGACAAGAATGGCTAGGGCATGAACATGGTTAACACTAACACTGAATTGATCTTGCAACATCCTTGCCCTTTGATCACACATGCTACCCAACACTTCCTTCCTCCTCACTCTATTATCCGCATCCATGCCATTGTAAATCGTCAAACTAAAAAGTGCCATAGCCATGACCCAAAGCAACAAAACTTTAGGAAGCCAAGTCCTGTTGGCTTGTATAAATGTATACCCTCTTTTGGTCCCCATTTGTTGATCATTCACCTTAACAGCCACAGAGTGGTGGTAGCTTTGCTGCATCTTTAACGCCATGGATGAATTCAAACACAACAAGAACTAAGATTTCTCTGTTTCTTATTGATTTTCTCCTTGTTTCTCTGATCCCCAGTTCATATCAAACCAAGAAAGACCCCAATAGCACAGGGACACAACACAGCCATGTATGTCTGAGGCAGGATTCTTTAAAGAGGTGGCAATGTTGCAGCTACTTTTTTTCCTTCTGATATACAAAGAAAATGCACACTGCCGGTGCTTAACAGCGAGTAAATGATCATTTACAGCATTGTGTTGCGTGATTTGAGCAAAATAAAAAAGAAAAGGAAAAAAAAGCAAAATTTAGACAAATAAACAAATCTCTCTCTCAATCTCTAAAAAACCCCATGTTAAGAATTGAAAGAAAGAGAACCAGAATTGCAAAGAAAAGGGTTCTCAATTGTTAAGACACAGTCATGAGGATTCTCAAAAGGTGGAAAGCAGCCCATATTCCAAAGACTGTCTCTTTCATTTACTTCTCAAAATAGACTGTTTTGTGTAATAAAGAAAAGAACACTAATCATTTTCATCTCCAAGCGTGAAGATTTTTAGTATTTTTATTTTTATTCTCACTTATTTTTTACTACTCCTATGTGATAGAGAGAGAGAGATGGAGAGACTGGTGTGAGTGAGAGGTAACAAGACAAAGAGGAAGCACGTTCACTGTTGTTTGTTTTAATATTACAAAATTAGCAGCACTAATCTACAACTCTAAACACAGATTGACCAAAGAACACAAACAGCGAAGCACAAGCAAGCAAAATGCTTTTTCGGAGATTGGAGAGAGATAGGGTTGTTGAAAGAAGGAACAAAGTCAATCAACAATGGTGGAGTTTTCTGTAGTAGAAGAGAGAGAGAGGTGGAGGTACTTTGAATTATGGCCAAGTTTACAAGAGTTTCTTTTCTTTTTTTTTTATTTTTAAACTTAATTTGGACCGTCTTGATCTTAGGTTTTGTTTTTATTTTATGTATTTATTTATAATATAATGTTTGTGTATATAACACCTTTATCTGAACTTGGCTTTTTAAAGCAAACTGAATAGAATTTTTAGGATTTTTGTAGATACGCTCACTCTCTCCCTTCTTACACAATCTATTAAACTATACCCTGTTAGTCATAACTCTCGCTCTCTCTCCTGAACCCTCCCATAAAAGTCTTCACTCTCTCTCTCTCCCTCCTCTGTCTTTCTTCTATATTTTATTACTGCATCCCACACACCATACTCTGTCCCCCCCCCCCCCCCCCTGTTTATAGTTTGCAGTTCACTCTGACGTTGGTACGTTTTCGTTGTCTGTATTTTTTTGGACTAGAACACGCTGCAAGAAGGAGCATTTTTAACGTTTTTCTCTTCCGTGGTTGGATTAAGCTTACTGGGATGCCTTCCTCGTTTTCCAACCTTTTTTAATCTCTATCATTGCATCCATAATCTCTAACAGTAACAAGTTTCAGCTTGAACATTAATTAACTCTATCAATTCATAACTAAGTCGACATGGAGTATAATGAGGTTGGTCTGTTAATTATTTAGGCAGTTTTCGAGCCGGCTAAAACCGTGTTTTTTAAAATATAAAAAGTTTTTTTATTTGAAATAATTTTTTATATATTTTTATATTGTTTTGATAAATTAATGTATTTTTAAATTAAAAACATTTTAAATCGCAACTTCTATAACGCTCAAATTTTGGGTATTTTCTTGTACTGAGATCTCACATGCATTCCGTCAAATGAGAGGATCTAGCGCTGTTGCCTGTTAGTTTAACCATTTAATTTAATTAGAGACCTTTTACTATTTATTTAAGCTTTAAAAACATGACTCCAAATTGTTAATAATGTAAAAATCTCAAGTAGTTTATTAATTTCGTTTATAACTCAAATAAAAGTGTTCATCGAGTTTCACTTCCATGTCAAATGCCATCTAAACCTATCTATGACAATGATAGCAGCCACCGTGAAATTGAAAGAAACCATGGTACGGATCAAGAAATAAAAGGCTGGAACCAGGCAATTAATTTCTCAATAGCTCAACATCTTGTCTGGTCATGGTTGGAGATAAATGGTGATAACATCTCTAGCTCGTTCTTGGTACAAACTCTACATATGGAGGCAGAACCTAGATATAAAAAGGGTTAGAATAAAATGTTAAAGCAGGGAAATGAATTGTTCTAATCTTAGAAGAATTATTGGACAAGCGGAAATTACATATGGATAACTGAGAAATTCATGAAATATTAATTTTGAATAATTAGGAAGAATAGGGAGTTAACTGATCAACTGATTAAATATATGTATCATCACTTGATAAAGACGCTAGTAGTTCTATTTGTTTTTCAGTTTTAAAAGTGTTTTTGAAAAAATTTAAATTTTATTTATTTATTTATTTTAAATTAATATTTTTTGATGTTTTTAGATCATTTTGATGTGTTAATGTTAAAAATAATTTTAAAAAAATAAAAAATATATATTATTTTGATACATTCTCAAATAAAAAATACTTTAAAAAACCATCAGAGTTAAATTCACAATCATACTTCTAAAATAATGATTGAAATTCCATGTCTATGAGATGGGAGGAAAAAAATTGAAATTTGCAAAATAAAAAAAATAAAAAAAAAGGGGATGGGGGTCTAAATATCACTATCACGTATCTTTGAGATAATGACACCGCGACAAGGCAATGGATCTTATTCCCACCTAATTTTCTTCTTGCTTCCGTCTTCTACAATTTCCTAGATATCATGTCCAGTCTCCTGTTCTATATTTTCACCATTTTTTTTTATATTTGTTTTTTTTTGAACGATAGAAAAAATAGTGGTAGAATAGAATATCCAAAATCCATTCCTCAAATAATTCACAGCGTGAAGAAGATTTGTTTTTGTTGAGGTGACTCATGGCATACGTACATTAATTGTGTTTATTTTTGTGTTTTAATTTTTTATCTATATTTTTTGGTTTAAAATTATTTTTTATAATTTTTTATTGTTTTCATGTGTTAATATTAAAAAAATTAAAAATTATTTTAATATATTTCTAAAAAAATATTTAGAAAAGTAACCATTACTACAATTTCAAACACTATCTAAAAATGCAGAAGTAAAATTCAAATTGTTTATTATTAGTTTGATAAAATAAAATAAATTAAAATTATGATAAAAATAAAACCATTGATTATTTATTTAAATACAATTTAATATTGTAATCATTTTTATTTTTTTATCCAACTATAAAAAAAATTAGTTAATAAAATAATTTATAATTTTTACATTGAGCTCTACATGTAATAATATTTCAAACTTTGATTTTGTAAAAGATAAAATAACATATTTTTATTCATGAAAATCTATTTTTTATTTATTTTACATGTAAAAATTCATATCACAATAATTTTAACATAAAATATAATTTTTAAAACTTACTTCTTTTTAATTACAACTAAAAATATCTTTTAAAAACTTATTTTTTAATCATAATTATAAAAATTACCAGACACATTTATTTCCGGTTCATTAAATAATGTGTAAGTGGATCCGTTTCCTTCCCTCTCCTTTAATTGTATGTGCAATAGCTTGTCATGTAGCTTAAGAGGTTTTTGTTTTTGTGTTTGGAAAGTATTTTAAAAAAAATTTATTTTATTTTAAAATTAATATATTTTTGATATTTTTAAATCATTTTAATGTGCTAATTTTAAAAATATTTTTTAAAAAATAAAAAAATATTATTGATATATTTTTCTGAGTGAAAAACATTTTGAAAAACAACCACACTCTTATATATAAACTAGTTTATTTATTCATTTTTTTTCCACTTGGTGATTGCTCATGTTTTCAAAATCGATTTTCATTTAATTTTATTACAATTAAAATGGATATTTAAAAAATAATTTTAAATGTTAAAAACTATAATTTTCTATTTGGAAAAATTTCATTTTCTTATTAATATATTTTTTTCTCACAAAAACCTATCTTTTTATTAACAGCATGTTTTTTTAATAAAAAAACTAAAAACAATTAAAAGACATACACAGAAAAATTTCAGTCATTTAAATTAAGAAGAAAAAATGTACATCTTCAATCAAAAATTTATGTTCTAGTTATTTTATTGTTTTCTTATAAAAAAATGTTTTTTTGTTTACTAAAATCATTGTTTTTTTAAGAAACTTATTATCATCTAAAAAAACAAGTTTCAATTAAAAAAAGAAAAAGAACCATGACTCGATAATTTGTACATGATAGGAGTAAAAAATAAAAATAAAAATTAATCTAGAAAAATTATGTAAAAGATGTACTCATTTAACATTCATGACCATGTTTTTCATAAATTTATATATTAGGTTTATATGCAATAATTTACACAGTAATTGTTAATATTGTCTTTAAAAACTATAATCTAATTTTAAAACATGAAGAAATTAGATAATATTTAAAATATCACTTTAATTATTTGATCTACAGTATTTTTTGTTCAAAATTAAAAACAAAATAATTTTAAAAAATGAATTAAAAGAGCCAGAAACTGGATTTGAGAGGATGAGCCTGCGCACCTGGCTCAAAAACAAAAGTCCATGCATGCCTAACACTTTTATCAATAAAATAAACAACGCTTGGACAAACAACACATGTTATCTTATTCTTGGTGATCGGAAAGTTTGGTGCAAGTAAATTGGAAAAGGTTTAGGAGACTTGTAAAAAAAAGTGTAAAGTTTTAGGAAGTCCAAACACATAAGCCGTGGGTACTTCTGGAAGTTGCATTGTTTTGGAAAATGTCCTGTTTAACACAGTTTCCTCTTTAGTGTTAATAGTTCACTGGCTATGGCTAATAAAGGAAATGAACTCTTGTTTTGACAGGTAACAAAAACGGGTTTTAAGCTCATTATGCTCTGGAAACTCTCTTTATGGTCTCCTCCTCCTCCTCCTCCTCCTCCTTGTGTGATAGAAAACGTATATTTTTATGTGAAGAAATATTGGAAGTTGTCGCCGATTATTTTGTTTGCTCAGCCGTACGTCTTCTTTCATAAAAGGGATTCCATTTTTATTAAAAGAAGGGGGAATTTCTTAATACGTACCGTCTTGCATGCGAATGCAAAAGTGAAGTCCAGAAGTTTGTTCAAGTGTAAAAAACTTTTCTTCTTTTTTTCATGAGTATATCTGTATATGCAACGAAAACCTATCTAAGATCGATATATATCATGCTGTTACTCTATCCAACAATTGGTACTGCAAATTGAACCTTTTTTTAGCTAGGAACTTCATATTCCATGCGTGCCGGCCCCTTTTACCAATTTTAAAATCTTAATTACCGGCTTTGACGTCGTCCCTTCATCTAGAGCTCGAACATGAAAGATTCAAGTGGTGCCGATAACAAGATGGGAGGCTTTAAGGCCTTTCTCTTCATTTTTCATGCCCACACAACAATAGCGAAGATTTAATCTATGCAGCGGTGTGTGGATTTGCTACGCATAAAACCTATATTTTACATGACGAAAGTAATTACTCGAACTTTACAATATTGAGTGTGCATGCGATTCCTTCAAATCCTTTTCTACTTTTAGAGAACCGAAAAATACCCCTGTGAGAATTCCTGTCACCCGCATGTCGTCAATGGAGTGTTTCTCTTCTAGAACGAATACTTTATAGGTCGAGGCGCTCAGCCTACGTACAGCCAGCTGCTTATGGAGTGTTAACTATCGAGTATATATGCACATTTCTATATATCTTTATACGAAACCCAATTCCCACTAGGTATAGCAGGTATTTATTGTATTAAGCTAGGCTGAGTGCCTGCCTCATAACTGACCACCCTCAATCCCCATGTACTAGAGGACGACTACGTTCATAAATTGTATTGTTTAAACAGAGAATTTTTGAATTCTTAAATTCACATGATAAATCTCTAGTGGAATTGATGTTTAAGCACTTCACGATTTGTCCTTTTCATGAATCTTAAAATATATATTTTTTGCCATAAAAAGGTGTCATATGTTTCCTACAATTCAGCCCTTTATTATATATTTCATAGTAGATATGTATAAGTATTTAAATATATGTCTCGTATAAAATATTATCTTTTTCATAATTATATATATATATGAAAAAAAAAAATCATTCTATTTACGTTATGATTGAGACTTCGAAACTTTTGTTAGTGGAATTAATTGTGTTTAAATATAACATTTCAACAAAAAGTCAGAGGCACCTAAGATTTGAAGCTGAATATTTTTTTGTTCCTTTAGCAACACACACCTTGGATCCCCACCTTCCATTATGGCATATATAGTTTTTTTTTTTTAAAAAAAAAAACAATTCTTACATTATATGGTTAAAGAATAAAATATCTTACTGTTCTATACATTATCCATATTTATTTATTCTTGCGATCGACCACAAACAAGCTGTCTAGTCATCTAAAAAGAAAATACGCTAGGGACCAATAGGATGCTTGGTAACGACTGGCATATTTGGGGGAAGACTCGCAGATGCAAGACTTGTTCCTACGAAAATTTTGCTCAATTGTCAGAATTGCCGAAGGAAATTAAAAAAAACAAGGAAAAAGGAAAAAGGAAAACAGAGAAGTTAAGAGGATGTGTTTTTTTGTGTGTAAAACAGAACGCTTCTACATAGTTGGTTTGATTAAAATAATGGGCAGATCTTTGAAAGAAGATTTAAATAGTAGTAGATGCAGGGTGTTTTTTGAAAAAGGATATCTTGTGATGGAATAAGTGGGAGATTTCATGGGGACCGATGTTTTTAACACAACATAGGCAAGCCACTGCGGGCAGGGGCGGAGGCAGGGGGTGGCAGGCAGGGCCCCCCGCCCCTGCAAAATATTCTCCCCCCGCCTCGCCCTTTAATAATTTTAAATTTTAACTCTAAAATTAGTAAGTTTTAACTCTTAGCCCTCCCTATAAGTTTTTTTCTAATTCAATCCTCCAAACCTAACATCTCCACCCCCGACTGCGGGACGGATAGAGGGGGGGCTTGGGCTTGTCTGCTAGCAATGGCATATATTCAGAAGACCCTCTGTTTCTCCAGTAAAAGCTTCTGTAGCCACTCAAAGTGTGTGTTATGTAGATGTCGGCCATGTGGGCTGCTATCCAGTCCCCACACACACATCCCTTTCCACAAAACGAAAGGTCTATGTTTCTATACATGTTCAATAAATGATCATGATCATGTCTTCCTCTTTCTCTTTAGCGTCACCACTCCTCTTCCGGCCCCCCTCTCTTTCTCTCTCTCAAACAAACAGTACGCAGGCAGGTGCTTGCTTCCCTCAGCAAAGATCCCGGTTTGGATTGGGCCCCTGGTTTTGCTCTTTACATGCCCTGCCATGGCTCTGTTGCGGTCCCCTGTTTAGGCTTTCATTCACCCACGTGATGCTCTGTGTTCTTTTCACTCAAAACCCACCTTAACAACGCTAGGTTTTATGACCAAACCTTCAGTGCGTGCAAATATGTTACCGACAAACTAACCGATCTTTATTTTTTCCCTCTTTCATTTTCTACAAGTGTCATTTCTTTTTCTTTTTCTTTTTCTTTTTCGTTTTAATAATTCTATGCAAGCACAGATGTGGTCGTAATGGGCGGCGGATTTACGTGAAGGGGAAGGGGGCAATTGCCTCCCCTAAAGTTTTCAAAATATTCATTTTAATTAGTTTCAGTGGTTTAAATTTACTCTCCTTTTCTAGACACTTGTCCTTTGTATTTTGAGTTTCTTTTTCCTGTGCACAGTAGAGAAAATATTTCACACGGTTAAAAAACTATTTCACAATTTAGCAAAACTAAAAAAGTCGCTATATATTACATCCATCACTAGTAAATCGTGCAAGATTACATGCACAAGATTAGGAACTAATTATCTTTTCAAGCTTCAAACAATAGAATGTTGTGAGAATAGCAACTCTTGTTCGTCGCGCAGGTAGTGCATGCAGGTTTTTTTGTTGTGTATATGCAGTATGCTACATGCACGAGTGGCTTGTTGCGTGGTTTTTTTTTTTTTTTATTGTGCTAGATTAAGAAATATTTCTCCAACTATATATGAAATATGCTAACGTGGAAAGAAAACTCAATTTTTTTTGAAAGATTTCTCTTCGCTCTCCTCGTCTTTGAATCCCAACCCCGGCGCCCTTGTGTGTGCTTGAAAGTATATCTTAATGAAACAAAGTTCAAGTCCTAGTAAATTGTGATTATAATTCCAATTTTCCTGGTTATAATATAATATAATATAATATTTATCTTAATATGCTGTTCAAAAACTTTTTGATCTGTGAAGAAACAATCATTGATGCATGGCTTAAAAACGTAGACAATATTTTAATATTTTTATTTCCTAGCACCACATGATTTATTTGAAAAATGGAACCATTTTTTAAATGAATTTCTTTTCTAATAACTAAATTTCTTTCTTTCTTTTTAGTGCAATAGATTGAGGCATATATATGATCTCGAATCGGGAGGGAGAAGGAGAGATCAGCGGATCATAACCACTACATTTGATATCATCATAACAGAAAGTAAACGTGCAACGACATGAGATTTATGCAGTAATAATTAAGCTTAGTTATACGATAATATTTAATCGATCCTTCTAAAAAAAGACGATGCTGAATCATAAAAAAAAAATACGAGTGATCTGACTAACACAAATTTGTAAGTATTTAATCCTGCGCTAAACGAGCTGGTTCGATCGGCTCACAACTCAGATATATAAAAATGGGAGTAGTATTTCAAACTCTTATATGCTATGCTCGAAATTCTTCTCTCAATTACATCCTCTCTTGCAAATAATCCCGTAATATCTCTTTATTCTCCACGATTACATCCATTTTTAAAAATGTAAACCATATTTAAGGATATTAGCCAAACCAGACAATCCTGATAATTCTTTGTGGGTGGCAACCGCAAGTTTTCCACCACAACAAAAGCTTATATTTGTAAAAATTTGCTTAAGTCAGCGAGGAACTAAAGCATGGAATTAGGAATTCATTAGTAAATTAGGAATTAAACATAGGACTTGATCCCAGGTGCTGAGGATCATCATGATACCGTATAACCAAGCCAAGTACTCATCATATAATTTAAAACTTAAAACTCAACTTGTGTTTTAAGTTTGCTAGATGAGACAGCTAGCTGTTGATTTAGGACCTCCATTGATGATTTTTTCTGTCTATTTCCAAAATCCGACCAATCAAAGGAACTTTTTTGACAGATTCGTTAAATCGATTGTCAAATGGCATTGCTTGCGCGCAGCAACTTGCTATTTTACGTACTATTCATCAACGGTTTTTTACATTTATCATACTATTTGTGACGGTATTCATCATCTTCTTGTACATTTATAGTTTCTTACTCATTTCCTTTTCATGCTACAATACCTCTTCTCACCTCATTTTTTTCAAACACAGTAATATATATGCGAAAAGGTTGATTTTGTTCTGGTTTTAAAAGCATTTTGCTAGCGGTAACGTACCGCTTCTCATCATTTATGGCATTTCAAATTTTTATAATAAGCGTTCTGTTTTAAAGTAAAATAAAATGAGTGAGGGGAACGGTATCAGGTGAAAAAAGAATAGGCAATCGCAAAATATCAAAATATCCAACGCTAAATGCTTTGCAAACAATTATCCCACTTGTTTTTCATTTTAACTGATTGGTGAAAATATCATCGATTGATCGAGTTTCGGGGAGCTGAGGCTCTTGATTTTAAAAACAGAAGGCAGAAACTCTAAAAAAAACAGTCACAGGTGAAACCCAATTAGCATGTCCTGTTTATGTCCAGGAATCATGGCATGGTTTGCCCTACTTTTGACAAAATTTTCTGTTCACTGGCATTTCTTTTTAGGTACATGTCCCACCACTTCATAGCAGTTTTGAAGGTTACCTCAAAATGATTGTTAAAATTAATCATAATTTTGTATAGAAAATCATCGTTATTAATTGCAACAACTTGTAATTATATACAATAAATATGAGTAAATAGCCTTCCAAAGCCAGCTTTGTCTTCCTAGTAGAAAATCAGTAGGTCAAAACTGAGAACTTCCAGAGGTATTTATTAAAAAATAATTTTTTTAAATGTATTAATATTAAAAATAAATTTTAAAAAATAAAAAATATTATTTTAAAATTTTAAAATTTAAAAACCACCGATTTTAATTTAAAAGGACAGTACTGGTGCCTATCTGCTCTAAGTTAAAGGACAGTACTGGTTCGAAGTTAAAAAAACATTTAGCTGTCAAGGGGGGCAAACCCTCTCAAGCTAGGTGGAGCAGAGACACAACACCTTTTTTATCCATTTAAAGGACAGTACTGGTTCCTAGCTGCTCTGCTTTCTCCCTTATTTTATTGCTTTTCCCAATCATTTCCACAAATACTAATACGATACATCTTTATTGGAAAGTATTCTTTGAACTTTTCCTTTCATTTTCACAAGTGTTTTTATTTATTTTTAAAAATATTTTTTATTTAAGAATATATTAAAGTAATATTTTTTTTTATTTTCTAAGATTTATTTTTTATATTAAAACATCAAAATCATTTAAAAATATAAAAAAATTCAAAAAATAATAATTCAACCCTGCGCCAAACCCTCCAATAATGTACTACAGAACAACTAAAATCAGCACGACAGTACGACCATAATTATCGATTATATATATAGTAAAACTCGTGTTTTATTCTTCAATGGTCCTACTGATACTAGAGGAGTGGGCTTCGAAATGAATGAATCCTTGGGTTTCGTTTATTCTCGAGAGACCAATAACTAATTATTGCTTTTCCCAGCCATTTCCAAAAATTAATATCAACAACAAAAATATGCAGCTAAATGTTTACTCGGGTTTTATTAATTACTTGGGTACGTACGGCGACAAATTATTTACCCTTTACTTGACTCATCAGTGGATAACATAACCACTTACCACCATAAAATTGCGGCTTCGAGCCCCTAAATGCTCTCGAATTAGGTAGACATGTAAAATTATAGAGACTAGTTTTAATTCTCGAAACCTTGACTTGCTTTTGCTTGTTTGGTTTTCGGTCAAAGGTAGTTTAACCCGTTAAACTGTCGGCGTATCTTAGGAATCGAGGTGTATTTTCTAGTGATGTTGAAGTCTTGAAGACTTTTGTTTCTGTTTTTTTTTGGTGATTTTGTTTGCAGAAAACGGGAAAGGAATGCAAGCTGTAGGGTTTTTTTTTTATTTTTAATTGTTATTGTTATTAATGTGTGTTCCGCACAAGCAAAATTTCCCCAACCCCACAGTACCTTTCTGTAAAATTAAGGTGAACGAGCCTTTGTTTGTCCGATTTTCTTGAACAGCTGTTTTGAGAGCTACAAATAAGTCCTGCAAGTGCTATGATGTTCTCACTCTGATTCCTAGATAAAATACTCAAGCAATATTGCCTCAAAAACAACAATTTTAATCAGTGTTGTAACGTCATGTTTGGTATGATAATATATAGTAAAATAAATAATGTAATGAAAATTGTAATGTAATATAATGAAATGATTCATTGCATTCCTATCTTTGGGTGCCCAGTAATGAAGTGGAGGTGTTGGTAAATTTTCATTTTAGTCCCTATATTTATTTATTTTTATTTCTAAATTGATCCTTCTTTGAATTTTCTTGTCCCTTTGTTTTACAAAAATTGTAGTCTAGTCATAGGATCAGAAAAAATGGCAATTAGATCTCTATATGATCACTCTTCATTATATAAATTTTCAACGTATAATTTTTTTATGCAATGCTTGTACCTTGACAAGTCATTATAATTGTAATTGTTTATTTTATTATCATTCTATAATTACACAGCTAGCTAATCATGGGAATGTAATTTAACAAGTCGATGGAAACGATCGATGTAGTAGAATTTACTCTTGTTGCTGTTTCTTCTTAATCTTAATTAGGTTTTAATTCTTTCAAATTAATACACACATTTTCTCCTCTCTACAGGTAATGAATTATTAAACTATTATTTATCAATCAATAAATAAATCATTTTTAATTCATTGGGCTACACAAAGAAGACACCCCTCCTTTAAAAAAAAAAAAAAAAAAACTTCTCTTATTCCTAATGTGAACCGTGTTCTAATCTGATGGTTTATGACTGCATCAAACGATTTTATTTTATTTTATAAAAGAAATGCTCGAGAATTCAAGAATTTTTAAAGAAACAAGGGAATAAATGTCAACTGAGTTGTGCGTTCATAATTGAATGATCGTCTGAAGGGCCACTTGCAAAACAATATTGTAAAAGACACGACATCATAACTTGTGAAGTATATTTACAAATATTGCTCACTGCGTGACAAATATGCCAGGCTTGAAATAAAAATAAAAGACAT
>Ga0325414_1001917_pt1 | contig 20614 bp, 14 predicted proteins | sample PopdelMetagenome_8_FD_206183 | JGI IMG/M metagenome (GOLD analysis project Ga0325414, IMG submission 206183) | Populus deltoides microbial communities from Bellville, Georgia, United States - Leaf-PdKOR-R3 | ecosystem: Host-associated > Plants > Phyllosphere > Phylloplane/Leaf | place: USA... | reverse complement strand
ATCTGTATGAGATGGTTGGATTGTTGGCAACCATAAGGTTTTGCCAGATTGATTAGCATCTGTGTGTGATGGTTAAATTGTTGGCAACTGTAAGGGTTCACTAGATTAATTAGTATCTATGTTAGATGGTCGAATTGTTGGCAACCATTAGGGTTCGCCAAATTAATTGAAATTCATGTTGGATGGTCAGATTAGTGGCAACCATAAGGGTTCACCGGATTGATTAACATTCGTGAAGGATAGCCAGAATATGGATAAACCCATGAAGATGAAGGTTAAAGGTTAGATTGGTAATGGAAAAAAATGAAAAAAAAAAGCTTGTGTAATGACTTAGAAAAAAGAGAGGAAAAAACATTACAAGTATGGTAAAGGAATGATGGTGTTAGTCAATATTGATACCATGATTTAATTAGTTAGTAAACCATAAGGGTGAGGACCAATAATGTTAGGTACTCTAATATTGAGGATGGATGGATGACTGCACATTGTAGTGATGTATTTAAGATTGAATTCAAAGGATGTAACAAAGAAGGAAAGACTTGAATATTCTATGAAAAGTTATTAGAAAGAACAAAAGAAAGAAATTGAGTTGTGTGATAATTATATGTTAGAGGATTAGGTCTAATCCACAACATTACATGGATAAGTAGTCTAATGGTGATGCTAAAAATGGTTATGTGTAGGTGGTAGCTGTTTCGACAGCATGATCACAAAAAGATGATGGATATTTTTGACTAGCATAACAAGGTTTGATAAAGATTGTTTTGACATCCTTGTACGGTACAAGGTAGGGTTGTCTGATATTGTGATGAGGCATATCCAATGGTTGTTTTGACATTTTAGCAAAACATGTATTGGGGTTGCTCTGATAGCGTGACATGGAGTATTTAAAGGTTGTGTTAGACAATCTTATATGATATCTTATGGAGTTATTTTGTTAGGAACTGAGATGTTTTGGAGAGCGAAATAAAGAATGTAACTTCGGGAGGCTTTAAATGAGTGAATGAGAAATCAATGAGGGTTATTAAGGTGATTTATGTATATTATGAGATGGCCTATATATTAGTCCATAAGTCATGGATAGTCTATTGATAAGGTAATTCCAAATAAAAAAGAAAGAAAAGTTATGACAAGGGATGTGGAAAAGTGTGAACTCTAAGGTTATAGTAAGTGTGTGCATGTAAATGTATGAGTTATTATATGAATAGGAAATATTTGAACAAAATGATGGAGGATGCAATGTTAAATATGGATTAAAATATGAAAAAAAGTGATGACTGAATAATTAGTGTGTATGATTAGATAAAAGCAGTATTGATGAATATATAGGGGTATTGCAGGATAATACAAGGAGTATAATCCATTTTTCTGAAGAGCGTACTGGACATAAGCACTAAGAATGAATTCACCTTGTTTCAAGCATATAATATAAAGATAAACATGTGGACATGAATATGAATTACATGAACCTTGGAGGTAAGGATTGATAAAGCAAATATCTTAAATAGATCCTTAAATAAGATGAAATTCTTAATTATTTTGATAAAAAGAATGAATTGTATCAAAGAAAAGTAGAGATTAATGTTAGCCGATGAGTAGACAATAATAATGCAACTTGAGGAATGGAAAGTGAGGTATGAGAATTGTAAAAGATAGAAGTAACATGGTTAATAAGTGTACTTGATAATAAATGTGTTGCTTATAGCATGATAAGAATTATTTAGTGTGGACTGAAGAGTCTTTTTATGTAAGAATGTTAATTTCTGACCAACTGGTTTAATATTAAACCTATATTTTCAGGGGGTTTTTCATATCTCTATTTGCTATTGATTGAACTTATCAAATGGGGAGCACTTATACGGATTATTGTACCAAAATTGTTGTAACAAATTAAGTTATCTTTTAGACATGTTTTTTAAAAAATAATTAGATAATATAAGTAGAATTTGGACAACCTAGATTTTTAGTTGTGTAATTAATCGTAAATGTAAAGTTAAATGTGATTGTTTTATATGTTCAAATGAATACTTAAAATGTATATTTTGTCTGATATGATGATTGTTTGATTGAGAGACACGATGCCAATACTTAAATATGATTTGTTTGTTTACGAGATTTAAGACCCCAATTGAATTTTATTTAGGTTATTAAAAGAAGAGAAAAACTGATTAATGACACGAATAAAGAAAAATATGTTGAAATTTTGGTAAAGATCTAAGAGTAATAAATCATAATGATTGTACGATTATATGATTTGAATTGTAAGATTAGTTTTAAATTTAAAAAAATTACCTTGTTTAAGGCTCAAAGTTCCTTTATGAATACTATGAATTAAAGGGTGTTACAATTACTTTTCTAAAGAAATAATTTGTTTTTGAAAGGAGAAGTAAGAGGAAAATAGAACTTGAAGAAGTTCAAGAATCACAAAATGATATCTAGAACCTAAGCCTAAGACTAAAACATTGGATGTTCAACTTAAATCTCAAAAAATATAAAAACTCTATAGATTTGGTAGGACATGTCATGCACCAATGAGAAACGGACTTCTTATAGAAGTTGAAAATGACGAGTTATACTTGATGAGCCTACCAACTACATGAAAGCAATATCTAATATTGATTCGGAGGAATAGCTTGAGGCCATAAAGTCTAAGATGGGTTCCATATATATATCAACTAGGTATAGATCTTAGTTGATCTATCTAAAAAGATAAAACCCATTGCATATATATGGGTCTTTAATAAAAAGATTATCATAGATGACAATGTACAAGTATAAAACTAAACTAGTGATATCTTTTGATCCATTCATGAGTAAAACATTATAGAGTTTGGGACAACTAAGTTAGGTTCAATTAGACTTGCCTTAACATAACCTGAGAGAACTAAAGATTGGAGAATAATTGATATCTTTAATACCTGTATCAATTGTAAGGATAAAAGTTACAAGATTATCATTGATAATGAGATTTGTATCAATACAGTATCTTTAAATATTGTAGTTTTCTTAGGCTTAAACCTTGTTCCCTATCTTAAGCCATATAATGTGTTATGGGTTGATAATACCTCTATAGTACTTAAGGAGATATATATTTCCCCATCAAATTCCTAGACTATCATAATGAGATCTGGTGTGATGTGATTATAATAGATGTAGGATATGTTATTTTGGCTAGGCTATGACTATATGATCTGGACATTACCAATTATGATCGATCAAATTCAAGTTCTTTCACTTTTAAATGTAGAAATTGCCAATTTATCTGCTTATTTTCAAAGCCTAACGATAGGAATAAGACATAAAGGAAAAATACGAAAGAAAAAGGAATTGACATAATAAATTCAAATGTGTTTTGAAATAAGGCTTAAGAAAAATTTGTTGTGTCTGTTTTAGTTATAGAGGAAGTTTGAAGAAACTCTCTAGTGAGAGTGACTAAAGAGATAATAGAGGAGTCTCAAAATAGTTGTCCTTATGAAATCCATAATTCCTTAATTCTTATACTCTGCATCTAGCATGTCATAAATTTTAAATGATATGCTAAGGTCTCTATATCCTTACCTTTTATACATGATTAAAAAAAATAAGGATGATTTCAATTTACTAAGTTATGTCAGATCTATATCTACTTATATTTTGATTAGTGTTTGTTCCATTTTACAACCTCAATCATATAGTGTTCATGATCACAAACCTAAGAGGCATACACATCTTATTCTCGTGTCTCCTCACACTCAGATGTCTAAGTTACTTGAGTCTTTTGCATGTACAATTCTTGATTTGTGTGTTGGGATGCAAATAATGAACAATACAAATTTCAAGTTGATTTACAAAAATGTTATAATAACCTAATTTTGACCCCTCCATTTTTTATATATATTCCAAAAATAGAAAAAAAATCTAAAAAGACCTTTTTAATAAATTCAGTCAATTCTAATAATTTTGTTTATTTTTTTCATTTTTGTTTAATTTTACGTGTCAAATTAAGTTTTAAAAAATGAAAAATATATATAGTTGGGGGCAAAATTGAACAAATAATTGAGTTTCACAAATTAAAAATTGATTTTGGGAAATTTTAAAAAATACAGGAATGGTTTGGATTGTGATTGTGGACTCCAATGAAGAGAAATTGAAGGGAAATGGCTTAATTTGGCTAAGATTTGAAAAATTAAAAAACCAAGGGTGAATTTGATAAAGATGGCCAATTTAAGGCACACGATTGAAAATAAAAATGGGATTTATGATAAAATTGACCTAAAATGCATAATTTTGGGAACCAAAGACTTAAGTGGAATAAATGCTTAAATTCACGGTTTTATTAATTTATTTAGGGATTGAATTGAAAAGAAAATCTAAAATTAAAACTCTAATTGAATGAAAATTGAAAAATCTAAAAAGACAAGGATTGTAATGAAAAAGGTTGAAAATTGTAGGACATGATTGAATTGTTAGCCTTTCCAAAAACAACAGCATTTTTATAAGTTGAATCCAAAAAACAAAAGAAGAAAAAAGAGAGAAGTGAAACGACATCTTACCAAAAAACAACCCCTTTTCAAGCAATCTTTAGCGTCAATCTTCAGTTATGATTGATCTCCAGATAAGATACAATCATGTGGAAATTGGTTTTCAGCGTTCCAAATACGTTTCTAATGGATAAAATCTTGTTTTAATGCCATAAATCATCCCCACAATCCTTGCAAAACACCAAACCCGCAAAAGATTCTGAAACGTTCCAATGGCCTTTAATGGGATACTTGAGTGATTGTAGCCCTGAATTTCTTCATTCCTTATGCATATAAATAGTAAAGATGAGAATAAGAAAGGGGCACAAAAAATTGAGAGGGGAGAAGAAACAAAAAATATGGTTAGCAAGAAAAGAAAGCCCTAATTTGTTCCAAAGTTCTTATGGAGAAGTTTATTGTAGGGAAGAGTTGGAAATCAACTTAGAAGTCTTGTTTGAACTTAAGAAAAAAGACAAGAACAAGAGAAATAAAGATAGAAATAGTATTGGGACAGTAGCAACAATGTCAAGATAATTACAGATTTGGCGACAATTTCCACAACTTCAATTCATTATCATCCAAAGTTCTATGGTCACACCAGAGGCTTTTAGTTCTACTAAACCAGGTATGAGTAATTTCTTTGATGATAACATGTTACATATGTTGGTTTTATCCTTAAATTCGTATTGTTTCTTGGTATATATCTGCATCAAATTAAGGATACAGTTGTGTCAAAACAGTATCCATTTCTCCACCACAGTATGTATGTATTTCCAAAAATTTATAACCAATGTCTCCTTGTATATAAACCTGAGTTTGTTGAAGTTGCTTTTTCTAGTAGCAAAAATAAACAGAAAGATAACTGTTAGTAAAGGCTAACAGTGCATAAATTTTTTTCTAGTCACCAAAATTTTTAGTTCTCATGACAACAGAAACAACACAGATATTGTAAGTTTTGGCTAATACATCATTTGTCTTTCTTTACAAAATTTAATCTTGAATATGTACCATCTCCTCATTACAATTTAGGAAGAATATATCATCATCTAAGTAGCTTTTCCAAGTCTGCAATATATATATATATATAATTATGAATAAACACAGGTTTGTTAGGAAGTGTCTTTGATCTAATGGCAATCCATGTTTTGTCCAAAGATTAATTGCTGCAATCCTTAAACAAGCTATTAGGTAATTCATGAACTTGAGATGTTCAAGCTAAGAGTGACTTGTTATTACAATACAGGGTTTTTTTTATTATAAAAAATCAATAAATCTGCAATCTAGTGTTGTTTTAGGAACAAAAGCAAGATTATGATGATGATGATGATCCTTTGTTTCCTTATGATAGTCCATATTAGTACTTGATGTGTTTCCATGGAGTAAATGATGTTTATAAATCTTGATTTTTTGTTTTGTTTTGGAGTTGGAATGTATAGACGTTGCATATTCATCTCAATCAGAATGAGTTGTTCATTTTCCTGTGTAGTGATAGGCATTTTACAACTTGCACTATCTAGCAGTTATTACCACATCTTACTGTGACTAAAAACTGCTCAAAACTAGAGAATTGTTCCGTGGTGTGTGTTGATAAGATTAAACTGAATGCTGTCATGAGGGAAGCACAATTGATGCTTGTTATAAAAAAAATAATAACAATCCTTTGTTTCTTTAGAGCTTCTCTTTTCTAAAATCTTTCCATGTCTGCAGAATGTAAATAGGAAAATAGAGAGCAAACCTTGGGTATTTTGGTCTTCATTCATGTGCTTAAACCATTTACATATGCTTGTTGATCCAATAATATCATAAGTTTGTTTTATAGTCTTTTAATTTGAGTCCAGGATTTTGTTCACTTCTTCTTAGGGTTCTGATAATAAACCATGATTTATAGATATAAAATGCAAGCACAAAATATTAATAGAACAAGAGTTGTAGTTTTTATTTTTATTTTTTAAAATCATCATCGTAGGTCTTTAGGTTTGATTTAGAAATCTGAAAATTAGAACTTTAAATGGGCCTTTTTAAAGTTTTCTTTTCTAGAGACCGATTTCAAATTTTTTTTTTAATGATTTTTTTTTTATAAATTGTTTTTAAGAGACTGATGTTGAATTTTTCACAAATAATCTTTTTTATTAGTCTTTTTTTTAAAGGATCGATGCTAAATTATTATTACATGGTCAAATCAATGAGTATTATTTTTTTTAAGAGCTAGAATTGAATTTTTCAACATGTAATTAAAAATAAATTAAAATATAAATTGTAAATAAACTTATAAAATAATTAGGATATTTAATGACAATAAAAAGGATAATTTTCAAAGGAAAAAATAGCAAAAGTAACTTTTCGTAATAAATGATGTGGTAAGGATGACGTTGTTTTTTCTGTATATATAACTAACCTCTTACCTTAATATCTAAGACTAATGCTTATTTTATGATCTTTAGTTTTCTCTAATTACTAAGTAGTCATCTATTTTCATATTTTTTCCCTCAAATTTGGAAAAGTCTCATACATATCTAGGTATTAAAGCATGTTGTGACAAGTGTCTTGATGCATTAAATATTATAGATTATTTCATAATACAGATTAGACCTGAATTGTACCCTCTTGAAACAAGTTAAAAATTGCAAGAAGTAGTACTAGACAATCTAAAGTGTTACAAATGGTTGAATCAAATATTTCTATCAATAACCTACAACTAAACTTAGATGTTAGCTCTACTCTTAACATAAAAGACTTGTTATATATAAATGGCAACAACATATCATTGATGTTCCTTTTGAAATCTCTACTTCATTACCTTATCATTGGGATAAACATGACATATAAATGTTATTTAGAATGTATAACTTATTTATTCTAGGGATGGTGAATCTAGTTCATGGATCGAGCAACTTGCTTTGGACTATACTTGTATTACTAGAACAATATTGTGACAACTTGATCATGTTCTTTTGAAATATTATCGGAGTCTTATAGAACTATACTAAATAGGGTTGAGTTCTTCTAACCTTGAAAGAAATGGTAGGGATATAAAATCCAAGACACTATTCACACATGCATATGATATGGGATGACGAAGAATAACCAAACCCATCACTCTTTGGTTAGGCGATTAGCTTAAGCCTATGTGATTGAATTTTATATGGTTTAATTATTAGGCTTAATTTATGTTATTGTTGGACATTTTATTTTAGTAAGCTAGAAGCCTAATTGTTGATTATGTAGGTTTTACTATTTATATATACTTGTTTTACATTGTCGCGAGGGTGCGAGCTGGCACGACGTCGTCTGGCGACGGCGAAGGCTCTTGTCGTGCCTCCTGTGTGAGGTGTAATGTGTTGGGAAGATTTTTTAGATTTAATCATAAAGTTATGATTAATGTTTAGGAGTCGCCACCTAGTATTATGGTCACTAGGAACCTATGGTCTGCAAGAGTCTAGGTAAGGGACTGGTTGTGCAAGGGGAAGACGCATCACACTCAGTGCATCCTACTTAAGGTAAGCTGCATTGTTGTTTGATTTTTTTTTCTAAGTCGGGTTTCTATTCATTGGTTTTTTCTAAGGTTTAAGGCAGATCTCTCTTTATGAGAAAGTCTCTACCTTATGGGGTTAAATCCTAACCATTCTAAAGTCTGAATTTTAGCATCGCATTTTTACGCCTTGTATCTTTAATACCTGAAGGTGTACTTTATCGTATAATTTTACACCTCATAAATATTAAAGTCTACATATGGATCCTAAAAAAAGATTGAAAAAGATTTTTGACATGTTGGCTAAATCCTAATGGATAATCATAAACTGGTTACGATATCCATTTTTTAATTTTTTTTAAACATAAAAAAGATGCGAATTTTGATTTTTTTTATGAAAAATATGCTTGGAAAAATTTTAGGATTTGGCCGTATGCAATAAAATATTTTTTTCTTTTTGAAAATGTTTTGAAATTTATTTTTTTTGAAATATTTCAGAGAAAACCAGGTATTTTAATACTGGATTTGTATTTGAGAGTGTAAATATACAAAATTGGTAGAAAAATATTTAAGAAAATCATATTTTTTTAAATGATTTTTTACATTTTTTAAATTTTTTTGGGGGCTGCACCAGACCCAGCCCGACCATTTGGGCTGGGCCAGAACTGGTCCGGCCCAAGGTCTACTGGAACAGTAGACGTGAATTATAATTCACGTTCCACTGTTCAAAACAATGGAACTTTCATGGAGAAGACAAAGAACTAGGGGAAGGATAGCGGACCACCTGGCGTGGCAATGATGGCTGGCTGGGGGAGGACGACCTAATGTCGGCGATGGAAATGGCAGTGGAGTTGGCTGGAGCGGTTGCAACTAAAAGAGGAAGAAAAGGAAATCTGCAGAGAGGAGAGGAAGGAGAAAGTCGCGACTGTTGCTACTGAAAGAAGGTGTTTGGGCGGCGGCTTATGGTGGAAATGATGGTTTCAATACCGCTGATGGTGGTGGTGGTTGCTCAAGGCGGAGCTAGAGGAAGAAATGGTGACGGTGTTGGTTTCCTGTGGTGGAGGAAGAAAGAAGAAGAAGCAGAAGAAGAAAATCTGCAGCGGGTTGTCATTAAGACTGAACTATACACATAGAGTTGTAAAGGAATTGCAGAGGATCATTTTCATGCAAGTTTTGTTAAATTTGGTGGACGTTAGGTGCATTAAATACACCTGCAAAGTAGGTACCGGACCAGCTTTACCCGGGTAAAAGAAGAAGATAATGAATAGTTACCAGACGACACGTCATCTGGTCCCTCTTTTTTTTTAACTCAACACGGCGTCGTTTTGGGTTTGAATTAGGGATTTAAACTGATTTTTAATTTAGTCCTCTATCTTTTAATTTCTTTCAATTTAACCCATAATTGACTCTAAACTTTTGATTTAATGCAATTGAGCCCCTGCTGAACTTCAATTGGAACCCCGAAGTTACGCCTTTTCCAATATGGTTCTTAGTCTCGAATTTATGTAATTTAACTCCTAATTGACCATTAAACTTTCAATTTCTTCAATTTCACGCCCGGTTTTTGTCAATTAAGCCCCTGCAGTTTGACGTTTTTTGCAGATTGGTCATTGGCTGCGAATTTCTTCAATTTAGCCCTTACTTGACCCCAAAACTTCAATTTTCTTGCAATTTTACCCCTGATTTCAATCAATTAACTTCGTAAAAATTAAATTTAATCTCTTAAAATTTCAATCTTCTTAATTAAGCCTAACTTAGGCTCCCAAACTTAAGTTTTCACCAATTAAGCCCCAAATAAAATTAATTTGACCCATTTAAATATAATTAAGTCCTTGCACTTGATTAAATCCTTCAATTGGACCCAAATTAATTCTTAAACATAATTAAAATTTAATTTAGCCCATGATTAAATCAAATTGGCCTATTAAAAATTTAATTATGTCATTGGACTTAATCATTTAATTTGACCTTGAATTTGTATTTTTCTCCATGTTTTGGCATAATGGGGTACAATTATGCCTTGAATTTCCTCCAAAATTGTAGTTTGATTCCCCGGCCTGCTTTCTCCACGTTGTTAGCCTTTATTTTATTTTTTTTATTTAGAAAAAAAGGTGATTTTTGGGGAATAACCCAGAATTGGTTTTGACAGTTGCCCTCCTCTTTACAATGCTTACGATAGAAATTCTCGTAAGAGACTTTAGATAATAAGCATTGTAAAGAAGAAAAGGAAGAATGAGAGATGATGGACTCATCATATTGAGAAATGATGAATCCTTTTGAAGGCTAGAAAGCGCACTCAGAGTAAAAACTGGAAGATTTTTTTTTTGAAAATTCAGAGATTTTGAAGTGGTCGAATTGTCATGGGTGACTTACCCAAAAAAATTGAAAAAAGGTCTTTTTTGAGGTGGTCTTATTGTAATAGTTGACCTACCCAGGTGAAAAACACGTAGATTTTTCAAAATGGTGAAAAATACAGAGATTTTTCAAAGTGTAATGGGCGACCTGCCCAGATGAAACATTTTTGGAGGTGGTGAGAAATGCGAGGATTTCTAAAAAAAATAGTTTCATTGTAATGGGCAATCGGCCTAAATGAAAGAAGAAAAGAGCTTTCAAAAAGGTTTGATTGTGATGGGTGACCTACCCAGGTAAAAAAATGAAATGTCTTAAAGAGACGACATGATAGGGCTTGAAGGCGCACTATTCAAGAGATGAGAGCTCAAAGGAGCATTCAAAAAGAGATAGAACCCGAAGGAGAACGAGGGCTGAAAAGCGCACTCGAAAGGAGGTAGGGTTAGAAAACATACTATCTTAGAGGTGAGGGCTCAAAGGTGCACTCAAAAGGAGGCAAGGTTAGAAAACGCACTACCCATGAGGTGAGGGTTTGAAGGCGCACTAAAAAGAGGTAAGGTTAGAAAACGCACTACCTAAGATGGTCGAGGGCTCTAAGGCGCACTCAAAATAAGGCAGGGTTAGAAAACACACTACCCAAGGTGGTTGAGTGTTCTAAGGCGCACTCGAAATGAGGCAGGGTTAGAAAACACACTACCTGGGAGGCGAGGGCTCAAAAGCGCACTCGAAAAGAGATAGATAGGGCTAGAAAGCACACTATCTAAATGATGAGGGCTCAACAGCCCGCTCAAAAAGAGGTGACGATGAGACACCGATCTGTCAGGGATGAAAGTAATGCATCATGATTAATATGCATGTATACTTACCTGAGAAATATAGGTCACCTTTTCTTCATGGAGTTTTCATTTTCTCAAAAGTTTGAGTCTCTGATAGTAAGCTTTAATGACTCTTTTCGCTCTTACTTACTCAAGTCATATCTTGTGATTTTGACCTTTGAGGGGGATCGGTATACTTCTTTGTCCACAAACCTTTATCTGAAGGATTGCCAGCTATGCACTATATCTAATGTTTTCTTAGAAGAGGAATCATGGAGCCAGCCCTATATGTTTTGGTGGACTGCCCCCCAGTTTGATCATGTCTCCAAGTGTTCAATTTGGGTTTTCCTTGGGGATGAGGCTATGTGGAAGAGGATTTGGTTATTTACAAGGAGTTGTTTCATGGAGAATTTTTGGAATTTCAAAGCTATTCCGAAAAATCATTTTGATGTTTGTTTAAAACAAACTTGTTCTGAAAAATTCAAGCTATTCTTATGGATAGGTTTGCATAAGTGTTGAAAAATTTTGTTTTGCTTTTGGTGAAGTGAAGTGATGTTTTGATTGGTCAAAAGGGTTCAAGATCCAATCTGAGGGTTTTAAAGAACCAGTTTTTAAAGCATTCATTTTGCTTGCATGAATAATGACTTGTTTCACATGAGAAAGCAAAGTCTATCGATCCAGATTGTCTGTCTTTGATCAGAAAGGGCTTGATTAGGCACATAACATAGGTTTTGGCTCTTGGCTATAAAGAAAAGGATATTTATAGGCTCAAAAGGTGTTTAAGGGACTTTAAGACTAAGGATCACTAGTGCTTATATCCCAAACTCTTTTTTGGTTCATACATTTCTGGACCTTGGAATTGATTTGCAAAATGGTCCATGGTGCCCCCCAATGTTGGTCTTTTTCTTCTTTTGGTTTTAAGCATCATTATATTAGTGATTTTTGTGGCACGCTCAAATATTTTTGGAACTCTTTAATGCCCCCCAGCTTTGTTTGGGCACTTTTGATCATTGAGGATTTTGTTTCATGCCCCCAGTGTTGTTTGGGCTCTTTTATCATTGAAGACTTTTCATGCCCCCAGGGTTGTTTTAGTCATTAAGGATTTTTTTGCACTTGCCCCCTAGTGTAGGGTGTGATCTTAGCCAAGGTTATTTTTCAAGAAAAATGCATTAGGCTCAAAAAGGGACTGCAAGGGATTTTCTAGAATTTGTGAAAGAATGATTAAAGATGGTCTTTCTTCATTTCAAATGCATTCATTCAAAATCAGCAAGCTTTACTTTCTCACATACGAATATGCAAAATGGTTTCTCATTATTCATGCAGTCAAAATGCAGCTTTGAAGTTATCTCATGGTGTTCAGGTTGTCTTTTAGGTTTTTAAGTGTTAGGATATCACTTGAATTTTCAGAACTTGTTTATTAGAACAAACATCAATTTGATTTTTATTTTTGTATTAAAACTTTGATTTTCCAAAAACCCTTGTGAAAACATGGGGTCATGCTTATTTTTTTAAGAGAGAAAAAAAGGAAAAACACTAAAGAATTCTTGGTGCAGTGGTTTACAGAGTGTGTTTAATATGTTATTTGCATGAAACAACAAAAATAAAGGCTCATTATGAACATATGATCTTATTAACAAGAAAGGCTCATTTGATAGAGAGTCTTATGGCGTTATAAGCCGAATTACCAACAAGACTAAAACAAGTTAAAATATCACAAAATTAAAATAACTTTGCAGACATGATCAAACGGAGGCGATTATTAGAGGCAGACGCCATGCTTCCATCTTATGGCAGAACTTCATCTCTATCCTCGAGAATTCATACTGCCTTCTTCACACCCTACTTGTGCTTTGAGGTTTTCAGAGTATTCCCCCTCCAGTGCATTTACAGATCCAGCACCTGAAGCATGATTGGGTAGAGAGTTTGAACTCACGTTTGGAGTTTCTTCGAAGGTTATCCATCCAGCTTTAATCAAATGCATGAGCCTCTTTTTAAAGGCACTATAGGTATGAATGTTGTGTCTCGCAGCGCCAGCATGGTACTCGCAAATGAGGTCGGGCTTGTACCAGTTGGGGTAAGGTGGTTGCAGAGGTGTCAAGGGTTCTGAAGCTATATGTCTGATGCTTAGTAGCTTTTGGTACATCTCATTTAAGGGCAGCGGTAATAAAGGTAGTTATTCTTGGATTTTTTGGTGTTTGGTTTGAGGCTTAGGTTTTCTGTCAGGAAAAGAAGAGTTGAGATTGATGTTGGCGATTTGGGGTGAAAAGGATGAAGTGTGGTATTTTTGGAATGGGTTTTTCCTACCCCTATAGCTACCCTCAACATGGTTAACCTCTTTTCTTTTACCTTCGAAGCCCTTTTTTTCCATAGGTGCAGAGACTCTACCACTTTTGACTCCTTGCTCTATGCACTCAGCTACTGCCACAACATCAGTAAATTGTTGGGCCGACCTACCCATCACATGCTCGTAGTATGGGTCTATAAGCGTGTTGGCAAACAGAGTAACCATCTCTTTATCCAGCAGTGGAGGATGTACTTGAGCAGCTAGGTCTCTCCACCTTTGAGCATATTCCCTTATGCTTTCCTTGTCCCTTTTCTTTAGATTGGACAAACTGGTTCTATCAGGAGCAATGTCCATGTTGTACTTGTATTGCTTCACAAATGCATCCACCAAGTCTTTCCATTTACATATTTTGGTGTTGTCCAATCTCATGTACCAGCTTAATGTCGCTCCACTTAAGCTATCTTAGAAAAGGTGCATCAGTAGTTTTTCATCGTGTACTACTTTTGCCATTTTGTTGCAATAGGATTTAAGATGAGTCATGGGGTATTGTGTTCCAGTTTATTTGAGGAATTCAGGAACACATAATTTTTTCGAGACAACCACATTTGGGACCAGACCTATTTTTGTTGCCCGTAATGGATCGTACAAGTCTACCCCTTCAATGGCTCTAATCCGGGCTTCCAACGCCGCCATCTTATTTTGATCAATGCCATTGGATGATTTGGTCTTGTGGGACTCATTGGTGAATGGATCTATGACTACAGGGGCTGCTGGTGGTGGTATTGAGTGCACAAATGCTGGATTGTATGGAGGTTCTTGATCATGTTCACTCAATGTTTCTTCGGGTTGAGCTGTTGCCGGAGGCTGAACAAAAATAGCTGGCCGGTTAGAAGAACCTTCACCAGAGGTATTTCTAAATGTTTGCTCGAGTAAGCTAGAGAGGCGAGCCACGCTTGCTTTCAGGGACTCTAATTCTTCTTGGAAATGGGCGTCATGGTGAGCACGCTCTTCATCTTCAATGTTTCTTGCTCGAAGTCAGGTGTTGTAGATTCTTTGAGGACCTATATTTCAACCTGTTGCATGTATGTATATTATTTACAATGGATGGATGTATGTGTGTGGATGCAAATGCATGTACATGAATGGCAAAAACCCATGCAGAATGACTATGTAAGGAGTTCATGCTCTAAAGAAACGTTCTAGATCATTACATGATAGATAAGCTTTCTACTTAGTCTTAAAAGGGTCTATGAACTGCCCAGCGACCACCTCACGTGAAGGCAGTATAGGGGTTTACAAGGAATGGTTGGGGCACAGTGTGATCGCCATTACCGAGTAAACACTCAGCTCATAATTGGATGTTTCACAAATCTGAACCCCGACTGAAAGTCATGAGGCAAACCGCTACTCCCCACCTAACCTAGAATTGGGCTTATTCGCAAAATTAAAATGCATGCTAAAATAGTAGAAATGCATGCTAAAGTAGTAGAAATGCAAGCTAAAATTAAAGACCAGCAAAAAGCCAAACAATCAAACAAGCAAAGCTTAGTCTGACTAGACAAGGTGATCCCTAGTGGAGTCACCATGCTGTCGCGGGGGCACGAGCCGGCACAATGCCGTCTGGCGACGACAGAGGCTCTTATCGTGCCTCCTATGTGAGGTGTGGAGTGTTGGGAATGTTTTTTGGATTTAATCATAAAGTTATGATTAATGTTTAGGAGTCTCCACCTAGTATTATGGTCACTAGGAACCTATGGTCTGCGAAAGTCTGGGTAAGGGACTGGTTGTGCAAGGGGAAAACACATCACGCAGTGCACCCTACCTAAGGTAAGCTGCATTGTTGTTTGATTGTTTTTTTCTAAGTCGGGTTTCTATTCGTTGGTTTTTTCTAAGGTTTAAGGCAGATCTCTCTTCATGAGAAAGTCTCTACCTTATTGGGTTAAATCCTAACCATTCTAAAGTCTGAATTTTAGCATCGTATTTTTACACCTTGTATCTTTAATACCCAAGGGTGTACTTTATAGTGTAATTTTACACCTCACAAATATTATAATTCACGTTCCACTGTTCAAAACAGTGGAACTTTCATGGAGAAGACGAAAAACCAGGGGAAGGGTAGCGGACCACCTGGCGTGGCGGTGATGGCTGGCTGGGGGAGGACGACCTGAAGTCAGCAGTGGAAACAGCGGTGGAATTGGCTGGAGCGGCTGCAACTAGAAGAGGAAGAAAAGGAAATCTGCAGAGAGGAGAGGAAAGAGAAAGTCACGACTGTTGTTACTGAAAGAAGGTGTTTGGGCGGCGACTTATGGTGGAAATGATGGTTTCCATACCGCTGATGGTGGTGGTTGCTCAAGGCGGAGCTGGAGGAAGAAATGGTGACAGTGTTGGTTTCCTGTGGTGGAGGAAGAAAGAAGAAGAAGCAGAAGAAGAAAATCTGCAGCAGGGAAAGAAGGAAGGCTGGTTTTTTGGCTTACTTTGGACCTGATTTTCTCCTCTCTCGAGTCATCAACTCCGCCTCTATTTATAGGTGGTAGAAGAGGGTAATCTCATCTGCACCGGGGTAAAATTTTAGCCCTTGATTTTGTTGGTAAGGATCCCAACCGTTGGCTCAAAGTAGGCATGGTGCACTGTCAAATCTGCAGAAAAAGTTGTCTGAGTTGGCATGTTTAGGTCGGCGCCAGCACGATGGGTTGTCATAAAGACTGAACTATTCACATAGAGCTGTAGAGGAACTGTAGATGATCATTTTCATGCAAGTTTTGTTAAATTTGGTGGACGTTAAGTGCATTAAATACACTTGCAAAGTAGGTACCAGACCAGCTTTACCCAGGTAAAAGAAGAAGATAATGAATAGTTACCATACGACGCGTCATCTGGTCCCTCTTTTTTTTTTAACTCAACACAGCGCTGTTTTGGGTTTGAATTAGGGATTTAAACTGATTTTCAATTTAGTCCTCCATCTTTCAATTTCTTTTAATTGAACCCCTAATTGACCCTAAACTTTTGATTTTATGCAATTAAGCCCCTGTTTAACTTCAATTGGAACCCTGAAGTTATGCACCTTTTCCAATATGATCCTTAGTCTCGGATTTATGCAATTTAACTCCTAATTGACCATTAAACTTTCAATTTCTTCAATTTCACGCCCGGTTTTTGTCAATTAAGCCCCTATAGTTTGGCGCCTTTTGCAAATTGGTCATTGGCTGCGAATTTCTTCAATTTAGCCCCAACTTGACCCCAAAACTTCAATTTTCTTGCAATTTTGCCCCTAATTTCAATCAATTAACTTGGTAAAAATTAAATTTGGTCTCTTAAAATTCTAATCTTCTTAATTAAGCCTAACCTAGGCTCCTAAACTTAAGTTTTCACCAATTAAGCCCCAAATAAAATTAATTTGACCCATTTAAAGTATAATTAAGTCCTTGCACTTGATTAAATCCTTCAATTGGACCCAAATTAATTCTTAAACATAATTAAAATTTAATTTGGCCCATAATTAAATCAAATTGACCTATTAAAAATTTAATTATGTCATTGGACTTAATTTTTATGCAAATTCATCCGATAATCATTTAATTTGACCTTGAATTTGCATTTTTCTCCATTTTTGGGCATAATGGGGTACAATTAGGCCTTGAATTTCCTCCAAAAATGTAGCTTGATTCCCCATCCTATTTTCTCCACGTTGCCAGCCTTTATTTTATTTTTTTATTTTTATTTTGAAAATGAGGTGATTTTTGGGGAATAACCCAGAATTGGGTTATGACATACATCATAAACATTTTATAATGAATTAAGAGAAATATATGGATTTCCTCCTTCTTTTTTCCTCTTACTTCTCTTGCCACTTTTATTATTTTTCTCAACTTATTTTTTCTATTATTTTTCCTTTCTCTCCTCTTTTTTTTCCCTGCTTCTCTTATCTTAAAGTCTCTTCTTGTCATGCATCAATTGTTTTGTCCTTAGTTAGGACTTTTCTACTACCTCGATCGACACCACATTCTCATAACTACTACTATCGATGATCAAATTACATACATTGTCCTTCATGATACAAGTTAAATGGAAAAGAGTAATGCGAGTCAATTATTGCTTGAGTCATGTATACAAGCAAAAAATCTCTTTTGGATGACTAAGAGAGCACTGTCATTACCTTGCAAAACCTCCAAATACCATTTGAATCATCATAAACATGATCATTAGCCTTCTCATTAAGTTCTTCTACTAATAGATTTTTACCTAGACAACTCTTTGGCTTATGAAACTTAGAAATTTGATGCTCCAACACACTATATATGAAACACCAAAATTTAAAATTGGATATAGAACCATAACCCTAACCTATAGTTTGTTTAACTGTTGATTCAAGTTGAATGGATGGTTTATGTTTATTTGTGTACATTTTTATATTATTATGAGGGTCATTTATTCTAATAGAGAATGGAAAGACCAAGTCTAGTCAACTCGTCAACTTATTAACCAATGGCCAAGTTCAGTAACCCAATCAGCTCATCAACTAGTAGCTAAGTCCAGTTACCCTAGTTAGCCTATCAAGCATCATTGGAAAGGACTAGATCCAATTTAAAGTTTTTGCGACTTCATCATGATTATTGGTATAAATTCTAAGTTTACTTGAAAGGAAGAAAGTGCTCCTTCCTCTTCTTCTTTATCTTTTCTCAATCACTAATCTTTTATTTTTCTTTATTTCCTAAGACCTTTTCAATTACTCCTATCAAGTAGAAACTTGCCCTTTTAATATTATGGTGATTTGTTTCACCCTCATCTACTTTAAGGCTTTTATATACTAAAACATCCTCTTTATTTTGTTCAACCAATCAATAAACTCTTTTGCCTCTGAGGTTTGTTACCATAAACTTAAAGAGTTTTAATTAAAAATCTAAATCTTTATGATACTCAATACGATCAAGAGACTTCCTTTTTTGCTCTTACCTCTTGAATGGGTTTGTAAAGTTTGCTATGAATTTATGATCACTCTCCTCATAATCCATTAGACTTCTCACCTTTTTCGGTTGATAGGTCAATTATGCAACATGTCTTTGAATGTATTCTATCACTAATCATTGAATTTTTCTTTCTCAAGGGGAAACCTCCTTATCCCCTTTTACATGAACACATCATATTATACGATCTCTTATATCCATGGTTATTCAATAGATACATCAACTAACCACCATGAATCTTTGAGCTTTAATACCAACTAATGTAAACAAAAACAACGCAAAAAAGAACCAAGCACAAGCAACTCAAAATTTTGCCGAATAAGGTCGCCATATAAAAAATCTAATTCAAAAATTTATTACTTATAATCAAATTAGAATATTATAGTTATTCTAAGCTACTTATTTAATAGGGAATTACCTCACGGAGAATGAATATTATGATTGTTATGTGTTGTGTTTTATGTTCCATAATCTTGTTATCTAGTGACATGAGATTTTTATACTCCTTAATCAAGTGAAATTACCTCATCGAGTGAGACAAGTTGTATAGGAGCCTTTTTTTGTGTGGTTTAATTTGTCTCAACAAGAGCTTTCCCAAAGCATGATGCATGTTATGATCGAAACTTTGATGTAGCTTCAATGTTTTATTCTTTTTTTTCTCTCTCTTTATTTTTTTTCTTCTCTCATGTTGCCCTGCCTTCTTTCTGTGTGATGGAGTTTTTTGTTCATATTATTGTAGCTAACTTGTAATAACTTGTTTTATATATATATATATATAAGGTCGGGTCTTTTGGGCCATCACCAAGTGTAGTTAGTTGTCTTGTTTTGGATGACATTTTCATTATCTCATAAAAATTCCAACATTATCAAAGAAATCAGCCAATTAGGCAATGCTTCCTTCTAGCTTATTCATCTTTGCAATGCCATTTTTCCTTACATGTAAGACCACGGACCACCATGAAAGTACACCAGTCGTGGCCACTAAGCACTAAAGGTAGCCACGCCATTGTTTTTGGATCTGGGACACCTGAGAGAGCACTCGAAATGCTGCAAGAATCCATAATCAACACTAGACGAGGCCATCATCTTAAGCCAACACGTGTTGTATGTACAGAATCATTTGCACTAATGATCATCAAGAGAAGATGTGCATAAATTAAAGTCATTAATTAGCTACAAAACTAATATATTAGGGTGGCTGACATGTGCTAAAGTTAGCCAGGGCAATTCACCTAAGGAAATCAAGACAGCTTGGGATCTGTAAAAAGAGCCTGTCAATTAGGAGAAAACAGTATAAAAAAGAAAGAGAAAATAGTACAAAGGCAGGGACCATGGAATGACACATACCGACTTGTCCACCATCCAACTTTCGTACGTTTTATGATAATTACTCATAAACTATGTGGTATAGACTAAGGTTTCGATGAAGCTTAGAATCTTTGATCATAAATTAAACCCAAAAGAAGATACAAACTTAGCTGTTGGCGAGGTTTCTTGCTTTTGAATGTGGACTTTAGCTTTAGTGAAAATGACAAGCTTGTGGTTTGCGCTCCATTGGAAAAGTAAAAAGTCTTACAATCCTTGTGGATTTGATTTCTTTTCAAGTATTTGACTATACCATCCTCATTACCATTGGCTGAGATGTGGGTTAGGTTGAAACATTTCTCTCTTTTCTCACTAATTCTGTGTAGTTTTACCCTTGTTCATCGATTGGCCTGCGGTTCATCTGATATGTAGGAATTAGTCTTGAATTTAGAGCTAAATATAATAAAATTAACTTGTAACCCACCCATATAATGGCCTGAAACAAGGCGGAATTCAAGGGGGTTGAGACCTAAGTTATTAAATTTAGAAATTTTTAATTTGATGAGTAATGTTATGGGCACGGACTTAGAGGAGAAAGCGTGAAGGATTTCTAGTGGGAGGATGGGAAACAAGGAAGAATATTGTGTGTGGAACACAGACAAAATTTACTTGAGGAGATGTTTAATGGGATGACATTGATTAGCACTCACAGTCCAGAGGGCACACACATCCCTATATTGCAATTTTATCGTATCGACGTTGGAGAGTATGGGGCCTACTCCACTCATCGTGTCCGCGGATGATGTTCTATTATGCTATGTGCATGATTGCGAGAGCAGCCTCTTTAGATACTACTATTGATAGGTGATCTCCGTATGCAATCGTCGGGTTAAACTTTTCATAATATATATATATATATATATATATATATA